>Ga0172381_10003668_pt1 | contig 16159 bp, 12 predicted proteins | sample Leawel6488metaG_FD_119754 | JGI IMG/M metagenome (GOLD analysis project Ga0172381, IMG submission 119754) | Leachate microbial communities from a municipal landfill in Southern Ontario, Canada - Leachate well 64-88 metaG | ecosystem: Engineered > Solid waste > Landfill > Unclassified | place...
ACTGAGTTCCGGTGACAAGGTGGTGGAGGCAGCAGCGATCAGTGATCCGAAAAAATCCAAGCTGCTCGTGGTGATGGAGAACGGGCTCGGCAAGATGACGCCGGTCGAGCAGTACCGCTTCCAGGGCCGCGGCGGCACGGGGGTCAAAGCCGCGCAGCTCACGGCGAAGACGGGCGACATCGTGGGCGGATGCGTCCTCGAAGAGGGCGCGGAAGGGGATCTGTTGTGTCTCAGTAAGCAGGGGCAGGCCATCCGCATGGAGCTCAAAGACATTCCGTCACTCGGCCGCGCCACGCAGGGCGTGATCATCATGCGCTTAAACGGCAAGGACAAAGTCGCGACGGTGAGTGTGGTGATGTACGACAAAGAAGCGGAAGAAGCGGTGCTCGAAGCGGCGCAGGAACAGCGCACCGAGGAGGTCGAAGCGATTGAGAAAGAAGAGCGCAGAGTGAAGCGGGCGGCAAAAGCGTCGCAGAGTTAGGGTTAGGATTAGGGTTAGGAAGTAGAGGGAGCGCAGAAATGGATATTTTCCTCATGTTCCTTACTTGCCTTACAAGGCTTTCCCGCTACACTTTCCCCGCTATGAAGAAAGGCATTCATCCGCAGATGTTCCAGGAAGCCAAGGCGACGTGCACCGCTTGTGGTGCCGTTTTTGCCATTCCTTCGACCGTGAAAGAGGTGACCGTCGAAATCTGCAGGATGTGCCACCCGGTCTACACGGGCAAGAAGCAAGGTGAGGCCAGAGGCGGGCGTATCGAGCGATTCCGCAAGCGCATGGCGGCGGGAAAGAAACAGGAGAAGTGATGGTTATTTGCATGAACACAAAATATATGTTATAGTATTTTTTATGACTGATTCCCTCGAACCAACCAATCCGGATCTCCGGTCTGCACTGACGCTGGTGAGGAGCATGACTCCCCGTTCCGTTGAAGACAAAGAACGGTGTAATGAACTGAGTCAGAGAATTTTTATTTTAATGATGCAGATGCGCGACAATACCGGCCATGCATTCGATGCCTTACAGTGTGATCAGGCGGCTGCCACTCTGAAAGAGGAAGCCATTCAACTTTCCCGGGAGATGCCCCGCCCCAATTTCGTCCTTACATTGAGCGACTGCAGTCATTTGCCGCTCACAGAAGTGGAGATTGATGGGGATTTTCGCTTACAGCCCTACGGGCATAACACCAATTCAGTGATGATCCCTTCCGGAACGAAGATTTCTATGCGGACCCTCGCCGGTTCTTTCGTTGTTCTCACACTGCCTGGTGGAGTGCAGTTATTCTTGGGACTAAGTGAAGAGCATTTTCCGTTGGATGGAATTCCGGTACGGGCCATGCCGGTTTCACTCTCGTCGGAAGAATAGAGTTGCGCTTCCGCAAGCGCATGGCGACCGGGAAAAAGAAGTAGGAAAGGTGAAAGAGGTTCGGGAAGCCCGAGAGGTTCTTCTTGGCGAAAGAGCGTTTTCTGCAAACCTTTCCGGTCTTTCTCACCTCTCAAACTTCTTCGACCTTTCCACGCGGCGGAAATAGCACTCCACTCGCCTGAGTGCTATACTAGGTCCATGGATGAACGGCAGGGAAAGCTCCTCGCGGCGATCATCGACCAATTCATCGAAACAGCGCTCCCTGTAGGCAGCAAACGCCTTCTCGAAGCAGGGGAATTTTGCTGCTCCTCGGCGACGCTGCGAAGCGAAATGGCGCGACTGGAGAACGAAGGGTTCCTTCTGCAACCGCACGTCTCGGCCGGCCGCATCCCCACGGCTCAGGGGTACCGCATGTACGTGCGGGAGTATCTGGAGCCCTCGCGACACGAAATAGTCGTGCGCAAGCGTTTCGAGACGCTCAAAGAGCAGTACTTCAAGCGCAAGGATCAGGAACGTGTGTACGAAGCCGTGTCATTGCTTGCCCACATGATTCCGGATGTCGCGTTCGCAAAGGTTCCGCACAAGTCGCAGGTGTACTTTCTGGGGCTGAGCAATGCGCTCAAGCAACCGGAGTTTCAGGGTGACCCGAGGCTTGTGAGCGGGGTGGCGGAGGTTCTCGAGGAACATCTCAGTGCCATCCTCGGACGTATCGAGGTGGATGAAGAGGTGCGCTACTATATCGGTGACGAGCACCTGCTCCCCCAGATTCCGAGCTGCAGCCTGATCGTGACGGAGTACCAGATTCGCGGCGAGAAGGGTGTCATCGGAATCCTCGGTCCCATGCGGATGGATTACTCCTATAATACCGTCGCTCTGGAACTCGCAGCCGATCTTCTCCGCTCACACTGATACGTATGCAGACTGACTATTTTCATATAAGCGTGTCACCCTGAGCCCTGTCGAAGGGCGACACACGAGTGTCATGGTTCGACAGAGCTCACCATGACAAACCATTTCCATTCATTCCTTCAATGACCACTGTCCTCCTCAAGATCCGGCCGGCTCTCGAAAATGAGCGAGGACCTCTGTATATGGAGTCGATGATTGCCGCTCTCCATTCCCTCAAGGGGCATGAAGCGCGTGTGTCATTCGAGATCGGCGTGGGACGGGATCGCAAGATCGCGCTCTTCGTCCGTGCGGACGAAGAGACCGTCGGGCTCATCGAGAGCCAGATCTACGCACAATTCCCCGATGTCGATATCGAAGCGTTGCCCGAGGATCCTTTCGTTGCATCGGAGGATGAAGAAGCGGTTTCGGCCGATCTCACCCTCCATGCGCCGGAAGTTTTTCCCATCAAGCGTCACCCGCAGTTCGACGACATGCTCGCGCGGGTCAACATCGATCCCATTGCCGGCATCACCTCTTCGCTTGCGCGCTATCCTTTTGCCGGGATGCGCGGGCATATCCAGATCGTCCTGTATCCGCTCAGCGGCAGTTTTCGCACACGGGCGCTCTGTTTCCTGCCTCTTCTCCAGAAAGGTCTGCCGTCGCTCTCGCGCCGCTACGCGAATTTTTACACGCGCATCGTGCTCGCACGCGGATGGCGGCGTCTTGCGTACTGGCCGCTCTCAATGCTGCTCGGAGGATTCCGGGCTTCGCCGCTCTTTCGCAAGGTCCGAGCCTCGACGATCGATTTACTCGAGCGTTCACAGGAGGATGAAGAGCGCGAGGGCGAGCGCATCGCCGGACGTACCCACGATCGTGAAGACACGGTCTCGGGTGCCGTCGACAAAGTGAATCGCCTGCTCTTCACCAGCAATATCCGCGTGAGCGTCATCGCCCCGAAGGGTAAATCCGTGGAAGCAGGGCGCAAAGTGCGTGAGATCGTGGGGAGTTTCCGCCAGTTCTCGCTGCCGCACAGCAATGCGTTCTCCTCGTTCCCCGAGCGCACGTCTGCCACGATTCCTTTCGGTTTTGCCGTGCAGCCGTTCGTTCTCTCCGTGGAGGAGGTGGCGACCATGTGGCACATGCCGACTCTGCTCGTGCAGACGCCGAATATCGATTGGGTGCTCAGTAAAAAGCTCGAACCGCCGGTCAATCTGCCGTTGCCGGGGATTTCGGATCCGCCCGAGACGCTCACGGTCCTCGGCGAGTCGGTGTACCGCGGACAGCGGTCCAAGTTCGGCATCCGTCTCGATGACCGGCGACGCCACATGTACATTCTGGGTAAAACGGGCATGGGTAAATCGACGCTGCTCGAAAACATGATCTTCTCCGACATTCAGGCGGGGAAGGGAGTGGGGGTCATCGATCCGCATGGCGATCTGGCCGAGGACGTTCTGGAGTTCGTGCCCAAGAGCAGGAGCAACGACGTGGTGATCTTTGATCCGTCCGATCGTGATTTTCCGATTTCCTTCAATGTGCTCGATTGTCCCAACCCCGATCACCGTGTGCTCGTGGCCTCGGGCCTCATGAGCGTCTTCACCAAACTGTGGCCGGGGATGTTCAGTGGACGCATGGAGCACATTCTGCGCAATACGCTGCTCGCGCTTCTCGAATTTCAGGGGTCCTCGATGCTCGGGATCATGCGCATGTTCGCCGACGACGTGTACCGCAAAAAGGTCGTGGCGCGCGTCACGGATCCCATGGTGAAGAGCTTCTGGGAGCAGGAGTACGCGACGTGGAACGACAAATACCGTACCGAGGCCACGGCGGCGATCCAGAATAAAGTTGGCCAGCTGCTCTCGACCCCGCTCATCCGCAATATTGTGGGGCAGGTGAAGAACGGCCTCGACATCCGTCATGCGATGGATACGGGCAAGATCGTCATTGTGAATCTGAGCAAAGGAAAGCTGGGTGAAGATACCTCCGCCTTCCTCGGTTCCATGCTCGTCACCAAGTTCCAGATCGATGCCATGAGCCGGGCGGACGTGCCCGAGGCAGAGCGCAGGGATTTCTACCTCTACGTGGATGAATTTCAGAATTTCGCCACGGAATCCTTCGCCACCATCCTCTCCGAGGCGCGCAAATACCGCCTCAACCTCACCATGGCCAATCAGTACGTGGCGCAACTGCTCATTGGTGAGGGCAAAACGACGCTCAAGGATGCGGTCTTCGGCAACGTGGGTTCCATCTTCTGTTTTCAGGTGGGCTCGGATGACGCGGAGGATTTGAGTTTGCAGTTCGAAGAACTGGCCATGCCCAAAGACATTCTCAGTCTGCCCAAGTACCACGCCTACGTCCGCCTGATGATCGACGGCGTGCCCTCGAAGCCCTTCTCCGTCACCACGCTCCCGAACCCGCCCGTGGAGCACGACGCGAAGCGTCTGGAGATTCTGTTCAAGCTCTCGCGTGAGCGCTACACCGAAAAGAGGGCGGTGGTCGAAGAGAAGATCAGCAAGTGGGCCGTCAGTTCTTTCGAGGCCGCAACGCAAGCCAAGTCAGGCGAGAAGGCCAAAGAGAAAGAAGAGGAAGAAGTGAAGAAGGCGAAGAAGAAGGGGATGAGCCTCAAGGACTACCGCGCGTGGCGCGATCGCGAGATGTGGACCAACGAATATAATTCGCTCCGCAAGAAGGAGATTCTGGGCGAGGCATTCACGCCCGACGAAGAGAAGCTTAAGAAGGATCTCGAAAAGAAGCTCGAAATGAGCGGGGGAGTGCCGCCTTTAAGCAAGGCACTGCAGGAACTCAAAGAACGCAAGGGACATTCCTGAGACCTGTCTCAAATTGTCACTAGTTAAAATCCATCGGACAGCAGCAGAATTGTTGCTGTGTTTCTTGGCTGAAGAGTTGAGCGAAAAAATGGAAAAATCGTGAGAGAGAACTTTGCGATGGTGATGGGCTTAGGAGAATTTTCTTTCCCATGCTGCATTCCTGATGGGCGCCAATGAGTATGCAGTTTTGTGGGCATGAAGAAAGTGAGGTGATTGTGGGGCAGCTGACAGTGCAATCTGATGCGTTTGCATAGAGCAACTCATTTCCGCACTCTGTGGCAGGGAGCGCCTCAGAGCATGCATTGCTGCAACACCAGACCCAGGGTTCATCAGAGAATCCTGTACACTCTTTCAGGCATTGAATGGCGGAGACGAATGGCTGAGGGCAGAGTCCTTCGGGGGTGGAATCGCATTGGCCATGGTTGCAGCACCAGATACTGGAAACCGTTTCATCTGTGGCAGAATCTGATTGCTGCAGGATCGAAGTGATTTCCTGAGACAGATCGTTCTCAGAAATCGGATTTTCCTCTGCATCAAGCATGGAGGATGGAGAAACTGCTTCATTACCAAATGGAGAACCATGAGAACCCGTTGCGTTTTGTTGAACTGTTTCTGTGGATGGTTCTTCAGCTGCGCCCATGACCGCGGGATATTGGTCAGCCGATGTCCCTTCGGTCGCGGCAGAGGGCTGAAGAGGCGGGATGGGGAGGGCGGCTCCCTGATCAGCAGGATTGGTCGCGGTTCTTCCTGTTTGGTTCTCTTCATTGGATTCTACGGAAGTTGGGATACCATCGGACTGCCCTTCTTCTGTGGTTGGTGGCAGGAAGGAGTTTTCTCCTTCGCCATTTTGAAGAGACGGTATTCCATCGGTTTGTTCCGTTCCTATTTCTGCAGAAGGAGGCAGGAGAACATTTTCTCCTTCTTCACCGTTGCTCTGGTGGAGAGTCGGAATCCCATCGTTTTGTTCTTCTTCTGTTTCCGTCGAAGGAGGCGGGAAGGGGTTTTCCTCATCCGGAGCGGATGGATTGAGGATGGGCATCGACGGGTTCTCCGTTCCTTCCGGCTCCTGTTCTGGCGCCGCCGTTTCATCGAACGGAATTCCTGCTGGTTGGCATTGAGTGAGGCACTCTGTCTCGGTGGCAAAGAATGTCCCGGCACATTCCTCTTCGGGCAGCGACGAACAAGGAGTCTGTTCCGTTTCACAGCAGAATACGAAGGGAGTGGAAGACATTGAAGACTCATCTTCTATTTCTTCATGAGGAATAGAAACTGAAGGATGAATGAATATCACTGCAAGCGCGAGGAGGAGAGCGAGGCCGAGGAATGGGAGAAGGCGGCGGAGCATGAGAAGAAGAGTTACCGATCAGTTTTATGAATGGATTTGCGTACGATTGCTCCTGAACGGGCCGAGAGCGTTATTTCTGCTACAAGAACTGGTATTCGCTGATCTGATGTATCAAAGAGGCGAAGGGTTTTTTCATCGTTCTTTGTTTTCATTTCCACGTATGGAGAGCGAAGGGGAGTGTTGATATTCAGAAAATGTCGCATGAAGGCGACCACGCTTGCCTGAGGGATGTTTTCCCACAACGGATGATCGTTCATCGCGCGCACACGACTGATGTGGGCCTCTGGTCCTGCTACATATCTTTTCCCCACTTCTATGACTGCAAGGGGAGTGCCCGGTTTTTCTGTTTCCATCACGAGCAATTGAGTGGTTGATGGCAGGATTTCCGTTCCAGCCTGCGGCGAAGAGAGCACGGTCAAGTCAGCGGTTGTGCCCAACGCTTTCGCAAGCTCTTTGTTCGATGTAGTTCTCTGTTTTTGCGATTGCGATGCGGAATCATCGAGTCTGGAGAGCAGGTGGTCAGAAAACTCGGAAGACTCGAGAGACATGGCTTTCTTGTAGTCCTGTGATTGCAGGTGATCCACCAAGAGACCGGGTCCGTTTACCTGAAGAATTCTTAAGAGGTCGCCTTTCCATGAAGAAGAGGCACTGGTGCCGGTTTCGATGGTTCCCAGCAGTTTTCCATTGTTCTCCACACGGATGGTGCGTTGCGTGCCCCGATCCTGTACCAGGAGTTTTGTGCCATTAAATGCCTGCAGAAGCCGCAGGTGTTTCTGCTCCACGGTTTGGTTGGCGATGGCCTGTGCTCCATTTCCTTCGCAGAGAAAGAAGATTCCGATTGATAGATGATCATCTGTTTTCTCTTGCCCCTCACGCTGTTCCAGAGTTTCTCTCAGTTTTCTCAGTTTTTCCTCCGTCCCGGATTGTGGCTGGGGCACTTCCGGATTCTCGACGTGTTGGCGGCAGAGGCGATGGTCGTCCGTTGTACGAATGCGAAGGAGGTGCATAACAGGTAGAGGAAGAAAGAGAGGAATTAGGAACGGGGGCGGGTGGCAGGACAGGGAGAATCTGCGCTATGCCAGAATCCACCCCATTGAGTAGGTGTTCCATCCGAGCAGCATTGAACGGTAGAAATCGTTCCTTGAGAATTTGTGCATTTGATGGGATCAGATGTACGGTAACAAAAACCGCCGATATTACATGCTTGATATTTCTTATCCGTGCCACTAACGGTGATCGTGTAGGTAAGGCGATTTTCGCAAGCCGGATAGCCGGCAAGGGTCTGATTGGCACTGATAGTGATTGTTTTTCCTTCTTTGGCATATCGTACTCGAATTGCCTCTGCCCATTTATCTGCAACAGAGACGTTATTGAAGGTGGAACAGCCTGCATCTCCAAATATTGAGCACTGGGCGTTTGCACACTTTCTTAAGCATTCGGTGACGCGGGTACCGAAGAAATCGCAGCCTCTTCCATGCCCCATGCGAATCATATTTGGTTGAGTGCAGGAGGAAATCTTGTCAGGCAGCGGGAGGTTATCAGCCTGCACGAGGCGACTGTTGGCCTTTTGGCAGAACGGTGAAGAGATCCATTCTCTGCAGTCTTTCTTGAATTGCGATTCACAGTCATTGGAAGTGGAATTCATCGAACAATCCTTTGTCGATTCACATTGATCAATGTTGGTGACTGCACATTCGGGGATGTCCATATAGAGGCAGATGCAGCAGATGTGGCTTGAAGATGAGGAAGACGACAAGGAAGACGACGAGGAAGAACTCCACCATGGCTGTGGACAACCAGCTTCATCGCATGATTGGCCAGGATGGTGGATTGCGCCAATACAATGAGCGTCTGTCACATTCTCTGCAATGCAGAGTTTATTTTTTCCGGCTTCTATACAGCAGGCTCCTTTTTCCATAGAACGCGAGCGTGAGGACGAGCGTGATGAAGAAGGGGAGGAATTGGATGAACGAGGGCAGCCGATTTGCTCGCAGGAGAGATCTTTGTAGAAGTTTCCAAAACAGCGTGATTTTTTTTCATAATCACTAAGACATTTGTTCGTCCCAAAATCACAGCAGGCTCCATAAGGATCGGGTGGGCAGCCGGCTTCGGTGCAGGTCTTTCCTGGAGCAGAAAACCCTCCCCAGCGTTCGCAGTCATTACTGCTTGCAGTTTCGCTGATACAACGATTATCGAACAAGCCGCAGCAGGCCCCCTGTTCAACTGTTGAAGAACTGGAAGATTCAAAGCAGAGAGACGAGCAAATTGAATCTGTGGCACCCCATCCGAGATAGTTTGTTGTTTTTTTGCATATTTCTTCACTCATAGGGCCGGTGCACTGTTTTCCAGACAATAGTGTTAAAATGCAGCAGTAGCCATAAATTTTGTCAGACTGCGATTGGGAAGAGCTGCTATTTTTGTCATTACACACATTCACACAATTCGCAAAGTCTGCCTGCCAGGTGCCGTTCAAGGTTTCTAAACACCCTTTTTGCATTGTCGGCGTCTCAGGGCAGCTGTATTTATTTTCTGAATTCAGGTAACAACAGTAGCCCTTATTGCACGGTACAGTGCTGCAGGATTCCCCGGGAAAGAAAAATTTCGGATACGTGCAGATCTCTTCGGGTACGGAATCAAGATAACAGGCAGGGACGATGGTGTCGTCTTGCATGGTGCAGCAGGCTCCCAATTGATCTGAGTTTGCAGAACTGGAAGGGGCAGAAGAAGTGCTGGAGGAATAACCGCACAGTTCACCTACGTCCTTACATGTCTTGCCCTGATACCAATTTTGAAGTAGTTGGTCGCAGCTCGTTTGAGGCACGTTTTCCTTAAGACATTGTGTCCCCATACAGCATGCCCCGAGAGGTGTGGCACTCTTTGATATGGAGGAAGAGGATGAAGATGAGTTGGGAACACAGAGACATTCCAGAAGCATCGGGATTGAATTACAGATCTGATCGCCGGGACACACTCCGTTGCATGTGGGAAAAGTGCCACAAAGTTGGTGGGGAAGATTCAGGGATGAGGATGACTCCGAGGAGCTATCACTGCCGTACGTGCATATACATGACCCGTTCGACAGGAGATCACCGGAAGCAGGCAGAGCATCACAGACTTGCCCTGCTTCAGGACAATATCCTCCGCATTCCGGATATGCAGTCGAGCCGCAGGGAGTGGAGGAGGAGCACCTGCTATTCGAAACAATATGCCAGGTACTCTGGCAGATCGCACGCGTGGTCATGGAACAATAGATCTCGGCGTCATCACAACAGCAAACATCAGAATCAAGGGAACTGTTGGACGAATCGGGAAGACAACTAAATGGCGTAAGCGTATCGTGATAATCTGTATTCCACACGCATGTAAATCCTGTCGGGCAGTATTCCTGCGGACAAAGTTCCCCTGTCAGATCTGCCCGCTGAAGAGCTGATTTCAGTACACTCTGATTCGAAGAGTATTGCGTTGCCACAGTCGTGCATAACAGGATACCCAACAAGATTCCCCACAGTGCCATTGATTTGAATTGCGGAGACCGGAGCATTTTCTTTTGCTCACTATACCATTCAATAAATTTTCACCGATGCAATGATTGCTTGCGGAAGAATGGGATTATTGCCGACTTATGGCCAGCTTTTGGATAGCAGAACAGTGCGTTGGTTCACGTTTCGTATGAGAGTTTTTCTTTCATTGAACAGGGATGACCAGGAAGAAATTCAGTGTATATTGCCTGCCGGGTTCCTTGGGCCCTGTGCATTATTCAAGTGAGATATGAAGCCTTGAAGAAGCGCAATTGATCGTCAAAAGGGCAAAAGTGAGGAGTTATGCTTTATATGAATAATATGTTATAATATAACTTATGACGAAACTCACTGCTGGCGATGTTGTCACACTCATCAAAGCTTTTCCCATCACTCTTTCAGATGTTGATGTTGGAGAAGATCAGCAGTCACAGAGTTCTCATCAGGATGAAGAACCAGTCGGAGGGATTGCGGCGCTGAAACCTTATATGATCATGAAAAAGAAGAGGGAAAAGGTAAGTTCTCATACGGTGAATACCTGGATTCAACTATTTCGAGACAGTGCCGTTGAGGCAGTGGAGCAATCATTGGCGGGCATTCCGGCAAGCCAGCCGCTCGACGAGGTTGATATTGGCAAAGTTCAGAGCGTTTTGGATTCGAAAAGTGCCATTGCGCGTGCAAATCGTCCTCTGTTTCATAAAATTAATCCGGATCATTCTTCGGCCGTACTCAAGGTTGCGGCTCTTGTTTTCGGGCAGCTGAAGCAGGTGATCAGGCAAGCCGCATCACATCAGCCGGACATGGCAGAGGCGACGTAAGAGAGCGCAGAGAAGAGTATTGCCGATCAATCTGCAACGATCAGCAATCTGTAAGAAGTTTGAACGGTCGGGGAGGGTTCTTCGGTTCGAAACCGGTTTGTCTGATCGGCAGAAGAAGACGCGGCGGTACGTGATATGAACAGCGTCGTGCGTTCTCACAATCGGTCATTGACTGTGCATGTGTATCGGCAAAAGATGCGCCATCCTTTCCCCCACATTTCTTCATGACTGGCACCAATCATAACGGTCACGGCGAATGTATTATTCAACGCACTTCCACCATGAGTGCCGCGCAGGAAGAGATCCGAAAAGCTCTCACTGAAGCCCGGCAGGCGGCGGTCCGGCAGATTACAGATGTTCTTTTGGGCGTTGATCCGGCGACTGCGGATTCTGCTTTTGTTTCTGCGGTGTTGGAGAAGAAGGACGATCCGGCGACAAAATCATTATTACCCGATGTGATTGCGGAATTACTGAAGAGAGTGAACGCGCAACCGGCAAATACGATCAGCGAAATGAAGCCGGAAACGCCAGTAAAGCCAGTAAAGCCAGTCACACCACCGACGGCAGAAACGCCACCCAGTGAAGCAATTGCTTCTGTATGAGTGAATAAAAAAAGACCAGAACGTGTGTCCTGGCCTTTTTGTGTGGATGTTTCCCGCTTAGGCTATCGGGAGCAAAGAATCTGCGCCGCGGGCCAAAAAGGGGAGAAGAGCGAAGGGAGGAAACCTTCATTCTTCTGCCGTGCTGTGGTCCTTGTTTCTCCTCGTGACCGGCCGAGGTCCCCGGACCAGGATCTTTAAACCTCGCAAATGCGGAGGGATCCATGGGGAGTCAATGGGGGTGCGTCCAGCCGACTCCTTTAGCCGGTGGGCGACATTGCACAGCAGAGAGGATGGTAGTCACCCTTCGACGCCGCTCAGGGCGAGCGGAAGCCTCTGATCTGGAGTAATTCCGAGAACGAAGCGAAGTGGTCAACAATGAGCGGGGAAAAGACGTTCCTATGCCCATGCATTCCTGAGGAGGATGGATAGGTGAATGGGAGGAGCGCGATACGCTCGTGCGTGACCACCATTCTCTCTGCATTTCTTCTGTGATGTGAAGGGGCGGGTGGCCCCGCACCCTTGCCGGAGCAAAGGTGCGGGGCTTGTGTATGTTTGTCTTTCTCTTAGTAGGGACGAAGGCCGCAGGCCATGACTTGCTCGAAGCAAATCTTGCCATTATATCGCGCAAAGTCCTGATGGCAAATTCTTGCGCTGGCCTAAAAGAATATTTCGTATTATTGATCACATTAATTGAACAATAAATGTTATTAGTTTTCTGCATACAGAAGCCACAATTCTAGTATTCACAGCTAGAACACTCTTCTTTACTTCCTGCGGGACAACTCTCTATGACATTTCAGTCGCTCTCCGGAGTTGCCAGCTCGATACCTTCGCCGGTGAATCTCTTGAGGATCTCCTGCGTGATCTGGGTGATGACTGCACGGCGTCTGCCGATCGGGGCAGGAAAACAGAGGCGGAATTCGATTTTTCCCTCCGTCGTGACTTCCATGTACACGCGTGGGGCGGGAGAGATCTGGGTGAAGTAGTATCCGCGCATGCGTCGATCGGTCTGGCGCTGGGCCTGAGAGGCGAAATCACCGGTCTCCTTTTCCAAAACATCCTCCAAAATACTTTTCGCTTTTTCGGTCTGATTGAGATGCCGCAGGCGGATGGGGATTTCCACATTTTCAAAATCGGAAGTGCTGTGGAAATTCACAAACGGATCGGTGAGGATTTTCTGGTTCGGAATACGTACGATATTGCCCACCTGGCCCATGGGGTCGTCATTTCCCGAACGGGAAACAATGAGAGTGGTGTAGAGGATGCCCACATCAATCACATCCCCCATGATGTCTCCGATGGCCACGCGCTGGCCGATGGAAACGGAATTCTTGAGGCCGAACCATCCGACGGCACCTTTGATGAGATCCTGCAGGACAATGATCAGGGCGGCGCCCACGAGGGCAATGATGGTTGAAAGGCCCGGATGTTCGGAGAAGATGCGCTGGATGAACCAGAAGCAGAGTGTGATGTACACGACGAAGGTGAAGACCTTGGTAGCCGCGTAGCGCAGGCGCCGGTAGCGGATATGATTGAGCAGGAGATTGCGCACGAGGCGTTCGATCCAGAAGACCGCGAGAAAAATGGCGAGGTAGGTGAGGATGCTGAAGAGCACGCCGATATCGCGGACCTGCTGTTCCTGCCGTAGAGTGGCGAGACGATCATTCTGGGTTTTCTGGAATGCCTGTAATACTGTCAATCGCTCTTCCAGAATGGCTTTCTTGGCCAGGAGTTCAGGGTAGGACTTGGTGAGCAGGATGACATCGGACGGCAGTGATCCTGTACCGCTCTTCTCGATATCTGTGTAGTAGGTTTCTTCATTTTCCAGAAGAGCGAGATCCGCTTTTGTCTCATCCATCTGTTGATTGATCGAATCCACAATGGATCGTTCTCTGTCGAGTGCCTGAACGAGATCGGCAGGTTCTGTCGCGCTCTCTTCCAAATCTTTGATTGTTTTGGTGAATTCCTTTTCAAAATCCGCACGGATCGAGGCGCGTTCCGCATCAATATTTTCCTGAATGGGGCTGGTGGATTGGGGGGTTTTTGCCTTCAGGAGGCTGTCGAAACGCCACTGCAGACGCGGGACATCTTTCTGAATATCACTCGGGGTGGCAGCGGCCGCACTCGTGGACAGCAACGCGCACAGAAGTACGGCACAGGACCAGATGTGGATTCTTGAATGAGGCATACGTACGCACTGTAGCACAGCACGGATCAGGCAGCCCAGTTGTGCGGATCCATACCCGGGCAGACGAAACTCTTGCAGAACTCCGCGATTTCGCCGGCGGTGCGGTCCAAGACGGCTTCGTCCTTCGCATGCATCAACACTGTGTTGATCCAGTCGCCGATCTTCACCATTTCCGCCTCTTTCATTCCGCGCGAGGTGACGGACGGCGTACCGATGCGCACGCCCGAGGGGTTCATGGGCGTCTGCGTGTCGAAGGGGACTAAGTTGCAGTTGGCGACGATGCCGGCGCGGTCCAATGCGCGAGAGGCGTCGCGGCCGAGGATGCCTTTGCTCTTGAAGGTTTCGAAGAGGATTAGGTGGTTATCGGTCCCGCCGGTGATCAGCCTGAAGCCGTGCTTGAGCAGCTGGTCGGCCAGAGCTTTGGCGTTCTTCACGATCTGCGCTGCATATTCCTTGAAGGCGGGCTGGCTCGCTTCTCTGAAGGCCACGGCGATGGCCGCAGTCGTCTGGTTGTGCGGGCCGCCCTGCAGGCCCGGCATGATGGCCTTGTCGATGGCCTGTGCGAACTCGGCCTTGCACATCATCATGGCTCCGCGCGGTCCGCGCAGGGACTTGTGTGAAGTGGTGATGCCGGTGTCGGCCATCGGGAAAGGACTCGGGTGCACGCCGCCAAGAATGAGACCGGTGATGTGTGAGATGTCGGCATGAAAGAGCGCGCCGACGTCATCACAGATATCACGGAACCGTTGCCACTCGATGGTGCGCGGGTAGGCGGTGTAGCCGGCGACGATGATTTTCGGCTTTGCCTCCTTCGCCAGTTTCCAAATCTGATCGTAATTGAGTCGCTCCGTCTGAGGATCGAGTTCGTACGGCGCGGAGTGGTAGAGCTTGCCCGAGAAATTCACTTTCCATCCGTGCGTGAGATGGCCGCCCTGTGCGAGTGCGAGCCCCATGATCGTGTCGCCCGGTTGCAGCACCGCCGTATACACGGCCATGTTCGCCGGACTGCCCGAGTACGGCTGCACGTTGACGTGATCCACCCCGAAAGCGGCCTTCGCCCGATCTATGGCGAGCGTTTCGATCTGGTCCGTGTTCTGCTGGCCCTCGTAGTACCGCTTGCCCGGATATCCCTCGGAGTAGATATTCGTGAGCACGCTTCCCGAGGCTTCCAACACTGCGGAAGACGCATAGTTCTCGGAAGGGATGAGGCGGACTTTCGCCCACTGCCGTTTCTCTTCGGCGATGATGAGGTCGCGAATCTGCGGATCGGTCTTTGCGAGTGCGGGGAGGTACGTCATGGGAGGAAGAGGGGAAGGAGGATGGGGCAATTGCAGCGTAGCACTGTAGCTTCTTAGGTTGTAGCTTCTTAGGTTGTAGCTTTTTAGCTTGTTAGGGATGGAAGATAGAGTTTGGAACAAACGTAAGTGAAAGTGAAGCGGGGTACCTAAAAAGCTAACCAGCTAATCAGCTAAGAAGCTTTCATGAGTCCTCGTTCAGAAATCACTCCATCGACACGGGCATCATGTTCTTCTACAGGTACCTCACTCACGATCTGACATCCAAAGGCCACTCCATAGCAGAGTGATCGGTTATTCCCGTTCCGGTGTGCCGTGAGCCACCGGTCGTAGCCTCCGTTCCCCCGACCCAGACGTCCTCCCCTGCGATCGAAAGCGCGCCCGGGGATGAGTGCGATGACAGGAATGTTCGTATCCAGAGTTTCCGCGTCACCGGCAGGTTCGGGGATTCCGAAATCGCTTGTCGTCAGATGTGCGAGGTCGAAAGCGCGGCGCATCACGAGCGCATGTCCGTCGAAGGCGGGCAAAAACAGCTCCTGTTTGCGGTCGATGATCTCCAAGAGCAGCGGGCGGATGTCGGGTTCCGTCTTCATCGGGAAGAACGCGCACACCGGCCTGTCCGTCGGGATTTCTTCCAGAATGCGCCGTACGATGGAGCGGCTTTCTGCCTCCCGCGATTGCTCATTCATGTGCTGAATGCGCTCGAGAATGGCCTGTCGCAATTCCTTTTTCTGTTCTGAGATATGAGGCATGGAAGAAGTATACGGAAATAGTTGCCCGTTGTGACGTTTGTTTTTCCACCTTTGTTTGGCGACAAAGCTTCCGCCAAAACGCCTGCGCCCCCCGCCCGTACCGAACGACAGTACGTTCGGGCGGGCAACTCCCCTCCGCCCGGCCCTGTTCCTTCTCGTCGGATCCTCCAAGGCTTCGGATCCGACTCGTCGGTGTCCCGTTCCGGGACAGGCAGGGCCTTCCCCTTCACCCCCAGTGGCGCGCCCCCTCCAGAATTGTGTACATCCATTTGGGTTTAGTTCCGTTGCACCGCGAAGTGGCAACAAATAATCCATCGCGAAGCTGTGGGTGGCTCTGCCGGGGCCCACAGCTGGAGCGATACCTCTTAAGGGAAAAGAGAGCTCATGAGAGAAAAACCGTTAGGTTTGTCTTTCATGAATTATCGTGGCGGTGTGCGCATCATCTTCTGAGACACATCAATTTGAATGTCGAAACATTTGGCCCGTGCCCGGCCGTGCTGCACGTACATGCAGTCCAGGCGGCTCTCGCGGATAGGATTCACGTACGGGAGACGCTGTGTATTGA
>Ga0172381_10003669_pt1 | contig 16157 bp, 14 predicted proteins | sample Leawel6488metaG_FD_119754 | JGI IMG/M metagenome (GOLD analysis project Ga0172381, IMG submission 119754) | Leachate microbial communities from a municipal landfill in Southern Ontario, Canada - Leachate well 64-88 metaG | ecosystem: Engineered > Solid waste > Landfill > Unclassified | place...
CAGGCAAGAGCTGAAAGGGCTATGGTTGAATTAGATTCAATTTTTGGTGACAACAATACAATATTAGATTTTTTGAATGCAATACAGTCGATTAAAGAAGCAACAAGTGCTGAAAATACCAGCAGTGCAGCAGATAGATTAAGACAACTTGCGGAAGGTGTTGGGATAGTCGCTCATGGAGTTTATGACTTTGTGCAAGGGCTAACGACGGGTAAAGCAAGTGAGATTCAAGATTCTATAAAACAACTTTTCACAGGAGAGACTAATATCGGTGATTTGTTTACGATATTTGAATTTGATATAAAAGTAAGCAATCCGATAGTAAGATACCCAGACTTTGTAAGTAAAGATATTCAAGAGTTTTTAAATAAAGCTACCGGGAATAGGCAAAATCTTTATATTTTAAAGAAATGTAAAGTAAATTCTAGAAATATAATCATATCACCTGCCAATATTGCAGTTATGGAAGATATGACAATATTTGCAAAAGAAATGGAAGATTCAGTTTTTAGTCAATAAATTTGGAGGTAAGTAATGGAAGAAGAGAAAAAGCAAGAAGAAAAAAGGGAAGTGAGTGAAGAAGATTTAATAAAATTAGCAAAACTCGAATTAGGGAGCGATCATACTGCGAAAATATTTGCATCAATTTCTAATGACGAAAATAAAGAAGAAAAAATAGAATTTGAATTTTCAGTTCACGTACCCACATATTTAGAAGAATTAAAAATTGTTGCTAAAGAAGACGAAATTGGCGGATCGATAAGTAATTTCATTGTGAAATCGGGAATAAGAATGATTGCAACTCTTGATGTCGTAACAGATAAAATAAAAATAATAGACACTGATAAGTCATGTCATTTTTATGAAGGTTCATTCTGGGAAATGATTCAAAAAATGTTACATGTAACAAAAATATATCAAGAAGTAATTTTTCCAGTTTTTAATAAATTTATTGAATTTAGAAAAAATGCAGAAATGGACTTTAAAACATTAAAAAATGTGTTGGCACAGATTGGGAAGAAATAAAATTTGAACTATGGTGTAAACATGGTTTACCCTGGTCTGTGCATAAACTAACATTAAATCAATATCACTTGTTATTTGCTCATAATTTAAATTTGCATGAAAAAAGTTCTGTAAATGAAGAAATATTATCTAAAGAACAATCAGATAAATTATGGGAAGATCAAATGGCAAAAGCAAATGAAAGAATACAAGAAAGAAAGAAAACAAAAGAACAAAGCATAGAAGAAGCTCAACAGAAAATAATAAAACAAATAGAGGAAAATAAAAAATAATGGCTTCTGAGTTTTTAGACATCTTAATGGGAAAGTTTTCTGGAGCATCTTCAGCTGGAAGCACTTCGTCTTTAGAGCAGCAACAGACAAGAGACATGGTAAAAGGAATTCAAGACTTAAATCAGATTTTAGTAAAACACCATGACGCTATCTATAAATCAAATCAGTTGATTCAAGAGGGCTACGAGCCTACAGCGATGAAAGCTTCTCAAAAAGTTTTGGAAGAGTCAACATTTAATAGACTTCAAAATACTTTAGAAAAAGCTATTTTAGAATCAAAAGGTGGGTCAGAATGGGAAGCTTCTAGATTAGCAGGACGAGAAGCAAAAAGGTTGATGTCTTTAGATACAGAAAAAGACATTACAAAAGAACAAGAAAGATTTTTTACAAATTTAAGAAATACTAATCAAGGGTTCGAAAAAGCTAAAAGACCCGGAGGAATGTTCGGAGCTGTAAGTGCAGGTATCGGTGGCGCAACACTGATGCATGGTCTTTTAGGCGGAAATATAATTCAAGCTGCTACGGGTGCGGGTACGATATTTGGGGGCATAAGTTCTGAATATAAAGCTGCAAAAGCAGCTGATCAGGGCGGGATTCTTGCTTTATTGGGTATTGGTGCGAAGAGACTTGGTGTCGCGACTTTAGTTGCAGGCGGAGTGGCTTTAAATGAAGCCCAAAAACAAGGTGAGAAAGTTATTCCCGAAGGTCTTTCGATGGGAATTGGTTTTGAGTCTGCAATTGATATGGGGACTAGAGGTTTAGGTAGAGGCGGAGCAGGTTATCAACAATTAATTAGTGCTGGTCAAGTCGGCGGGACGAATATTTTAACTACACAACAGCAACAACAAGCATTAGAGATGTTTGTAAGAAGTGGTGCTGGTACTTTTGATCAGTTCAAAAGTGTGATAAATGATTTTGCAAAATATACAACTATTTATGGCGAAGCTGGAATATCTTTAGTTCAGGCTTCTAGAAATCTACAAATGTGGATCCCGGAAGGCGATATCGGTAGGTCTATGGAAGTTACTTTAAATAAATTAAGACAAGCAGGCGTTCCCCAAGCATTACAAATTGAAGGTATGAATGCATTTTCTAATTATGGTAAAAATATCGCTTTAATGGAGCCTGAAAATGCAAAGATAGAAACTATGAGAGCTGCTGAAAGTTTTGTTGGAGCTAATCAAAAAGGTTTATATGGTCAAACAGCTGTTAATGCACTTTCACAAATAAATCAAGGTTTCGCTGGAGCAATTTCTAATCCTCAACAATTTTCTGCTTTAATTGCTGCAGGAATATCTCCAAGAAGAGTATTTCAAATAGCAAGTGGCTCTGCAATATCTACTCAAGAATCTAGTCAACTTAATACTTTTCTTCAAAAGTCGACGAGTGAATTACCCGGATTCGTCTCTGAATATGTGCAAGAAATGATGATTCCGATGACAGGCGGCAAAGAAGGAGCTCAATTTATACGAAGACAAGGTCAACAATTAGCAAGACCTAAAGGTACTGAAGAAGTAGATGTAGCTATGCAAAATATAAGAAGAAATGCAGAAACTGGAAGCATACAAAAAGCTATTTCTCAAAGAAGAGGCTTAGAGTATCGAATAGAAGGTTTAGGTTTTGATGAAAATATGAGAGCTTTATATTCTACAAGCACTGGGTTGAGAAATCAAGGTGAAAATATGGTCGTAGCTATGACTTGGGTTGCCGGAAACTTAAGAAGAGTTGGTGAATATTTAGATACTTTAGTTAAAAAGCATTTTAAGATGCCAAGTTTAAATAAGATTGGAATTAAGTAATGAGTGAAAATTATGGTCCAGACTATCATGTTAGAATAATAACTGCTGATGGAGAAATAAATTTAAATAATGTAATTTCAATTCAAACTCACAAAGATATATGTTCTGATACTGGAAGCTTTGAAATAGAATTAAATTATGATCAGCATTTTTATGACGATTCGCTTAAAAATACTGTAACATATAGCCAGAATTCAGTTTTTTTTAGAATAAAACCAATGGATTATATTGAAATATATATGTCAAGAAAGCCAAAAAGCGAAGGTTTTGGTATTTATGATGAAGATGGTAGATTTATTTCAGACTTTATCGAATCAGAAGAATTAGACATTTCACAAAGAGTGATGAATCCAGATTTAATATTATGTGGTTTTGTTGATGGTATCGGAAATAATAATCATATTAGCGAAAATGCAACTAATAATAGAGTTACGATTAGGGGACAATGTTTAGCAAAATTTTTAGCAAAACATCATCTATTTTTAAATTTCCCGTATGATCAGTTATATATAAAAAAAACTACAGGCCAAATAGCTCTTTTAGGTCTTAGACCGAATGAAGCAATTGATTTAGTATTGACAGAATATTTAATTGGAATTCTTACAAGTAAAAAAGTAAAAGATGCTAAATTGTCGCTAGTCAACAAGTCTGGGGGCACAACAAGATATGTAAAAAGTATGGAGAAATCTGCTTCACATTTCGTAATATGGAACGATCTTGAAAAAAGACAATCGAATGGTGAATATGAACAATTTACACAAGTAATTCATAATTCAGAACCAAGTTTTAGATATATATATTGGGCAACAAACACTGATTCGGCAAAATCTGCAAATATAACTGATACTTCTCCCCAAAAAGGGTACTACGATTGGGGAAGAATGGAATATATTGAATCGACGAATAGAAATATTTTAAATATAACTATGGATTCTCCCGTATTAAGCATATTAAAACAAAGCGCTCAATTGCCCTTTAATGAATTTTTTATAGATGAAGTTGGAAATATAGTTATGAGAAAAGCATTAGATGCTTGGGATTATACTATTGGAAGCATAGAAAATCAAGATGATAAATTAATTAAAGATTGGGTAGAAATATCACAAGACGATATAATAAATTGGAATTTCGATATTAGTGACGACGAATTAAAAACTTTAGTTCAATCAGTTCCTGCAGCATCATTATTTGGTACTATGCCAATAACTGTGGGTGCCGTTGGTGTCGCGCCAGTCACTCAAGAAATAGTAAAATACTTTTTAGATACAGATGCAAAAAAGATTAAAGAATACAATGACTCATTAAAGTCAAAATCTAGTACAAAAAATTTAAAAATAAATATAGATGAAGAAAAAAAGAAACTATCAGAAACTTTAGCAAAAATACAGAAAAAACAAGCATTACATTTAGATATGTATGATCTATCAAGTCAAGAAGGGTTATTAAAATTTTGGTCTAGATTTGGAATAAGACCCGAAACTATAAATGATTTATATTCAGATAGTTTTAGTAAATTTTATGAATCTGCATGGTCTTTGTTTCAGCGATATTGTAATTATTGGTGGAAAGGGACGATCACTGTAAAAGGCGACTCTAAATATAAAATTGGTCAAAAATGTATAATTAAAGATTTCGCAAATGATAAAAATGGCGAAATAAGAGATGCACATTTTTATATACACACTATAAGTCAAAGATTCGTATGGGGAGAAAATTGGGTGACTGAAATAGGGTTTACTAGAGGTGAAATAGAAGGGACTACAATGAGTCAAAGTGTTGAAGTTCAACAAGTAGTATCTCAAGATGCTGAAAGTAATTCTCAAACGATAAAAATTGTGAGTAGTAATAAATGAGCGATCTATTTAATTATAATACTATGTTTATTGCTGAAGTAACGAGTGTTTACCCAAAAAGAGTTACATCAAAACAAGATTTAACTGGAAGTGTAGAAGTTGAAATCGTTCATGAAGCAGGCACAATAGACGTAAAACCCGCTGCTCATCGTGCTGCGATTCAAGGTGTTAGAGTTCTCATTCCCTGTGCTGGGACAAGCTCCAATGTAGAATCTGGGTTCGTCTGGCTCCCTTCAGTGGGCGACTGGGTTGTGTGTGGTTATCTTGAAAATTATCCAGATTATGCAATTTGTTTTGGTACTGTAAGAAACCCATTAACAAATAACATACCTGAAACAGGAAATATTCAAGATGATTATTTAATTCATCATCAGACAGATTCTTATTTAAGAATGAGAAATTTAGAAAAAGTTTCTAATGCGTCTTCTTCGAAAATCAGATCTGAAATAAAAATAAGACATAAAACAGGCACAGAAATCGAATTAACTGAACCCTCAGTAGGGAAATGTGAATGTAACATTACACATAATTCGGGTGCAACATTTAAAATAGATGTAGATGGGAATATCTCAGTTGAAACTTCTAAAATAATAAAAGTAACAGGTAAAGATGTTATTTTAGGAGATGAAAGTAAAGCTACAGGAGTGCACACACAACAAACTCATCCTTACTGTTTCTTTACTGGAGCACCTTTTAATGGAGTACCTCATGTTAAAGCAGGATAATTTATTTATTTGCGATGTTTGTAAAAAGGGATTTAAAACTCTAAAAGGATTAAAAAGTCATAAAACACAAATTCATAAAATAAAAATATTGAATAAATTTATTTGCAAAGAATGTGGAAAAGAATTTGAGAGCGATTCTAATGATAGAATTTATTGTTCAAAACATTGTTCTAATAAAAATTCTTCAAGAATTTCTCATCTAAAAAACCCTAAAATGTCTGAAGAAACAAAAAGAAAAATTAGCAAGAAACATAAAGGAAAAATTTTATCTGAAGAACATAAACAAAATATAAAAATTTCCATAAATAAACTCAATAAAAGTCTTTCGATAATAGAAAGAAAAGAAAAATATGGTCATAATAATAATATCGGATCAAAAAGATCTGAAAAGCAAAAAAATAATATAAGTTTTGCTACAAAAAATGGAATGAAAAAAGTAGACATGAAAGCTATACATAATCGTCAAGAAGTAAAATTAAATCACAGTATTGCCGCAACTAATAGTATTATCAATGGCTTGTTTGATGTTAAGTCTGATATTTATAAAACTGGTTATTTTTTTTCATCTATAAACAATAAAGAATTCTATTATAGATCAAGTTACGAATTAAGAGCTTATAAACAATTGGAAGAAAAAAAAGATATAATAAAATATTGGAAAACAGAATGCTTAAGAATTCCCTATATTGATGAAAACGGACAACAAAGAAATACTGTTCCAGATATTTTAGTAGAATATAAAGATGGAAAAAAACAAATTATTGAGTGTAAACCTCAATGGAAATTAGATAAAGATATAAGGACTAAATTAAAAATTGAAGCTACTCAAAAATATTGTGACAAGAATGGAATAGTTTTCTCAATTTGGACAGAGAAAGAATTAGTAAAATGAAATGGACGAGTAAAAAACTTTCAGACTATATTAAAGAAGAGATTAATAAAAAATCTCGACTAACATTGCAAGAGGGTGATTTCAGCAAACAAAATAAAGAAGCAATAGAAGCAATATCTAAAGGCGTTTCTTATGGTCACAATGAATGGCAAAATGATGTAAGAATAAACAACGTATTCGTCAGTGGGGGAACTTGTTCAGCATTAGGGCCTTTAACTTCTTTTGCAACAGGTGTCGCGAATATTGGGTGTATTAGCGGAAGAATAAATAATAATACGATTATTGATAAAATTAGTTCTTTTCTTCCGGGTAAAAGAATTGTTAATTTGGATAAATATTTGTTGTCTCTTATTATATCTATATCTAACGCTTTTTCGAAAATATATAATAATTGGCTTTCAGAACTTCAAATTAATAATATTAAGGTAATTAATGGTTTTTGTAGTTGCCAAGCTCCGCCCTCTTCAACAGTAGGTTCTTTTTCTAATGGTATCGGCTCTCTCGAGACATTAAGTGGGAACATTTCAATAAAATTAAATAAAAAAGATTTAAAAGATGAAGCCTTACAACAATTAAAAAGCTATTTATTACTGAATGAAGGCTCTTATTCTAAACCTCTTTTTCAATATGTCGAATCTATAACAAATGGTATTATTTCTATGCAAAACGAATGGATTATAGATACAAAGATAGATCAATTAAAAGTAAATGGTGGTATTTCTATCTTTTTAGGGCCCATAACTTCTTCCGTAGGTAAAGATGGGAAATTTATATAATGTTAGATTTCACTTCAGACCCTACAGATTTTACAGAAACATTAGAAGTAACAGTAAGCTATATTGGAGGGCAATATAAGAATTATATAAAACCTTCGCAAGAAATTACAAGTGTTGTTTACGTTAAACAATCGGGTGTAGATATTTCTTATTCGTTAGAAGATATAGATGGTGATGGTTTATTAGAAATAGTTGTAGGTGACGCCGATGAAACAATATTAATAAAATATAATTATGTTGGCGGAGAAGATACTTATTCTGAGGCTCAAGAAGTAACAGTTTACAACCCTACAGGCGCTCCCGACAATTATATAACAGTTTCGAATTACCCGATACTTTCGATAACTCAACCCGCAACTGGGGAGATTTCAGGAGTAAGTAACGAAATAATAAAAGTGGGTTCTTTAACTGGTAAAATATCAGCTCAGTATTCTTATGATGCGGGTGATTTGGGCACCATGGCTTCGGCTAATTTAGATAAAACTGAAGAAAATACTGATTTAGAAGATTCAATTGAAAGTTTATATAGTAGCAAAGAAAAAAGACAAAAAGAAGTTTCCTTATATTCTAAATTAGCATGTTATTATTATTTAGGATATGAGAGTATCTATGAATTATTAAGCGAAAAACAATATTATCAAGATGAGTTCGATACAAGAGGTTCTTGGCAATTTTTAGATGATTTTCCATATGATTCAAAATGGTATTATTATAGTGGTAATTCTTCTATTTTTTCAGACAGAATATTAAAAGAAATTGAAATAAATAAAAGAGAGCTTTCAGCTTTAGCACTCGAAGGAATTAAGAGTGAAGTAGAAGTCGTAAGAGAAGTTTTAACAATTCAAGCGCCTGCTTCAGGGAACTTTAAAGATGCAAACGTATTAGAAAAAGCAATAGACGGGCAAACAGATATAAATAGTGCATTTCAAACAGACAACTTAAATCCTATAACTATTTATATTCAAGTAAGCGAACCAATTTATTTTACTAGATTAAGAATAAATTCGACACCTGAATATATTTTACAAAACATTTTAAGTATTAAACTTTCAGATTCTCAATTTGAAGACGGTACTGAAATATTAAGTGAGATAAAGCAAACGACTAATGAATGGGTTGATATAGATTGCGTTCAGAGATTCAAAGACTCAAGTAATGTAACATCTACTGACAACAATGATCAAGAATTAATTTATTTGTTGAAAAAACAATGGGTTCAGATAACAATGTCTAGAGATTTATCGAACGATGTTTGGGTCAATGAAGTTGAATTGTATAAAGCGGATTACGATTCTGATATAATGACTTATGCTGATAAAACTTATGAAATTTACTTACAAAATGTATCGGATTCTTTAAAAAATTATGGACCAAATATAGGGTTCGACACTAACCCTCCCACGGGTAGAGTTACTTGGATGGGTGCAAGATTTTCAAAAACTTTAACCGATGCTCCATCTGGGGGCGGAGCTAATTCTAGACAATATAGTATAGATCAATATTTAGACTTATCAGATACTAAAGCTGATATAGATACTATAAGTGCTGAGGGAGATGCGAATTATATTAATTCTAAAAGAAAATTTTGGAGAGATCAATATGAAGAAAGCATTAATAAGAGATATTCTATTCAAAATTCAATAAATAATATTGCATTAGAAGTAACAAATAATAAATCTGAAATTTCAGAATACGATAGGTATATATAATGGCTCAATTAGCTAAAAATAAACTAAAACCCCCAATGTTTGTGTTGGAATATATAGAAAAGACAACTGGAGATTTACCATCTGCATTAAGCAGATTACAATTTTCGTTAAATGGTTTTGCAACAGTCGAAGCTAGAGCAGAGAAAAATACTTTTAAAGATGTTGAATTAAATTTATTTAATTCGCTGAATTTAGGTCTCGGTTCAGATAAAGGAAAGTATGGTATAGAAAGTCTTTCTTTTGCTCCATCGCAAAACATAAAAAAAGTTTCGAGCTTAAAAGTTAACGATGTGAATAAAGGAGATATGGATTTCGCAAATGCGAATGGTACTTCTTTAGAAAATATTATAAAATTTATAGATCCCGTACAGGGATGGGCAATAGTAAGAAGCAAGGCTTATGGAAATGAAGCTGCAGACATCGAAGAGCCGCACATCGTTACAAAATACGAAATACCAAGAGCAAGTCTAGGAGAAACGGGTGGAGTAATTTGGGTTAAAGATTATGTTGGGAGTCCGTTCAATGGTACAGAGAATGCTTCTTCTAGAGATTATTATGACAATTCAGTTGTAAAATTTCCAAAAAAATTAAATGGTAAACCAAATAAAGCTGCAGACCCTACGATATCGCCTCCATATAAAGAGGGAAATAATTTATATTGTATTGTTAAGTTAGACCAATTACCTTCTCAAACTTGGGTCAATGGTTATAAGTATGTAATAGTTAGATATTACCGAGGATCGGAAGTTACGCCTAATAAAAATGAAATTATAGTAGACCCACCAATTCAAACTGACAATGAAGAGTTGACTTCGAAAATTGAAACAACTTATCTCGGAAAAAACCCTAATGAAATTGGCGGAAATAAAATAATTGTAGACAAAACTTACACAATAAATTTTTATGAATTAACAACTAAAAATTTTGGATTTGGCATAGAAAGATTTGATTTTTCTGGAGATTCTAGAAAGACGATACAGCAAACAAGAGGTACTTTTTCGTACGATGGAGACCCTGAAGGTAATTTTTATGTAGATACATGGGGGAAAGGCCCTGAAAATATTTCTTTAATTGGTGCAATAGAGCTACCTTATGGTTATGAAGAAAAATTGATAGATTTCAATGGAGATCTATATAGTTTTTATGATTCTATAGAGAAATTTTTTTCTTGGAATAATAACCCTCATAGAATAAATAGGGGTGACTATATGATTTTAAGAGATCTTTACAATAAACAAAATTATTTAGTAACATTTAAATCTAGAAAATATCCCCAATCAGTAGAAAGACAAAGTATACTGCCTTTTGAATTTAATTTTATAGTAATGGGAAGAACTAAATGACAATTGATGTAGATATTTATGGTTCTGACATAGCATTAGAAAACGGAGATATTGTTAGTGGATTTTCTGGTGACTTACAATATGTTTCTGAATTAGATAATTTAAGTCAAGCTATTATAGATGCGTTGACTACCGAAAAGGGTAGTTTATATTACAATCCTGATTACGGGATAAATTTAAATGGTGTTGTTGGAGAGAAAAATATCGCTCTTGCAAGAGAAAGATTAAGAACAGAAATAAGTAATGTATTAAAAGCAGAACCTAGAATAAAAACGATCGATAATTTAACTGTCGAACAAGATTCTGACAATATAAGTCAATTAAATGTTTCAATTACAGTAACACCAATAACTACAGATTCAACTATAGCAATTAATCTAGTTTACCCTTACTCTACTATTAAAGATACGACAAATACGATATTAAATGAAGAACAAGTAAGTACAAATAGTTTAACTGTTTATACTGAATATCCGATATATGATATCATAGGAGTTTATCTATCTACCGATCCAAATAAAACAGGCACAGATTATTATTCGGGGGGATCTATAGATGGAAATCAAATTACTCTAGGGAAAGAACTTCCCGGAGCATACAGCACTGTTTTAGTTGATTATAAAACTATTAGTATTCCTATGACTAATGTTCAAATAACTCAAATATCTGAAGAAAGAATAACTTCCTCTGATGGTTCGACTTTAGAAACAAAATATTTAATTTATGATATTTCGGGTATCTGGTATGTTTCAGATACTGATAAGACTAATAATGTCTTAGACGATAATTGCTCTTTTGCTCAAAAAACGATAACTTTATCTGATGCAGTTAGCGCACAACAAGATGATGTTTTCGCTGTTGATTATTCAACAAAGCTAGATGAAATAATTTAAAAGGAAAATTAATGATAATATTTCGATCTCAAAATAAAATCTTCCAAAATCTTAAAAGTTATGCAAAACAAGTATCTTCAGCATTAACAGATTTTAACATCGGGAGTATATTAAATTCTTTATTTTATGCATTTAGCAATGCATTAGCAGACTTATATGCGTCTCTTCAGAATGTTTATGATGCAAGTTTTGTTGCAAAAGCAACTGGTCCTGATCTCGACAGTAGAGTTGCTGACTTTACTTTACAAAGAAGATATGCAACGAGATCTTCGGGTACGGCAACATTTTATAGAAATCAACCTGCTTCAACTGATATTATAATACCCGCAGGGACAAGAATAAAAACTATAACTACAAATTTACTTCAGGGAGTCGAATTTCAAACTACTATAGAAAAAGTTATTCAAATTTCTATCAAAAACGAAGCTCACATTTATTATATTACAGATAGCCAATACGATTTAGATTCTAGAAAAGTTTACGACATTACATTAGTTACGGGTACTGTTTCTAATTTAGATGGCTATACTTTTGTGAAAGATGTAGATTATGAGTTGATAACTTTAGATGCAACTCAAGCAAAAATTAATTGGATAGAAAGTGGAGTTTCTCCCGATGAAAATACTACGTTCTACGTAACTTATCAACCTCTCTCAATAGACGCACCTATTCAAGCAACGGGTGCGGGGAAATTTGGAAATGCAGCAATAGGTACAATAGTTAATATGGTCTCAAAACCTTCGGGCGTAGACGAAGTAATAAATTATGAACAAACAAGTGGGGGCACTGATCAAGAAACAGATACTCAATTAAGAGAAAGAGTACCTTTATATTTAAGCTCTCTATCTAAAAGTGTAAAAAATTCTTTAGAAGCTGCAGCACTGTCAGTAAATGGTGTTCAGAATGCAACAGTATATGAGCCTGACCCTCCCAATGGATACGTAACAATATTTATCGACGATGGTTCGGGTGGTGCGACAACTGATATTATTAGATCAGTGAAAGATGCAATAGATGGTACTCTTAACGGTGTCGGTTCGACATCAGTTGCGGGTGCTAGAGCAGCGGGTATCGCAGTAAATGTAACGACCCCAACGCTAAAAGATATTACAATATTTGTAACAATATATATACAAGTTGGTTTCGATTCTACGACAGTCTCATCTGATGCTGAAACTTCAGTATATCAGTGGCTTACTAATCACGCAACTGGCGAAGATGTTATTAGAGCTGAATTAATAAATACAATAATGCAAGTAGATGGTGTTGAAAATATTACATTAGATACAATGTCTATAAATGGGACGACATCAGGTGACACCGTCGTCGGTGAAAACGAAGTTGCAAGATTAAAAACGATAACAATACAAACGAGATAAAATGTCATTACAAAGTTTTAGAGATTTATTATTAGATAGTTTATCAAATATTTTTAATAAAGCAGCATCGACAAACACTTATGCAGCTTTAACAATTGCCGCGAATGAATTAAATATTACAGATGAAGAAGTAGAAAATGTAAGAGAATCGTCTTTGATAAGAAGAGCAAATGAAGATGAATTAGATTTACATGGTTTTACTTTAGATATTAAAAGAATTTCGGATGAAAACGATGAAGATTATAGAATAAGAATATTAGATTCTTATGATAGACCGTATGTAACAAAACAAAATTTAATAAATTTAGCTTCCGATTATAGTACTACAACTGCTAGAATAGAAGAATATGTAAAAGATAGATGGTGGTTGGGCTCACTTAGACCAGGAAAACAATTAGAAATTGCATCTTCTATCTCAAATACAACAGTTAGATCGTCTAGCGGGTTATTAGAAAATACAATACCTGATTGTTGGTTGATAACAGATACGACTTATACAGGTACGAATTACTGTTCGGGATGCACTTTTACTAATGATAGTTCAGGGTCATTAATAAATTTAACGACTCCTGTTAGCGGTGCTGACGTTCAATTGATTTTAAATTATACTCAGAATCAACCCGTTTCTGGAGCTAATATAGATTGGACTGCTCATAGTTATATAGCCGACGACTTAATAATAAGACACAGATCTTGTGATAATAATTATTTTGAAATAGATAGTCAACCTTTGTATATAAATATTCTTACAAATATGCTCCCAGGATACAAAATTTATTCTTCTTATTTTAATTCTGATGAAGGTATTGTATATTCTTGGGAATCTGTTGTAGATGATAGCTCTTATATTACTATAGATGAGTCCAAGAGAACAGATAATTTAATTACAGATGAATTTCAGATAGCAAGCGATATTACAGAAATTACAGTAAACAACGATATAGCAAATGTTGTTGGTGTTTATTTAGCAACAGATTCTGAGCATGAATTTACAAACTATGCTTCTGATGATAATTTTTTAGGCAGAACAATATATTTAAATACTGATTTGCCCTTAAAGACAAATGTAATAGTTACATATCATAAATACTCTATAAGAGATTATAGGTCTCTTGATTTTTCTAGCTTTATAAAAACGGGTTATGAAGATTTAAGATTTACTATAGAAGTTCAGATTACACAAAGCTTTTTAAAATATAATACATTCAAATATGGTGAAGCTCGCTGGGGTCAATTACAGAATGAACTAACAGGAACTTTAGGTGAATTGATTGACATTGCAAAAGCAGCGGGCATTAAAACTAGTGTAATACTCGTGTCAAAAGGTACATATTATGGTTCTGAAGATGCAATTTATAGTCAGGTAATATATGGCGGAAATTTTTATTAAAATTAAAGGAGATTAGTCTTGGATAAAATAATTTGGTATAATCAAATGCATTGTGCTGCAGAAGATCTTGCACAAGTATACTTAGATATTGAAAATTCAACAATTCAACATTTAAAAGATTTTCATAGTAATAAGACTCAATTTGTTTTAGGAAGTACGAATTATGGAGCTTCTTCATTACAAGTATTGCCTCAAGTATACGCTTCTCTTACTGTTCAAGTAAGTGGGGGCGTAGGTTATTATAATTGGGAGAGAATCGAATTACCTTCAGCTTATGAATATGTTATTTCTGACATCCCAACAGATCAAGGGGGCGGGCTAAATATTACAAGAATAGATTTATTATGGATTGAAAGATTAGTAGAGGAAGCTTATCCCTTTGCAATAGATTTTATAGACGCAAATAGAAACATATATCAGCAAACAAAAAATACAAGATATTTAGATAGCTATGAAATTGGATTAACTCAAGGTGTTTATAATATCGGGGGTGGTGCAAAGCCATCAACTCCGGTAGGGGCAGTGCCTTTAGCATATATTCACTTAAGAGATGCAACAAATAAAATTTATGCATACGATACGGGAAGCTTAAATGAGGGATTCATTGAAGATTGCCGACAATTAGTATATGCAAACACGATATAAGGAGACGAATAAATGACGACAACATATCCATCAAGTTATGATTCTTTTTCAACAAAAGAGGATAACGTCTCAGATGTAAGAGCTTCAGATATGAATAACGCTCAAGATTCTATTACTGCAATTCAGAACTCTTTAGGTTTAGAAGTAGCAGGAAAGAATCAGCCTTCGGGCTGGACTCTTGCTGATAGATTAAGTGTTTTCATCAACGACAATGGAACTCTTAAAGCTTCAGTTTTGACATCTTCTGATGTACCTTCGGGATCTATTTCTGATACAAAAATATATCACGATGATGTATTTCAATTCAAATCAATCAAAATTGGTAAAAATTTAACAGGTTATGGTTATACTGGGTCGGGGCCGGGACTAAATGCAGGGATTACAATAGATGAAAATGGTAATATATTGAGCGACGGTAGTTTTTCTATATTGGGTGCTCAAATTTTCGGAAATACTGTTACGATAAATAATTCTTTATTTGTGAACTCAAATTCATATTTAGGCAGTTTAGAATCTCATATTACTCGAATTACGGGTACATTATTACCTACAACAACTTCTAAATATAATTTAGGAAGTTCTGCATTAAGATTTAAAAATGCTTATATAGATGTCTTATTAGGAAAGTCAACTGGCGGAGATACTCTTACTGTAGGTACTTCTGCTATTTTCAATCAAACATTAATAATTAAAGCGTCGACAGACACATCATCTGGAGATGCTCTTGGTTTTATCGGAGTACAAGACGGAAATACGATTTTACAATCTGCTTCGGGTGCAAATTTATTATTGAACCCATTTGAGGGCGAAGTTAATGTTGGCGGGAATCTATCAGTAAATGGAGTTATTAGCGCGCCAAACACTTACGATTTTGATATTTACCCTTACTTTTCTAAATACCCTTATGTTTCTGAAAACTTACAAGAACATTTTATAGGATTTTCGGGAACAGTGACTCAAATTAAGGGAAAGTTAGCAACTCCGTGTTCAGGCTCTGATTTCGTTATAGATATAGTAAAGAATGGCGAAGTGATAAAAAACAATCTTAATTCAAATACATTAACAATTACAGATGGGAGCTCTGCTATTTTTATAGAAACTTCTATGGATGAAAACATAAATGTATTAGAAAATGATACTTTAGGTTTATCGATAAAACAAGTGGGCTCTTCTATATCGGGTGAGAATTTTAAATCTCAAGTAATAGTTAAGAGGCTCGTACAATGGGAATAATTGGTGCAATATTTGATGACTTACCCCCTCAATATGGTAAATCAGTTGATGGAGTTATTACAATTGCATCTGGAACGGTAAATATAAAAGAATTATATGAAAATGAAAACGTAACAGGCGTAATTACAGAAAACGGAATAGATAAGGGATTGAATTATGGCTTGGGGTCTTATGACCCAGATAATGGATATTTTCCTCAATGTATTGATTTCACGATAAACC
>Ga0172381_10003670_pt1 | contig 16156 bp, 21 predicted proteins | sample Leawel6488metaG_FD_119754 | JGI IMG/M metagenome (GOLD analysis project Ga0172381, IMG submission 119754) | Leachate microbial communities from a municipal landfill in Southern Ontario, Canada - Leachate well 64-88 metaG | ecosystem: Engineered > Solid waste > Landfill > Unclassified | place...
CAAGTTGATCGCGAGGAAACTACTTGGGCCATTTCCATGAAATAGGCATCTAATGATGGTCTTTGCATGTTGGAACATGGGGTTTGTGGGTATAAAAAGGTTACGATAAAAAAGGGTTAAAATTTGATTACATGGACCCCTTCATGGAGAAGATAGTCTTTTACATCTTCTGAGATGTTGGAATAGGTTGCTATAATTTTAGAAACCCTTGTATCTTTATTTTGTAATATGCATTGTTCGTATGTTTTTAATTGTCTCAGAACAGAACCGATATCACTAAGTTCTGGTTTTACTTCAATGATTATTATATGATACACATTTAATTCTTGTGTACCAAATGCATCTGGTTTGAAGATCAAATTGGATTTCACTGTAATTAATATATCAGCATATCCAATTATGAAATTCCCATTATTACAAATTACCTCTGTTTCATAATCTATACTTGTTTTATGATCACTTATCATAGGGTGATCTTTACATTTAATAGCATCTTCTTCTATAACATCAGTAGCATGTGTTAAATTTAATATATTGTTTATACTATCTTTAGATACACATTTCATAACCAATTCATCATGCTTTCCGCCTTTCTGAGCAAAGAACTCATCGTAGAATTTACTCATTTAAATCACTCCTTCTCCGGGATCAAAAATCTAATCACATCGTTATACGATGGAGACTTATATCCTTTGTTTTTCAATTGTTTCTTTACTTTACGCAATCGTGCCAATGCGTCTTCATCTATCTCAATTCTTGGCATACCCTATGGTATGATCTATGGGTATATAAAACTATCTATCCTATTGTTAATCTAAAATATCTATACAAAACGGGTGCTGGATACAGCAGACCTCCCGGCACCCGACCGGCACCCGGCTATAAGGGCTGTAGATGCTGTATATTCTATCGGGTGCCGCGGGTGCCGGGAGATTTACCTATTGTACGGGTATTGTCCTATGTTCTCTATGATATTATCTATTATTCTATTATTTACTTTTCCTTAAAAAAAGGAGATCTCCCGGCACCCGCGGCACCCGACGATATCAGTAGACCAAAAAACCACTCTTTTTTCCCGGCACCCATCCCGGCACCCACCGGCACCCGACGATATCAGTAGCTTAAATTCTCCCGGCACCCGTTATGTCATCCATGACATAAAAACATGACAAAAGTTGCTATAGATACTTATATTGCAAAAATATTAATAAAAATAATAAAAAAATAGTTTATGCTTTTTTATAATCTGGCTTTTCATAACATATATCTAGATATCTTGCTCCATGTGTTCTTCTCTGTCCAATTGTTACTCCGTTTTGTCTAAGACCTGCTGATATACGAGTAATAAGTTTGGTCATATTACTTGGTGAAGATGGCCAATTGATATTTTTTGGTATATAATTTTTATCAATTCCCTCTCGATCGCACAGCTCTTTGAATAGCTCAGTTGGAGACAATTCTTTTGGAGATATAATTTGTTTTTTAACCAGTTCGAGATGCTCTTTTTGATATATGATTTGTGCGGTTTTATCTTTATTAATTTCTTCTGCATAGTTTATTAATGCAGTAGCAAATTGGTTACTATTTACACTATCTCCTATCGCATTACACTTTGATTCTGTGTATATTTCTAAGAATCTACCCTTTTTCCAAGGTAGATGCGGTTCACAAGCCAGTACCCATCGCGCAAAGTCTGCCATTCTAGGAAGGTTTTCGATGGTCCCTATCTTCGTATCCCAGCCCTTCGCCGTGATGTCTAGTAGAGCGCCCAATATTTTAGGTCTAATTTTATTAAATTTTTCATCTATATCTTCAACAGATTTACGATTTTTTTTATCTACAACAGGTAGATCGATAATGATTGTTCTATCTATCAAATCTCCTCGCGATGTCAAAGCATCGATACCATTCATGATAGCTGGTCGCATTGCTGTTATCGAATGTTCTTCATCGTTTTCATATAATGCTCGTTTACCAAGGGATCCACCTGTAGAAAGGCAACACAATGAATCCGACATCTCATGACTGATGCCGCTGAGGTTATCGAAGCTCAAGACACGCTCGCGCTTGGCAGCTATCATCATATCTTCTTCGTTCTTGGGCATTCTACGGAGGGCAGTGGTGCTTGGATCTACAATCATCTTGATCATTCTAGTCATGGTTGATTTGAGAGTACCTTGCTCACCGCCTAATGATAGATGAGCATACGGGCCCCGTGGCCAGAATGCCTGAAGCATCCAAGCCACGATTAACATCCAAGTATCATCATCACCTGCGTTTAGTAAGCAACGTAGATCATCGATGCTTCCACCGCGCTCAGGCACTACCAGAGGCAACAGCCCTTTTGGACGGACGAATTTTACAGGAGGATTTTTTATAAGCTTCCAGGATCCTCCAGAGATCTCGATAGCGTTCCAATCAATATCTCCCATGTCAACATAGATCTTACCATCTTTTTCGGCCACTCTAACAAACGTAGCCAGCTCTTCTCCCAGGAACTCAGCTTTTCCGCCCATTGTATTGATAGCATCTTGCAAAGCTTGCGAACCAGGAACCTTATTGTATTCAGGGTTTGAAAACATTCTCCAGGACAACCATCTTTTAAATGAGCTACTATTTATAGACATATTTTCATTATGACCATTTTCTACTACAGTGGCATACTGCTCGTGGTCTGCTGTGTGCCAAAATTCGACATTATCTTGTTCAGCTAAATCAATTAATATTTCTGCTTGCGATGGCTTTTTCTTAGAATCTTTTGCTGGCTCAGAAGTTGATTTATCGTTTTTAATATTATTCTTTTTTGATTTAGATTCTATATTTGATTTTTTGAGAGTTTCTTTTGGTTTATCGAATACAATTAAATTCTTATGGTCACAAAACTTATCTGGATTGCAGAATTTTAGATCCCCAATACCCATTTTTGGATATCCTTCACCTTCCTTATTCAAACTATCACAAGTTGGCATTTTCAATACACCATACGAACTATAAAATATATCAGTTCGGTTATCGATACCACATCTTCCGGCTACGGTTAGCCAGAGCTTAAAAGCGTCGTCAAAGTCCCAGCCATGCTGATATAATGCAGCAGCTAGTATCAAGCAACATCTATGTTTACCAGCTCCTGTATTTGCATTGGTTATTATATTTATGAGGCATGGTCTAAAATCGCTTACTGGTATCTTTATTTTACTTCTAAACATCTGTCTATTTGGTTCGGTTTCTAATTTTTTAGAGGAATACTTGATATCAGCAGATAGTGGATCAAGTAGTGTAAGCAATGCGGCTCTTTCTGATAGGTCAAATTCGACGTACCAAGTTTTTCCCATGTCCAATATATCTTGTTTTAGAGGAAATTTGGCTTTCTCGACATCTATTTTTGGATTATCTCTATCTATTGGGATTACTATTATATTTAATTTTTTATGTATGCTGAATATTGTTTTGAATATGCGTTTTTCACTATTTAATTTATCAAACGCAATTATTCCTTGGTATTGCGGATATGCTTCTATAAATTCTTTTTCTACGATGCTTATATATTTGTTAAATGCTCCGGTGAGCATTGCAAAGTACATTGCTTTATCTTCTTTTGATTTGGATGGATTTTGTAATCTAGTGATTTCATGATGAATATGGACATATGCCCCACCACCTGAATATAGGCAATGCACGCTTTTATGGATGCCAGCTTGATTTAATTTATCAACAAAGAACTTGCAAGCTAACTCAATTCCTTCGCGAATTTTAACTGAATTGACAACATTTTCACCATCTGGTAAGTTTTTGGCATCGATATCAACACTCAGAGTATATGCATCGGTTTCTTCATAAGATCCAATTTTTTCTTTAGGACACTTATTTTCTATATCCCATTCAGTTCTACGATCAAATGTTTCTGGTGTGAATATATTAAGTGTTGAATAAAGTACACGATACTTTTTAACTGTGTTTATGTAATCTGTTTCTGGATTTATTAACCTAATTATATTATTTTCTTCTTGTTCGTACCAATGCCTAAAATTACCATTTAGTGATCTACCCAATGCCCATCGTAATATTGTATTTTTAACATCAGGTGTTTCATAGTGTTCAACAACAATATCGGTAGATGATGTTCGATCCAACTTATCTCATCTCCACAATCGAAAAGTATATATTCAATACAGCAATGCTATCATTTGTCATTCGTCATTCCTCCTTTTAATTTTTTACTCGCTCAGCTCTATCTTTCGCGATCAATGATCTAATATAATCAGAAATATTGCCTTGTTTGTTGAGCCAAGAACGATCTCTCTTACCTATCTTGATATTTAATCGATCAAGTTTTGGATCATCGGATGGCGGTCTACCGCCTTTGTTCTTTATCACATTTGGCATAATAGTTAGATACTTACTTAACTATAAGAACCTTGTGCTAGTTTTGATTTATTGCAAACTACGTATATCGATTTCTAGCTAAAAACATGAAGATAGAAAAGTATAAATATAACCTTGTCATACGTGTCATCAATGACAAAGCGTCTAAAGATTGATCGAGGGCCATCAAGAGATGTTGTTGTTGGCCCAAAGATAATCAAGGTTGACACACGAGGGAGCGCAAATATGGGATTGGGATTGGTAGGAGAAGAGCTGTTGGTTGTTGCAATGCGTCCGGCTCCTGGAGACAAGGAAAAATACCTAAAGGTTTAAAATGACACTCAGAGAAGATGTAAATAGAGTTCTGATGGATGGAAAAGAACACGATGCCATAGATGTATTAAAACAGTTTCCAAATAACCACATGGCAATGACGCACAAGGATCCAGCCAGATCAATTAGAAATTGTTTTCGTAGAATGGAACGCAAAGGCGAAGTTGTTAAAATCGAAGGTAGATTTCCGATAGCAGTAAGGAGGATTAATAATGGAAAGTAATGAATACAATAGAAACGATTTGTTCGATTATATTAACCTACGAATCAAAGCGCATGGCCAGATGGACCTTGAACAGTATCCAGAAAATCAGAGAAAAGATGTTCAATTGATGGCGATTGGACGTATTCGGGAGTTGGAAAATATGAAGAAATTGCTGAATACTAAAAACGGGATTAAAGAGTCTATTCAGAAGTATATGAGATATTTCTGTAAGATTGAGACTGAATCGATGTTGGTGGAGTGATTTAAGATGGAAACTTTGGAAGAATTGAAGATATTGTATAAAGAGAATTTGGATCTATATAATAAATTAGCCATTGAATTCAAAGAAGCTACGATTGAACATATTAACAGAGCTATGAAATTTGATGCATTGTGTGTTGCTCAGGTTGTACGAGGTCTAAGTTCAGAATCTGCAAGAATGCGTGTGCAGACAACAGAAGATGGTTCTGAGGCGATGAAACTATGGAGATTAGCAGAAATTGATAAATTTGGAATAGAAACTGAGCTAAAAATGGCAGCGGCTGCTGTTAGTTATTTCTATACTATGATAAACACGTATCCGGAGGAGGCTAAATATGGAAACAAGACGGCAAGTTGATTTCAACGATTTTGTAGGAAAGCATATTTTTATATGCGCTATGCCTGGTATAGATTTAGTTGGAACTGTTTTAGCTATTATAGAAATGAAAGATCCACATGACTCAGAGTACACTGATTCTTGGATGGAAATATTAATAAAATCGGACAATGTTAAAAGTCTAGACGGAAAAACAATGTTTATAGATATAAATATGATAACTACAATTTGCGAGGTGTGATCATGGACCGTGAAACCCTTGCTCTAAGCATTTCGAAATGCCCTGGATCGAATATTTCAGAACGAATAGAGGAGATATTCGGTAAGCTGACTGATCAAGAGCTGGAAGATTTGTTTGGTAATATAGCAAGAACAGCAGCTCTTTATGGGCCAACTGCTTTCAATAGTATAGAATTAATTTAATCTTTTTTTGAGGTTTTGATGAAGCTTAGAGCTAAAGTTAACAGTGCCTGCCTTGACCAGATTTTGGCGGGTACTAAGAAAATAGAGTATCGGCAAATCGAATCTATGGTCCTGGTTGATGAGAACGCACGCGAGGTTGAAGTGGAAGCAATTCAAGTAGTTCGCGTTCTTGATATCAAAGAGGATGAAAAGATAAGAGCTGATCATGCTAATGTACCTTGGGATCCAGAGATGTGTATCCACAAGATCTATTTGGGCGATGTATTAAACATGGAACATGATTGTAGATCGAGTAGCGTTAGATTAATTAAGCCAATTTATGGTTTTGACGAAACCAGACCTAGAAGCGATTCTTTAGGTATCTATCGTTGTGTTTGTGGCAAGTATTGGATGATTAGATATCAATCGGATCCTGGTTGTGGATCTGATAATATTTGGTTGGCTCCTGGTGAGAAAAATAGAGGGTATGAGTTCACTGAGGAAGAGCTGAAAGAAGCGGAGGGAATTTATGGTCGAATAGGTACATGATATATCATATATAACTAAATTGATCATTTATAGGCTGCCTATAAACAAACACGAACTCTTTTTTTGAACATAAAAATTTATTATTTTAGGCTCAGTGATGAGCAAATGTATAACTTAATGACCATGACATAATTGTTGATAATGAACTACGTATGTTATAAACTGGACACAATTATTTTTCACTTATTGGACACAAAAGACCATATTCATAATGATTCATTTGCTCATAAATGATTACCGACATCTATAAATAGTCCAAAAGATATAATGCTGGACATGCCAAACCAATATAAGCCGGTGCGGGTTAATATGTACCCGGATGATGTAAAATGGTTTTCTGAAAATCCCATGTATAACATGTCTGCTGTTGTGAGGGAGGAAGTACATGCGTTTGTAATTGAAACGAAACAAGATATTCTGGATAAGAAAAATCGATTAAACGTGAGTCAATCAGGAATAACTAAAGAGAATGTGCTTGAACGGGTTGAAGGATATTCAAACGATGACGATGATGAAGAAGATAATGCTACTGGATACAGTCCTACATATCTAAAAGAACTTCTTGTAGATGATGAATCTAAGAAAGAAGCTGCTAGAAGAGAGGGTATATTGAAAAGATTCATGTAGGTGCATTATGAAAATCCAAGTCTTAGATGTTAATTATACAACCAGAAACAACGATCCTGTAGTTCAATTATTTGGAGTTTTACCAGATGGAACGAGCTGTGTAAAGCAGATTACAGGTCATAAACCATATTTTTTTATAGAAATAGATAATTCCAAAGAGAAAAATGTATTAGAATTTATAAAATCTAAATCGTATGTAATAGAGGCCGTAGACAGATTTAGGCCAGTTGGGTTTCAAACAAAGACTACAAAAATGTTCAAGATAATAGCTCAACATCCCAAACAGATAAGAGATTTAAGACTAGAACTAGAAAGCATTGGTAATGTAAAAGCAATGTATGAAGGTGATATACTTTATAAAAATAGGGTACTGATAGATAATAATATAGGTGGTATGTCCTGGGTAGATATTAAAGAGGGAGATTGCGTAACTTGGAAAGATGTAAAACCAATAGATATAAAACAGCCAGCTCTTTTGAAATGCGTTAGCATTGATATAGAAACACTTCCTCCAGATGAAAGTGATTTAACACATATCGCGCCTACATCAGATAAAGATCCTGTGATCATGATAAGCCTGGCATTCGATCCTCCATATGAAGGTAATCGGGACATGGTTTTGATCGGAAAGCAGTTGAAATGCCCAAGACCGGATATTCAATCATTTGATACCGAAAGCGATATGCTATATGAGTTTTTACGAATTATTAAAAATTATGATCCTAGTATTTTAGTAGGATTTAATATATTAGGATATGATTTTCCATATTTGAATGAACGTATGCTGCATTATGGAATAAAGCCTTCATTTGGTAGAGACAATTCAACATGGTATATAAAAGATGTCTTGGGTGGAAAAAATGTATCCATAGCAGGGAGAGTAATAGTAGATTTATTGCCCATAATTAGACGAGATCAAGATCCAAAGATGAAATTGCCTCAGTATAATCTAAAAACAGTGGTTCATGAATTAATAAGTATGGAAAAATATGATGAGCCAGCTAGTAAAATGCGCGGACATTGGTTTTCATCGGGGATAGAATTCAATAGATTTGTATCATATGCGAGACATGATGCAGTTTTAGTAATGTTCCTACTTAATCAGCTTAAGTTTCTTGAGCGTTTGACAGCTCTTTCTCGCGCAAGCGGTGCTTTGCTTCAGGATGTAGCAAACGGCGGGCAATCAAACATGATTGAGGCTTTGCTATTACGAAGATTTAAGGCAGATAATCGAGTTGTAAACATAAAGCCTGCTTTTGGAAAAGAGGAGCCAAATGATGAAAATGGGTTGAAAGGAGCTACAGTTCTGGTTCCAGAAAAGGGATTGCTAGAAAACTCAGTGATATTGGATTTTAAATCATTATATCCAACACTTATGATAGCAAATAATTTATGCTATACTACGGTGGTTGTCGATGAAGTCCCGGAAAAGTTTGGTGTTTCTCCTCTAGGAGCAAAATTTGCATCTCCTGAAATAAAGAAAGGCATAGTTCCACAAATATTGACTGAATTACTGGATGAACGAATAAGTATCAAGAAACAGATGAAAGCCATGTCTGAGGGACAAGATAAGAATGCGTTAGATGCAAGACAATATGCTATTAAGATATTATTAAACTCATTTTATGGATATTCTGGATATAAGAGAGCTAGACTGTTTAGTTTGGATGTAGCCGGAGCAGTTACTTCAAATGGCAGGGATAATCTTTTGCGAACTAAAGATATTATAGAGAAAGAAATTGGCAATGTAGATGGAAAAGAGCTGCGAGTTGTGTACGGAGATACTGATTCTGTATTTGTGAAAATTGGAGAAAACACCGGCGAACTAATGGATCCGGTAGACGCGGAAAAGATAGGATCCATGATTGCCAAGGCAGTTACCAAGGATTTACCTGAGCCTATGGAGCTGGTATTCGAAGCATTTAGTAAAAGATCATTATTTCTATCAAAGAAAAGATACGCACTTTGGAGATTTGAAAAAGGTAAAGATGGGTGGAAAGATAAAATGAAGTACAGTGGAATAGAGGTTAAGCGACGAGATTTCTGTCCATTAGTTGCCAGCACATTATCAAATTGCTTGGATTTTATTCTAAAGCAGGGTGACATCGAAGCTGCTAAAAAATTAGCTATGGGAGCCATCAACAGGGTTCGCGATCTCTCCCCAGCAGACAGCCAGCTCTTTGACCAGTTGGTTCTAACGCGAAAATACGGAAAAACCGTTGGCGAGTATAAAAATAAGCAGCCTCATACGGTTTTATTAGAAAAAATGAGACTCCGTGGTGAAGAGCTGCCGGGCATTGGCGATAGAATACCATTTATTATTATCAAGGGTAAAACTAAACGAGATCGCGCAAGAGAGAAGTTTGTGGAAAGAGCTGAGACACCTGCGCGGGTAAAAGAGCTGAAGCTGCCTATCGACGTGGACTACTACATCGAGCGCCAGTTGCTTCCTCCTTTGACTAGAATGTTGCAACCCTTTGGCATAACATCTAAAGAGCTGGATATGCACAATCAATGTACGCTCTTAGCGTTTCTCTGAGAGCGATATCTTTTTATATTGTTCTAACATGTAATGTTTGTCCGGGGCGGAACTATAGGCCGACTGTGAAAGATGCTGGCTCGATCTAATTTAGCCTTTGAATAGTTTTCATAGATTCACCTCAGAACCAGCATCCTTCTTAGGCGATATGGATAACTTTATATTCTATGTTATTAGTTTTTAATTATGGCATCAAAGTGGACAGTATTTTATTACACCGATGACTTGAAATGCAAAATCAAGCGAGCTTTGTTTGGTATTGATGGTTGCTATAAGCAGGATACAGATGAAATTAGATATGGACCACTCTATATTGAAATGATGAATAAACAAACCAATACCTGCCGATTTTTGGATTATGGTCATGTTGTGGTAATAGATTGTAATTATGGTTACGAAGAATCTTGTGAAGAAATCAAAGCTGAATATATGCGCCAGATGAAAGAGAAAATGGAAATCGAAGGACAGAAAATAGTTCTTCCGAATATTGATACAATGTCATCAAATGCGATGGATGAGTTGTATGGATAATCCAGATTTTTCTTTTTCAGTAGACATCTTAAACTGGTCTAAGCGCCGTCGAGTAATATTGCAGCTCTTGGACCATCCTCGTTTCGAGTGGCAAGTAGAACGCATTGATTCTCCAATACCAAAAATAATCATCCTCGCGAATCTATTGGCAAATAAATGTGATGAAAATGGTCATCCTCGATGTGCAGAGGCAATTCGTTTGCGCTTACAGGGATTTCGAGTTCTGTTCTTCGAGGAATAGATTAATATACTTTTATGTTATGACATAGTTGACATGAATATATATCATACGCTATTGGTTTTAATGTTAATCAACACAGCGTTTGCTGGTATTGGAAATAGACAAATTGTAACTCTAAATGAATGCGTAGATAGCGATTATAAAGAAGAGCTGCAAAACTTGCTGGATTCTGAGTGTTACAATAGAGAGTATAGAGTAGATCCGGATCCAAATGCATTTGATTGTATGGATATCGTGATTCTATGTCAGGAGTTTCTAATTCAGCATGGGTACGATGCAAAAATTATGGTAAGTGTGAAACCTTATCCAGAGAGTTCTCATTGTTATCCAGTTGTAGATAGTGGAAATGGATGGGTAGCTATTGAATCTTGTGATCTTAATTTGATAAACGTTACGATGGGAAGGATCGTTTCATTCGGAAAATCTAATAACTATAAAACTTATTATGGAGTAGGGATATTGCTGAATGATAGTAAAGAGCTGTATGATGTTGATGATTTCAGAGGTGAGTAATTAATGTATAAATATTTAATAATATTTTTGTTAATTATAAATTTGTCTAATGGATTAGATAATAATTATACTGAGATAAATGAAATACAGATGATATTAGATTCTTATCATTTTATATGTAAACCAGAATTGGATGTATTTGATTGTGTTGATATGTCTGTTGCCAATTATAATTTTTTTAAATCTATTGGATATAACGTGTCTATTGCGATTAGAGAAGATGGCTTTATGCCAAATGGAGCTAAAACTGGACATTGCTTTGCTATTATTGAGTTAAGTAATGGTTGGGTTGGTATAGAAACCAAGCAAGCTGTTATCAATACTTCTGCATCAATTGGAAAAGTAATTAGCATTCCAGAACTTAGAGAAATTTGTAAAACTCCGGAAGAAGTTTATAAAAAAGATAAAAGAAAATATCATGTAACTTGTAATGTTATAGAAAAAAATTAAGATATGGCAAGACCTGCCATATTATTAAATTTTGTTTTATTTATAGATCCACGTATGTTTATTTGTCTTGTATTTATTCTAGCCGGTCTTATTGTTGCTCCCATAACACAATTTTCAATATATCCTAATTTTATATCAATTGTTCCTGGAGATCCAGTTACGTAATCTGCGTATATATAAAATAGATTTTGTTGTGATACGTTTGGATTTATGTTATATATATTTGGAAATACACCGGTTGGTGTATGAATATATGATAAATCATGTCCGGCCTCTACTGTGTGTAATATTGATCTAGAACCTACTGTTAAATTACTATTTATTTTTCTTGTGTTATATGTATCAGGAGCTGTATTGCTCATGTAAACGATATTAATATTGCTATCTTTATCAAGTTGCATATGAGGTATGGTTCCACCAATACCAGGATTTCCAGCTTCTACAGTAACCCTAGGATATGTTGACCCTCCAACAAGTTTTCTAATATATAATGGAGTTTTAGTTGTTGAATCAAATGGACCAATATCATATGCTATATAAACATTATTATTTTTATCTATAAGTACGTTAGATATGTAATGAGCTGCTTTGGTTTCATCTGCTTCATAATTTATTTGTTGGGTTGCTTGCCATCCTCCACCAGTTTCATATTTATAATATATATTAAATTCTGTTGTAGCATTTTTTTGTGCTATTGAAAATACATGTCTGTATCCATCGTTATCTATATCCATAGTAATGTATAAATAAGATATATCAGATCCACCATCATTTGATACTTGTTCTATAGCTTCAAGCGTTCCATTAAAATTTACGGTTCTTGCATATATATTTGGATAAGACGTATTATTTGTTGCACTTAACCACATAATTTTTAATTTCTCGCCATCAGATGCTATTTGAATTGATGGACAAAGATTCCAAGTTTTAGCAGGATCGCTTATTTGAGATATACTTCCAAGTACTCCGGTTTTGGTATTTAATTTAGCATGTCTTAATTTTATAAGTACATTTGAATTATCAGTTACTGCCCACACGAAATGAATATCTCCATATTTATCTACAGCAAGTGCTGTGTGTGCATGTCCTTCTGCTTCAGTTGGATCTACTTGAGTCCAGGTCCAGTGTTTTCCACCATCACTAGATTTTCCATATAATGCTCTAGAATGAGCAGATCCGCTATAAATTAGACTAATAAATATATATAAGTCTCCATTTGTTGATAAATATAACTGTCTGGAAACTGGTGGGTATAATGTATATCCTGCATATGCATTTGAGTAGGTTGCATCTTTAAATAATAAGGTTTCTATATTTCCCAATCCAGATATTAATATTTTAGAAGCTTCTCCAGAATCATCATCTTGATCAGGAGATCCGGGAATGAATACGCCTGATTCGTCAAATGTTCCTCGATTGATAGGATTTCCACCAAGAATTGTAATAGGTCTTGGTATGCTAGGTGATGAAATTCCAGCAAATTTTGTCCAGGCAATTGATTTATCTAAATTTGTATTATATTTTTCTGTCCATTTTGCGAGCGGAACATTTGCTTGATCACTGAGTTTTATTTCATTAATAGATACAATGTTATTTTGATCTTTCCCACCAAGAGCCGCTTGTGGAATTTGTGTTACGTGATCTGAAGTAACCGTGCTATCATCTCCGAGGTATATAACATCGGTTATATATCTGCAATCAAGTTTTTGTAATTTTATATTTTGTGTCTTAGTGGAAATTTCACTCATTTTACAATCTCCTTGTAAACCCGAAGTAAGGTATTACTACATTTTTATCTGGAGTTGCTGAAAGTTGAAATCCAACTTTGGTGTCACCATAGCAACGGAATCCATTGATATCAACATCTTTATGTCCTATACTCTGTACGTATGTGAGTGAATCTCCTGGATTGGTTTGATATCCAATTGTTGGAAAGTTACGTTTTATATAAACTGTTAAATCAGTAAATTCTTGGGCTACTTGATCAAATCCTGAAGAGCTGTCTAGTCCTAATTGAATATGAGTTGCGTAAGGTACATCTACGCCAAATGCAGTTACTACAAATTCAACAGGATATCCAGTATATCCATCAATAGCAACTTCTGCCCAATCGACCGGAGGAGAAAAGCTTACCCTACCACTCTTTCCAAGTGACTGCGTGTCAAATGTTCCATCTACAACGCCAGGTATTGCTTCCCATGTATCTCCATCCCAATATTTTAATGCAATTACATTATCTGTATTTGCAATTCCACCTTCCATGTAAACATCAATATAACAGAATTTTTCATGAGATGATACAATAAAAGCATCTCCATTAGCTGGAACAGAAGGCAATAATTTAATATCTCTGGTGATCACGTTATTGCATTCTGTTGTATAATCTGTGTAAGCTCCACCGTCATTCATTACTGCTTTAGGCACAGTTCCTCTAAGAAGAGCTGCCGCGAGCACAAGTTCAAATTCTGCTCCATGAGTAGCTGCATCAAATGTCAGTTCTGTTGTAGTTGTATCAGTTAAGGTTACATTTCCAGAGAATGTATTTTTAATATCCATTGTATCTAATAATGTATCTATTATATCGATTTTTCCATCTAATATAGCTATGTCGGCAGCAAGTGATGCTGCCGACCCTGGAGCAACTAGATCCAAGAGAAGGTTTGCTGATTTAGTGCACGCGAAATTTGTAAAGTTTGCATGGATATGATCCCCAGCAGCAGGTGCAGCACTTTCTAGTCTGATATAATAGTCTACAAATAATGCTGTTTCCATGTCATAGACAATGTTTTCATCTAATATGAAAACGACATGATCTCCAAGAATTATGATTGCATATTTATGTAATGTTGCATCAGTCACGGCTCCTTTGTATTCAGCCAAGGCACCTGCGCCCATGTTATAACGGATACACGCAAGGTTATTTTTAGCTTCTGAAGTGTCTCTATATGGACCAAATCTTATATAATGTGTTGCATCTTTATATAACATAATAGATGCTTCTGCGTGATCACCATCGCCGCCAGCAGAACCAGTTACTAATGTAATTCCTGCTGAAATAGCAGTTTGCCAGCCAAATTTTCGAATCGATTGTATAAAAGCAGAACCAAGTGCCCCAGCTATTTCGTGATTAATGCTAAGAATACCAGATGCTTCTGCAATTGTAACTGCTCCTACTGTAGTCTGCTGCCAGAAGTCGGCATTTATTGATGAATCATTGAATCCATCAAAATAAGTAACCCCGTTTGGAACGGGGCTGAATTTATCGTGCATTTAATTTCTCCTGCTTACGTAGATTGCTCAGAAGCCTATCTTGCCTCGATAAAACGAGTATTTCTTTTGGCTCAACAGAACTATCCAGCTCACCAGCTTTTATGCCCTTTTGCTTGATCTCAGATGATTTAGACTTCATTAAATTACTCCCCTCCTGGGTGATCCGGTAATTCCATACTTTGCGAACGGAGATGGTCTTGGGTGTCTGTCCCTGTTAGTAGTGCCAGCTCTTGCCACGAAATCAGCAATACCGTCACCATCGAGGTCATCATACCAATTTTCAGTAGCACTGACAGTATATCCATAGAAATTACCGTCAATTAGGTTAGCCGATACTGGCCAATCATGAGTGTCCCAAAAATCATAGCTCTGGTTATCGATGCAAACATTGTTACAAGCACAATCTCCTTCAAGAGCTGTTAGACCTACCGGGGCATACCAATACATTCCTACCCAATTGGATATCAATTTGTTATCAATTACAGTAATCCGTTGGGCTGCATTACTCCGGCCAACAGCATAACCAACATTAGCGCCATCACCAATTCCGGCTCCCCAGCCGGTAAGATAGCTGTCACGAAGAACGGCATCAACTGTACCACTTCCGAAATATACTCCAATGACGTTATTTCTTATCTCACCATCAGCAAAAATATCTTTCAAAATTGCTTCATCAGCATCAGTAAGTTCAATTCCTCTGACACCATCACAGCCAACTTCGACATATATACAATCAAGTTTATGTTTGTATCCAGTCATTTCAATAGCATTATCATTAACTGAGACACATGCTAAATCATAGACTTCACATTTATTTCCAGTTATAGTTAACGGAACACCAGACGCTGGCTGAATTTTGGATTGGCTCGCCCCATCTCGCCCCTCGGCTCTTATTACGCAGTTATCCAGATCAAGAACCACATTTTCGGTCAATGTGCCTTTCCGAACTCTAAATTCAGTCCAGGGCGATGCTACATCAATTGCTGATGTTAGTGTTTTCTTAGGAGCATCTTTTACAATTCCTGCATTTGTGTCAATACCATTTACAGGATCGATATACATTGCTACTCTGTTATCAGTTGGAACTGGAAAGTTCGCAAGATGATAAGTTAATCGATTTCTAGTAACTCTCATCAAGTCCTCCTAAAGCGAGCATTATAGGCTTCAAGTTCGCCTTCTTCCCATCGTCCGGCAGAAGCAAGAACTTCAATTTCTACAGCAGCAGCATCTGCTTCCAGGTAAATCATAGAGGCGCAAGTATTATCCCAATAATCAAAGCCAAAAGAGCTGTCACCTACGATTTTGACAATTCTACCATAATTTAAACCATCGAAACTGATACCCATTGTTACGTTACCCAAGAGGGATAATACGGATACCGAAAGTCCTTTGGCAGGAACTCCTAATGCTTGTTCTGAGTCATTTTCAAGGTTTAGATAAATCCTACCTGCTTTCCCGGCTGCATCGAATGTGTAATATTTTGTAAAAATTGGAGCTAGGTCGTTGACCATAATTACTCCGTTCCAGCAGCAACAA
>Ga0172381_10003671_pt1 | contig 16155 bp, 17 predicted proteins | sample Leawel6488metaG_FD_119754 | JGI IMG/M metagenome (GOLD analysis project Ga0172381, IMG submission 119754) | Leachate microbial communities from a municipal landfill in Southern Ontario, Canada - Leachate well 64-88 metaG | ecosystem: Engineered > Solid waste > Landfill > Unclassified | place...
GACTGAACACATGTTCTTCGAAGAAGATAGAATCTTTGCCATTCGACAAATGATTATTTCTGATACTTTGGAACAACGTGAAGAAGCTTTAGCTAAAATTTTTCCAATCCAAAAGAATGATTTCAAACAATTATTTGAAATTATGGCCGGACTCCCAGTTAAGATTCGATTACTAGATCCACCTTTACACGAATTTGTGCCAAAGGAAGATAAAGATATTGAAGCTTTGGCTAAAGAAATGGAAATTTCTTTTGATAAATTAAAAGCTAAAGTTGAATCACTTCATGAATTTAACCCAATGATGGGTCATCGAGGTTGTCGATTAGCTATCACTTTTCCAGAAATTGCTAAGATGCAAGTTAAAGCTATAATTTCAGCTGCTTGTGAATTAGTGAAAGAAAAAGATGCCAAAATCGTTCCAGAAATTATGATTCCATTGGTTAGTGATGTGGAAGAAATGAAATGGCTTAAAGCCAAACTTATTCCAGTTATTGAAGAAACCATGAAGAGTTATGGAGTTACTTTGAAATATGAAATTGGAACCATGATTGAAATTCCACGAGCAGCAGTAACAGCTGATGAAATTGCGGCTGAAGCGGAATTCTTCTCTTTTGGAACTAACGATTTAACTCAAATGACTTATGGATTCTCCAGAGATGATGCTGGAACTTTCTTAAAAGATTATTTAAGAGAAAAAATTATGGCTGAAGATCCATTTAAGAGTGTTGATCAAAATGGAGTTGGTAAACTAATGGAAATGGCAATTAAACTTGGTCGAGGAGTTAATCCAAAACTTCACGTTGGTATTTGTGGAGAACAAGGTGGAGATCCTGACACAGTTAAATTTTGTCATAGAATTGGTTTGAATTACGTTTCTTGTAGTCCTTACCGAGTTCCAATCGCTCGCTTGGCAGCAGCTCAGGCCGCTGTTGAAGCTAGTAAATAGATCGTAGATTTTAGATCGTCGATCGTCGATAAAAGCCCCGCAGATGCAGGGCTTTTAAATGTAAAACTAAAATTTATTAATGTAATGGGACATAATTAACTGATAGAATTAGAAGAAATTATGGAAAAAATGACAGAAAAAGAAATTAATAATAAACCACCAAAAAACATTTTAATAAATGATCTAGTAGAATTACCTAAAGTTAGAATTTTTATTCCTTCTAATGAAGATCTACAACCCAGATTTTCTGGATTGATTGAAGAAGATTAAATTGTCGTAAAAATAAATATTTATTTATAAATATCATGTGTACCGATATTTTGAAACCAAATTTCGGTTTCTAATTCAAAACTAAAAATAACTCGATAATGATAATCAATTGAATATGAATAAAAACCTTTCAATTTTCCAATTAAGGGATGTGTTTTAAGACGAAGATCAAAAGGATTATTTCAAAAAATCAATTCTTGTTTTTCAAATTTATTTTGAATTGATGATGGAAGTTTTTTGTATGATTTTAAAAAATCTTTTGAATAATAAATTTTCACTGTAATCTATCTTACAGTTTTTTTAGATCTTTAAAAGATTTAAGTAAATATTTTTCTCCATTTTTCATGTCTTTTTGACTTTGTTTTAATTCTTTAATTAGTTGTTGTTCAGACCAATCGCGAAGAAGACAGCGAAAGAATTCGCTTTTAGAAGCGTATTGACCATCTTTGGTAGCAGAATAAACCATTTTTGATAATTTTTCTGGTAAAGAAATATTTATTATTTGACGCATAATTTAAACTTAATTTGTAATATTTTGTATGTTTATTGTAATACAAAATAAAATAAATAACAAGGGTTATTATTAATAGTGATAATATTAAATTGTGAGTGCAGAAAGATTAGAAAATTTTGATATTGAAAAATATTTAGAAATTGGAGGTCGGTTAGATAAAGAACATTTATCTGAGGTATTGCCAAAATGGCCAGAAATTAGACAAAAGCAAGATTTAATAGATAAGTCTAGACATTCTTTCATTAGTGCAGAGTCGATGGCAGATGATTGTTTGGATGTAATTCTAGAACAAAAAATATTATATGTCTTTTTAAGAGATATTCAGATAAGAGGAAAAGATCGGGGTTTATCTGATCAAGAACTTTTTGCAGATGTGCTTTTGTTGACAGGGGATATAGTTAATAGAGAGGTTTTTATAAGCAAAAATACAATATGTTTTGGATTATAATTAGATTATGAAAAAAGAAAATAAAAAAACTGAATGTTGTACAGAAAAAGATTGTTGTAAAGAAATAGTTGATAAAAAATACCATTGTTCTAGTCGAAGTCATCATGGACATGGAGATTCAGGGGTAATTTATGGATTAGGAATGATTGGGGCATTATTTTATTTTTTAGGTAATGCCACTAGTTTTACTATGGTAATGATTGGAATTGGTAAGGCAATTTTCTGGCCAGCAATTTTAATGTTTGAATTACTGATTTATTTGGGATTGTAAATTTTATTTCACCAATATTTTCTTGATCTTTTTAAAATAAAGATAATTCCAACTGTTAGTATTAAAAATAAAAGTGGGGAGATTGGTAAGACAAAGAAAGAAACTGAGGTTGATTTTATATTAAGATTAGAATCAAACGAGAGAGTGGCAATATATTTGCCTGGCCACAATGGTGGGGAAATAGTACAAATATTTTGATCTTGACAGATTAGACGACGATAATAATTAGCTAAGACATTTTGAGAATCGAGTTTTAATTCTTTAATAGTTTTATTGTCTTTAGTAATAGTAATTTGACCACTAGTTTTAAAAAAGTAATTGGTTTGATTTTGAACTTGAGCAGAAAAATTTATAGGAGTAAAAAAAATGTCTTTAATTTTAGGAGTAATAGAAAATTTTTCAATTTGGCCTAAAGCTTTTGGATTTTCTTGATTAGCTACACTTAATAAAATATGAGAGCCAATTTTACCATTAGCTTGGGCAAAAGTAGATTCATTATTAGATAAATTTTGGTTTTGATAGACAAAAAAAGTAGAGTAATAATCTGAAAGACTAGTATTGGCCGAGGTTTTAATTTTTAAAACAATTTGTTTTTTGGTATGGCCAGCGATGGTAAAAGGTTGACCTAGAGCAAGGTCAGAATTATTAAGAGAGAAAAGAATATTAGGATTTTGAGAAAGATTAGCATAGACAACAGAACCATTGTTTCCTTGAGGAAGAAAAGGTAAAACTTCAGTATTGAGAGATATTTCCTGATTAGAGTTGTTAGTAATCTCATAGGCTTGAGTGATAGTTATTCCAGGTTTTAAAATAAATTCAATTTGAGAAGGGGAGATAGTTAAATCAAAAATAGACATAGTTAATATTTAGGAATAGCAATAAAATTAATAGAATTTTGATAAAAACCACTTGATTGATAAGGAGAAATGTTAATTTTGTAAGTAATTTTGGCAGAATGGTCTTTAACTGGTTTAGTTTCGGACATAAAAACTTGAGGAGTTTCGCTGGCTTGAAGATTAGCAAATTGGCGATAATAAGTATCATCGATAAAGAAATTAGAAGTACCAATATCAGTAACAACACCACTACTATTAATACCAATAGCATTAAAACCAAAGCCATATTTAGTTGAGTCAGTCCAAACAGCAGAAGTGGATTGATTACAAGTACCATTATCACAAGTAGTGTCAGGAATAGTGGTAGAAAAATTACTGGTGAGTAAGGGATGATTTTCGCTGGATAAAATATCATAGCCATGACTAGAAGGAGTAGTAATAGTAATGATATTAGTTTGAGTGGAACCGACTTGAGGAACTAAATGACCAAAATCTAGGTCAAGATTGTCAATCTTAAAAGAAAATGGTTGGTAAAGATCATAGGCATATTGAAAACCAGATTTAATCACAAATCCAGTATTAGTAAATTTGCCAGGGGTATTTTGACCAACTGAATCAGTGAGAATAAAAGTAGCAGAAGTTTTTTTGCCTCCAGTCATATTAAAATTTCCCCATTGGATTTGGTAACTAGGAGAAGTAAATGATTGGGCAACTATATTGATAGGGAAAATAAGGCAGAGAAAAAATAAAAAAATAAAAATTTTATTTGTCATCGTCAGATTGATTATCAATTTCTTTTCCTAATTTAACAGAAGAATTTAAGAGTGATTTGGCGGAATCCTTAATATAGTGAATTTTATCTTTTTGGGTTGGTTGTAATGGTGTAGAGATAAGTTCTGAACTAGTTTCAATAATTTGAGAAATGCCAGTTTTAAATTTTAGAGATAACCAAAGAAGAAAATTGGTTTCATCAATACTTAATTCAGATTCAGTTTTAATTTTGTCTAGATATTGTTTACCAATAAACCAAGCTAATGGAGTAATAAAAAGAAGGGAAATTAAAGGGATAAGAGAATCAAGTGAATTAAGAGATTGGGATAAAAGTAGAATTAGACCCAAAGAATAAGTAAGAGTAGTGGTGGGAGGATTTTGAAAAGCAATAGTAAAGAGTAAAAAATAAATTAAGAAGAAAAAAGGTGAATTAAGACCGTTACTATCAAAAATGATTAAACTAACAATAAAGGCAATCAAATGAACAGAGATGTGTTTTTTGAAGAGGGAAAAAATAATAAAAAATATAGATAATAAAGCGATTAATTGAGGAGTAAAAGAAGAGAGTGAAGAGATAGAAAAAAGATAGGCAATAAAGGAGACAATTAAGAAAAGAAAGATATTAAAGATTTGGGTCATTAATATAGTATAGAATAGTTTATGTTTTTGGAGAAGTTACAGAAAATAAAAATAGTTGACGGGATATTGGTTTTGGGATTTTTATTAGTGATTATTGGAATTGGAATGAATTTTAAAGATCAATTTTTAGAAAAAGCACAGGTTGAGGTAACGACCAAAGGAATAACTCCAACTATTAAAGTTGATATACAAAGTAATAATGAAGTAACTATTGATATAGCCGGTGAGGTAATAAAACCAGGTGTTTATAAATTAAAAGGAGAATCAAGAATTAATGATGCTTTAGTAATGGCAGGAGGTTTGGGAGCCAAGGCTGATCGCGATTGGGTAGAGAAAAATTTGAATCAGGCTGAAAAATTGGTTGATGGACAAAAGATATTTATACCTAAAATTGGAGAAAATGTTGAAATTAAAACACAGGTTTTAGGAAGTAGTGTCAGTAAAATAATTAGAATCAATACAGCAACAGTGGAGGATCTAGATAAGTTAAGTGGAGTAGGTCCATCGATAGCTCAAAGAATAATTGATTATCGAACTAAAAATGGGGGATTTAAAAATATCGAAGAATTGAAATTAGTATCAGGAATTGGAGATAAAATGTTTGAAAAAATCAAAGATGAGATTGCTTTGTAGTAGAATTTTAATTTGGATAGGGATATTTTTAATGGGTATATTGATATACAAGTTTGTAAATAAGGATATTTTGATGCAGGTAATTTATCAAAGTTTGCCAGGTAAGGAGGCGGGTTTATTAGGAGGAATGCTTTTAGGTGAAAAAACTGGTTTTAGTAAAGATTTTTGGAATCAACTTAAAAATAGTGGTTTAGTTCATTTGGTAGTAGTGAGTGGAACTAATATGGTATTGGTATTTTCTGGGGTAATTGAAAATTTAGCTAAAATTTTGGGACGAAAGCGGGCAATTGGTATTGGTTTTGTGATTGGTTTAGTTTATGTGGGAATGGTGGGCTGGCAAATACCAGTAGTCAGAGCTTTAATATTGGTATCAGTGATGTATTGGGCTCAGATTTTAGGAAGAAAATATGACGTGATTAGAGGTTTAATAGTGAGTGTTTTAATAATAATATTGGCGTGGCCAACATCTTTGGTGGAAGTTAGTTTTTGGTTGAGTTTTACGGCATTTATTGGAGTTATTAGCAGTCCATGGAGAGGTAATTTGGGAACAACTTTTTGGGTGAGTTTATGGGTTAGTCCAATTTTGGCAATTAGTTTTGGAAAGATTAATTTAATTGGACCGGTGAGTAATGTCTTAGTACTATTGATAGTAGAATTAATTACAGTAGTTGGGTTTTTAGGAGCGATTATTGGTGTTTTTATCCCAATTTTAGGTAAAATTACTTTATGGTTAATATGGCCATTGTTGAAATATTTTGGGATAGTGGCGGAGTTGGCTGGAAATTTAAAATGGGCTAATATAGGGATTAATTTTAACTATTTGATACTGTTAGGGTGGTATCTGATATTGATTTGGATATTATTAAAAATTAAAAAATCTAAATTTTCGCTATGATTTTTTTGATTTATTTTAAATTCTCACTATCAATTTTTTATCTCAGTGAATGTGGTCGCCCACGTTCAAATTCGCTAAAAAATTATAGTTTCGAATTTAAAGTATCAAAATTAAGAGTTAAGACTTCCTCCTTTTTTAAAGGAGGATGTCCCGATTTATCGGGACAGGTGGGTTTAAAGAGGAATTTATGAAAAATAGAATTATATTATTTATTAGTTTATTAGGGTTGGTAATTATTTTTGGATTAACACTGCCATCTAAAAAAGCTCAAGTGGTGGTGTGTGATGTGGGACAGGGAGATGCAATTTTGGCAAGTTATAAAAACATTCAAATTTTAATAGATGTGGGGCCGGATAATAAAAAAGTTTTGGGGTGTTTAGAGAGACATGTATCATTTTGGGATAAGACAATTGAAATAGTAATTTTGACTCATGGGGATAGTGATCATGTGGGTGGTTTAAATGATATTTTAAAGTCATATAAAGTCAATCAATTTTTTAGTAATGGATTATTAAATAAAGATATTGAACAAAAGATTTATTCAAAAAAAATAGGCCAAAACGATGTAATTAATACCAATATGTTTGATTTTGAAGTGGTCAGTCCTGCTCTACAAAGCAAAATTGATGAGGATGAAAATAAGAATTCAATTGCTGGAATTTTGAGGAGAAAAGGGGAAATAAAATGGTCAATGTTTATGAGTGGAGATATTGAAAAAGAGACGGAACAAAGATTAGTTTGGAGAGAAACTATTAAAGAAAAAGTGGATGTTTTGAAAGTTTCACATCATGGATCAGAGACAGCAACGAGTTATGAAATTTTGGATTTATTAAAACCGAAGATGGCAGTAATAAGTGTTGGGAAAAATAATCGATTTGGACATCCAAGAGGAGAAGTATTGGAAAGATTAAATAAAAGAAATATAGAAATTAAAAGAACTGATATTGATGGAGAAGTGGTTTTTAAATTGAATTAGAAAAATGGTAAAATAAGGACATTCTTTAAGACTATGCAAGATTTTAAATTAATAGAAAATAAATGGCAGAAATATTGGGAGGAACATCCCGAGATAAGTCGAGCGGAAAATAATAGTAAAAAAGAAAAAAAATATGTTTTGGTAGAATTTCCTTATCCAAGTGGTAGTGGACTTCATATTGGTCATACTTTTAGTTTTACTGGAGGAGATGTATATGCTCGATTTAAACGAATGCAGGGTCTAAATGTGTTATTTCCTATGGGTTGGGATGCTTTTGGATTACCAACAGAGAATTATGCAATTAAAATGAAGCGAAAACCCCAAGAAATTACTAAAGAAAACACCGATATGTTTAAAAAACAGATGAAAAAATTGGCTTTTTCATTTGATTGGAGTCGGGAAGTCAACACTACTGATCCAGAATATTATAAGTGGACTCAATGGATTTTTATTCAATTATTTAAAAAAGGGTTAGCTTATAAAAAAGAAATGCCAATTAATTGGTGTCCAAGTTGTAAAATTGGTTTAGCTAATGAGGAAGTGGTTGATGGTAAATGTGAGAGGTGTGGATCGGAAGTTTCTAGAAGGAATATATCCCAGTGGGTAGTCAAAATAACAGAATATGCTGATAAATTGATTGATGGTCTTAAAGAAACAGATTTTATTGAAAAGGTGAAGCAATCTCAAATAAATTGGATAGGAAAATCAGAAGGAGCAAAAATAAAATTTAAGATTAAAAATAGTGATAAATATTTAGAGGTGTTTACAACTAGACCAGATACACTTTTTGGAGCGACTTTTATGGTAATTGCTCCAGAACATGAAATATCTTTGGAAATGGCAGAAAAAAATGAAGAAATTAAAAAATATTTAAATGAAACAAGAAAGAAGAGTGATTTGGAAAGGACTGAATTAAAAAAGGAAAAAACAGGTGTTTTTAGTGGTTTATATGCGATTAATCCAGTTAATAACAAAGAAATTCCAATCTGGATTTCCGATTTTGTGCTTTCAAGTTATGGAACTGGAGCAATTATGTCAGTTCCAGCACATGATGAAAGAGATTTTGCTTTTGCTAAAAAGTTTGGATTGAAAATAATTCCGGTAATTAAACCAAAAGAAGATCATAATTTTGAAAAAGAGGCCTACATTAATGTTGATAATGGCGAGATTATAAACTCACCACCAATAGACGGAATGGTGCCAGCAGAGGCTTTTGAAAAGATGATTAAATGGTTAGAAGAGAAGAAAATTGGAGAGAGAAGCTCGTCATATCATTTACGAGATTGGATATTTAGCCGACAACATTATTGGGGTGAACCAATTCCAATGATTAATTGTCCAAAATGTGGCTGGGTACCAGTACCAGATAATCAGTTACCAATAGCTTTGCCCGAGGTGGAGGCTTACGAACCAACTGATGATGGTAAAAGTCCATTATCTAAAATTGAAAGCTTTGTGAAAACCAAATGTCCTGTTTGCGGTGGGGAAGCTGAAAGAGAAACTGATGTTATGCCTAATTGGGCTGGAAGTGATTGGTATTTTTTAAGATATATTGATCCAAATAATAATAAAGAAATAGCTAGTCAAGAATTAATGAACTATTGGGGTCCGGTAGATATTTATATTGGTGGAGATGAACATAATGTGCTGCATTTACTTTATTCTCGCTTTATTTATAAATTTTTATGGGATTTAGGAGTAGTTTCAAAAGAAATACTTGAACCATATTATAAAAGAATTTCTCATGGAGTAATTTTGGGTCCAGATGGTCAAAGAATGAGTAAGTCGAGAGGGAATGTAATAGTACCAGAAGATGTGTCGGAAAAATATGGAGTTGATGTATTAAGAATGTATTTGATGTTTATGGGACCATTTGACTCAACTATGGCTTGGAATGAAAAAACCATAGCTGGAGTGAAAAGATTTTTGGAAAGATTCAATAAATTTGTTTTATCTCAAAAAGATAATGTAATTGATAGCAGTGATGAAGTAAAAGTGATAATCAATAAACTTATTAAGGGAGTAACAGAGGATTTGGAAACTTTTAAATACAATACAGCGATAGCTAAAATGATGGAAGCGTTGAATAACTTAACAAGTTTATTGAATTATAAAGTTGCAATTAAAGATATAAAGACTTTAATAAAGCTATTAGCACCATTAGCGCCTTATATTACAGAAGAATTTTATAGTTTTTTTGAGAAAACATCAGTTCATATGGCTGAATGGCCAATAGTAGATAAAAAATATTTAATAGAAGATGAAGTTACTATAATGATAGCTATAAATGGAAAAGTAAGAAGTGAATTGAAGATAAATTCTACTAAACAAAATGATAAAGATTATGTTTTGAACTTGGCAAGACAAGATAAAAACATAATTAAATGGATAGGCACAAATGATATAGTTAAAGAGATATATATATCTGGTAGAATGGTTAATCTAGTGATAAAACTATAGTTAAAGTTATAGTTAGAAAAAGTAGTTCGATAGAATATTACAAAGTATATCAAGCAGAAATACAATTTGACTGCTAATGATATTCAAATTACTTGAAAGATCGAAAGAAAGATGAAAACTAAAATTTTTAAATTAAAAAATGGAATTACTGGTGTAATAGTTCCTATTTTGGGTTTGAAATCAGTAACTGTGGAGGTTTTTTTAAAAATTGGATCAAAATATGAATTGAAAGATGAATTTGGAATGAGTCATTTTTTGGAACATATGGCTTTTAAAGGAACTAATAAAAGACCAACAGCTAGTGTAATCAATCAAGAAATAGATAGTAAAGGAGCTAGTTATAATGCTGGAACTGGACATGAAATGACTTCTTATCATATAACTACAACAAAAGAGAATATTTCTTGGGCAGTAGAGATGTTGGCTGATATTTTAATCAACTCAATATATGATAGCCATGAGGTATTAAAAGAGAGAGGAGTGATTATGGAAGAGATTCGAATGTATCAAGATAATCCAATGATGGGTTTATCAGGAGAAATGACTAAATTTTTGTATGGCAAATCAAAAATTGGTTGTTGGGATATTGCTGGAGAAATAAAAGATATTGAAAATGTTAATAGACAAAAGGTAAATGATTTTAGAAACAAGTTTATTAATCCTAATGAACTAGTAGTGGTAATTGTTGGAAATGTTGATTTTGAGGCTTATCACGAAGTGGAGAAATATTTTAGTACATTGGAAAACAAATCTAAATTAGTATTACCTAAAGTAGAAATAAGTTTATCTAAAGATAGAAAAAAAGAATTTAAAAAAGAAGTAAAGCAGGGTCATTTTGCCATGGCTGTTCCAGCGATTAGTTGGAATGATAAGAGAAAATATGCTTTTAAACTATTAGATATTGTTTTAAATGGAAATGCTTCCTCTCGGCTTTATCAAAAAATAAGGGAAGACAAAGCTTTGGCTTATTATGTATTTTCAATTAGTGAAACATTTGCGGAAACTGGTTTTTGGGGGGTTCAATCAGGAGTTAAACTAGAAAAAATAGATGAGGCTATGGATATAGTTAAACAGGAGATTAAAAAAATAGCAGATAATTTAAAAGAAAGTGAATTAATTAGAGCGAAAGATTATTTGATTGGTAAATTAGAGTTAGCTATGGATAACACAAATTATTGGTCTGGTTTTGTAGGACAAAAATTACTTTTAGAGAAAAAGTTAGAAACGATAGGGGATGAATTAAATAGATATAGAAAAGTAGATTTAAAAGAGCTTAAAAGCTTGGCAAAGGAAATATTTAAAGAACAAGAAATAAGACAGGTTGTTATTAAAAAATAGTGATTTTTAGCTTCAGATGTTCTTACAAGTGATTGTATATACGTTTTAGCAATCAAAATTTTGATTGCTAAATATTCTAATGATATAAATTTGGTCAATTTTTTGGGATAAAAATTGGTTTTTATATAATGAAAAGTGGAACTATTTAATGGTCTAAATGTTTTATTTACTTTATATAAATTAATGAATTAAAAGAGAAATGACTTAAATTGATATATTTCTTTTTAGGTTAGTTAAAATTGTTTTAGAATTTGGTCTAATTTTCTTTAAAATGATATTTTATGAAATATTTTTTTGATATATAACCAAATGCGGTAATTATTAAGTGTTTAGACTTTAATTGATATATAAAAGTAAGTTTTTTCAAAAATATAGAATTCGGAGAAAAAATTAATAGAAATTTTTTGGCTTTAGTTAAATAAAAATGCGGAGAATGATAAAAATATACGGTTAATAATTTAATTTAAGATTAAAATATACGGTTAATGATTATTAAAGATATTTAATTAGGTATCCTCAGGGGGAATTGAACCTCCATTCCAAGTTTAGGAAACTTGTGTTCTATCCGTTGAACTATGAGGACAATGTCAGGGATAGGAGATTTGAACTCCTAGTCTCGCGAACCCGAATCGCGCGCGTTACCAGTTACGCCAATCCCTGTTGAAGACAGTATCTAGTATTAGGTATTTAGTATTTAGTATAAAAATCAATTTAATTTAAAGAACAGATTATTATAACTCATGATACATAAAGTATATATTCTATTTATTTTGATGTTTTTTGAATAAATTTAAGTAGCAGTAAAGGATTTTAATTGCTAGATCGTTTTTATTAAATTTATTCCCTTGACTAGGGGGTAAAGAGTCTTTAAACTGATTTATATATGACAGATAATGATAAAAACATAAGAACTTTGATTATTTGTTTTGTGTTGGCTATTTTAGCTTTGATACCTTTGAAAATAGTGGAGTTTAAACAAATACAAAATAAAAATATTCAAGTTCTAGGTGAACAAACAACAGAAGAGATTCAATTACCAAATGCAGAAATTCTGTAAAGCAAAATTAAAAGTTATTTAATGGAAATAGCATAGAGGTTTTGTGGAGCAGTAGGATAAGGAGCAGTGAGAATAACAATTTTACTACCATCGTTCCAAGGATAGACACAATTAATATCAAAATTAGAGGCAAAAAGAGTTTGTTGGTTGGTACCATCATAATCAACAACTTTTAGATTATTGTTTTCAACAAAAATAATATTATTGGAATTAGGAATCCATGAAGGATTCTGTAAATTAGAACTATTGCCAATTAAGAAATTAGTATCGTCTTTAGTGTCGTAGACATAGTAGTTGCCTTTTTTGACTTGTCGGCTTTGAATTTGAGTACTTTGAGCTGGAGGAGGAGTAATAATATCTTTTTTAATATCTCCGTCAATTTGAGCTAAGTAGAGTATTTTATCTTCATTAGTAGAGGGTTGAATGTCTTTGGCTGAACTAGTGGAAACAAGAGGACGAATTTCTTTAGGAAGGCGTTCAAGTTTGGCATTGATAATTAAAGAAGTTTGGGTTTGCCAATCTTTTTCAATTTTTTCCATATCGTTAGTAATATCAACTAATTTTTGAGAATTAATAGGAGTATCGAGAGAAAGAAGATAATTAAGATGTTTATCTTTATTAGTAGCAAGAATTTGGCGTGAATTTGGGGAAAAAGTAAAGGTAAATTTAGACCAATTAATGGTAGTAGAGTTAGAACTTATTTGGTGAGAAATACCTCTAATTAGAGAAATTGGAAGACCGTTGGTTTCGATAATATAAAGACCATTATCTTTAGTGGCTGAAGCAGAAGCAATTGAATAAGCAATTTTAGTGTTATCAACATTAGCGGAAGGATTAATGGCACCGGTTAAAGTAATAGGTTTTAAGTCAGGTACAGCACTAAAAAGTTGAATATCAGCCTGATAGACAGTTTCTGGTTTAACAGTGACAGTTTTTTGCCAAGGAACGAAACCGTCTTTGTTAATTTTTAGATTGTAAATACCAGGAGAGAGATTAATAGTATCATCAGTAGCCGTAACTAACTGGTCATCAATATAAACAGAAGCTCCTTTAGGTCGAGAAACAGCAGAAATAATACCAGTGGAACTAAGAGTAAAGCCATTTTTAAGAGAAAAACGATAACCTCGGGCAAAAATAGAGATAAGATAGGTGGAAACAAAAATAAAACAGGTTACTAAAAAAAAGATAATGAGACTGCGGTTGTTTGAAGTTTTATCCATGAGATTATTATATCTTAGTTTTGTTGCTAAAATGAAATATGGCGTTTAAGTTTTTTAAAAAATTAGGAATTGACTTAGGAACAGCTAATTCAGTGGTGTGGGAGGCTGGTAAAGGTATTGTTTTGAATGAACCGACAATAGTAGCGGTAGGGATTGAAGATAGAAAGGTATTGGCTGTAGGTAATGAGGCTAAAAAGATGTTAGGTAAAACTCCAGAATATATAGAAGTGGTTCAGCCGTTAGAAGATGGAGTAATTGCTGATTATGAGGTAACTGAAGCAATGCTAAGGTATTTTTTGCGCCAAGTGATGGGTAATAATTGGTTTATTGGTCCAGAAGTAATGGTATGTGTACCGGCAGGAGTAACTCAAGTAGAACAAAGGGCGGTATTGGATGCAACTTTATCAGCTGGAGCTAGGAAAGCTTATTTGATAGATGAACCTTTAGCGGCAGCAATTGGAGCTAAAATTCCAGTTTCTGAGTCATTCGGAAATATGATTGTAGATATTGGTGGTGGAGCAGCAGAGGCAGCTGTAATTGCTTTGGGTGGAGTAGTAACTCATAAAAGTGTCAAAGTGGGGGGAAATAAGTTGGATATAGCAATTATGGATTTTTTGAAAAAAAAACATAACTTAATAATTGGGGAACAAACAGCAGAAATGATAAAAATTAAGTTGGGAAGTGCTATAAAACCTAAAAAAATTGAAACTTTGGAAATAAATGGCAGAGATTCGATTTATGGTCTACCAAAAAATATGATTATAGATAATGAATTGATCTATGAAACTTTAAAACCAACATTAGAAACTATAATTATGATGATTAGAGATACTTTAGAAATTACTCCACCGGAGTTAGTATCGGATATAGTTGATCGAGGAATTGTTTTAAGTGGAGGAACGGTTCAATTAAAAGGATTTAATACTCTAGTGACAAGGGAAATTGGAGTGTCAGCTCATGTGGCACCGGAACCACAATTTTGTGTAATAAGAGGAACAGGAATAGCAGTGGAAAATTTGGAAATTTATCGTCGGGCAATTAGGTGATATAGTTGAAATTTAAATCCTATAAAGTGATAATTTAAAATTTAAAAATTTTAAATTTTAAATTTTAATAAGCATTATAAGTGTTAGTTTTGATTTTTAGATATAAATTGATATTTTTTAGTTATTTTACCTATCTTATGAGTATTTTATAGAGTAATTAAATTGTTCTAAAGTAATAAAAATAGCCGAAAGTATATTTTGGCTAATTAAGTCTTATAATAAAAAAGACAAAAGATAATGATATATTTGTCTTAATAGTAGTTTAAATATATAATATAGGACTATTTTAAATTAATTTTTGGCGGTTTTTTAAAATTTTAAAATGTTAAAATTGATTAATGAAAAAAAATGGGGTTAAAAATTAGGCAGGGAAGAGTAAAATGACTAAAAAAGTGAATCAATTAAGTGATAGTTTTGATGTAAATATGTGGCAAATATTTGATATATCTCTTTTTGGCAGAGATAAAGATCGAGTGCTAAATATTATAGGAAATAAATTAGATTCAGGCACGAAGAAATACTGGGTGGCAACGGTAAATCCAGAATTTGTGATGGAATCTCTTAAAGATAAGAAATTTGGTCAAATTTTGCAAAGTAGAACCCAGTTAAATATAGTTGATGGAATAGGTTTGGTGTGGGCAAGGGAAGTGGTTGGTAAAAATTTTGTGGGGAAATTGTTTTCTGGTTTTAGAGTGGGAATGAAAGTATTGGGAGGGATATATAAAAATAAAATAGTTTCGGGAGCAGATTTGGTGTTGGATTTGTCTAGAATGACAGCAGAGAAAGGTTTAAAAATGTTTTTTTTGGGTGGTTTTGGTAATAGAGCTCAAAAAACAGCCGAATTTTTGAAAAATGAGTTTGGTTTGAAACAGGAGCAATTAGATTGGTGTGAAGGTGAACCTAATATAAGTAATGAAGAAGTAATTGAAAAAATAAATAAATTTAGGCCAAATATTTTATTAGTAGCTTATGGAATGAAGAAACAAGAGTTTTGGATTGCAGATAATCTTAAAAAACTGGATGTAGGTTTAGTAATGGGAGTGGGAAGGAGTTTTGATTATTATAGTGGTGAATTAAAAAGGGCTCCAAAATGGTGTCAAAGAATGGGTTTGGAATGGTTGTATTCACTTATAAAAGAACCTAAAAGAATTAAAAGACAGTTGGTTTTACCAAAGTTTATTTGGAAAGTGTTGACTAAATAGTTTTTTTATCCTATAATGCGAATACTTGTCACAAAGCGTGATAGGTTAGATATATGAACGTTAGCTGCGAAAGCTAAAGTGTGAGGTTCTTAAATAGAACGAACTTTAAAAAATTGGAGGAAGAGAAATGTTTATATCATTGGTATTTGATACAAAAAAGGAGTCAAAGACGGCAATTGAAGATCCGAATTTGAAAATCAAGGAAATATTAGAGTTGAACTCTAAATTTTTTTTGGTTTTGGATCTGGAAAAACTCAAAGATGTAATAATTCCTCGAGATTATGCAGCTAATGTAAAGTTGGTTGCAGTCAAACCGGGTTTTTCTATTCATAAGCAGGGAGAGACGAGGATAATGCATTTTACCTCTTTTGTGGATGATGAACTAAGTCCCTTGGAAATTCATAAGGGAGGATTTCCTAGTGAGGAATGGATTAAAGACTATATTCTTATTGAGCCTGACCAACAATTTTTGTTGGTTAATATCACTTCCAAAGAGTATCGTGGAAAGATCATTAATCAAATGATTGATTCTAGACACGTTGCTTTTGATTGGGATGGCGAAGAAATGTATGACGTTCGGTCATATCCAAGTCATGATCCTAAAGTTAAGTTTATTGTTTGTTTTGATGAAGA
>Ga0172381_10003672_pt1 | contig 16155 bp, 13 predicted proteins | sample Leawel6488metaG_FD_119754 | JGI IMG/M metagenome (GOLD analysis project Ga0172381, IMG submission 119754) | Leachate microbial communities from a municipal landfill in Southern Ontario, Canada - Leachate well 64-88 metaG | ecosystem: Engineered > Solid waste > Landfill > Unclassified | place...
AATAAGCCCCGCGTCAGAAAAACCAGAAGAAACAAAAGAAATTAAAAAAGACGTAGAAGAAATCAAAATTGAAGAACCAAAAATACAATCTTACGAATCAGAGCCCTCTTACACCGCTCCAATTGAAGAACCAAAAATACAATCAAATGTTGGCGAGATAAACTCTGAACCCAAATTAGAAAAAAGGCCAGAACCTGTAATAGAAGATAGGTTTGCTATAAATTCTAAGCCAGTTGAAAAACCAAAAATAAATATCCCACCAGAAATTGATCCAAAATTAGATTTAAAAAATGCATCAATCCCTAAATCTGATTATATTTCTCCAGTTGAAACCCCAAAAGAAGAATTAAATCCAAATCAAACTATTTATACGTATCAGCATCAATCTCGCCCAAAATCAGCAGACGTAAAACAAGGAAAAGCAATAAAACTTTTAATTAATTTTGCAATAATTGTTATGTTTATTGGCATTGGTGGCGCTGCTTTTATATACTTTGATGCAACTAGCTACATAATGAATTTTATTAACTCTGTTATGGTTAAAGTAGAACCGGTAATAACCCCAGAAACAGAAATTGCTGGACAAACAAGCTCAAATTTTGCTAGTTATAATTTGCAAAAAACAAATTATACTGCAAAATTGCCCGAATATGAAATTTCTCTTTCAGAGATAACAAATTTGAATAATTTTGAAACCGCTTTAGGAGTAAGTTTTTCAGATAATCAAAAAGCTAGTCTTATAAACAATAATTTTTTCATTACTTCAAATTTTGATAAATTTTATGGAGATGCGACAGATTATGCTTCAAGAAACGATGATTGGACAGGATTATATCAAACTATTGGTGGCTCGGGTAATATTTCACAAAGAAGGCCAGAAAATTCTGTATTTATAACTTCTGACTATTTAACTCATATTTATCATAAATTGCTTGAAAATGAGTTTTCTTATATAGAAGAATTAAATCTTTATCCAGCATTAACAGAATTGAGTAATTCGTTGTTAAAATCGGCTACTAGTGCCACTTCTACTAGCACTCTTGAAAAAGAAAGCTACGAGAGACTTTCTGCTTACTTCTTAGTTTCATCTGCAATTTTAAATAACGCTGACACAGATTATCAAACATTCAAAACAAATAATTTCATTGAAGACAGTAAAGTTGATACAAAGACCAAGGTTTTAGAATTAGTTAAATCCTTAGCCACTGAAAATAATATTTCTGAAAGTGTAGAAAAAATTGCAGAACAAGAAATAGAATTAATTTTTAACGCCAATAACTTCTCTGTTTCTCCTTTAATGGGACAATTCCAAGCTAATACACTAGAAGACTATACACAATATGGTCCAAGAAGTCATTACGCAAAAAACGTTATTCTAAGAAATTATTTTAGAGCAATGATGTGGTTTGGTAGAATGAATTTCTTATTAAATAGTACGGAACTAACTAGAGATTCGGCAAATATTGCATTGCTTATGAAAAATAATGATTTAAAAAACTGGGAAGCGGTTTTCGAGCCAACAGCATTTTTCGTAGGACAATTTGATGATTTGTCTATTAAAGATTTTAATAAAGCAATTAAAGCTGTTGGATTTACAAAAGCTGATGAATCAGATGAGGCGATAAAAAAACTGCAAACTGAATTGCTTACATATTCAAATCCACAAATAATGTCTTCTGTAATAATTAGCGAAGATGTTCTAGAAACATCAAAAGAAGATTTATTAAATTCAACTAAAGGATTTAGATTTATGGGTCAGAGATTTACTCCAGACGCATTTATCTTTTCAGAATTAACACAGGGAGAAGAAATGCCTGACGTAGAAACAGGACAAAGACTGCCAAGCACACCAACTGCCTTAATGGTTTCAACATTGATGGGTGATGTTGTTTCAAAAGATTTATTAGATACATGGATTTCAAATAATGCAAAGGATTCTGATAAGGTTTTATCAAAAAAAATGGGAGAATTAAAAACTTATTTTAGTAAGGTATCAACATCTCAATGGACTTCAAACATTTACTGGTCATGGCTGTATACAATCAAATCATTATTTAACAGCGAGGGTGACAAAACTGGGTATCCAATGTTTATGAAAAATGAAGATTGGAATAAAAAACAAACACAAACATTTTTAGGTTCTTGGACTGAGTTAAAACACGATACCTTGCTTTATGCAAAACAAAGTTATGCTGAAAAAGGTGGAGGTGGAGACGAAGAAGAAGCTGGTCCAGTTTCAAAAGGATATGTAGAACCAAATATTGAGTTTCTAGATAGATTAATTGCTTTAGTGAATATGACAAACGAAGGACTAACTAAATTTAATTTACTGCCAGAATTGCTTCAATCACGAAATGCCAGTTTTGTGGATGTGTTGAATTTTTATAAAAAAATTGCCGTTGCAGAATTACAAAATACAGTTATTAGTGATGACGACTTTGAAAAATTAAGATTAAGTGCGTATACATTAGATTATTTATTACAAGCTCCAGATTCACAGGTTCAATTAGAAAGCAACGCAAGGTCAGCCTTAATTGCAGACGTGCATACTGATGTAGTAAAAAATCAAATACTTTACGAAGCCGACGGAATTCCAAACTATATTTATGTAGCAGTTAAAGATGTTAATGGAACCCGCTTGACTAAAGGATTAGTTTATTCTTATTATGAATTTACAAATCCAGTAGGGAACAGATTAACTGATGAAACTTGGCAAAAATGGAACTATTCTTCAACAATTAAACTGCTTAAAATGCCAGACTGGAATAAGTCTTTAGTTAAGTAATGAAAAAAAATAAACAGATAATTTATTTAATAATTTTACTAACCGCTGTCTTAATAACGGCGGTTAATTATTTTTTATTTTACGACAAAGTAGAAAGCGAAATTATAGAAAAATTTAGTGAACCAGAAAAAAATATCTCTTTAATAAGCCCATATAACAATAAAGATATTTACGAAAATATTTTTTTAAAATTACCTGAAAATCCAGAAAAAATATTGACTAATGCTGGTATAGTTTCACATCATTTTTTAGCAAAAGACTTGATTGCTGATTTTTACAATAAAATATCTAACAAAGAAATAAAAACTGTTTTTTTAATTTCTCCAGATCATTATAATAATTTCTTTCCGTCAAAAACACTTGCTTATACAAGTAAAGCGTCTTGGGATACGCCGTATGAAGAATTATCTACAAATAAAGAAATTATAAATTATTTATTAAAAAAAGGAAGCGTTGCAGAAGACAGTCTTATACTTGGACTAGAACATGGAATTTATATTGAAATCCCTTTTATCAAAAAATTCTTTCCTAATGCCACATTAGTTCCATTGATTTTAAACCCTAATGCCACATATGAAAATTTTGAAACAATTGGACTTCAATTAAAAGAATTAGCAGAAAAGGATTCTATTTTAGTTGTAAGCAGTGATTTTTCGCACGAGTCAACCATACAAAATGCTTTTGAACAAGATTCTAAAACAATAGACATTCTAAAAAATCTAAACTTGCAAAATATAAGTGGCGCTAACAACGATTGCAAACAATGTTTAGCGGTTTTGTCTGGTTTTTTGGGAAAAAATAAATATAAATTTAATTTAATAGACAATCAAAATTCTTTTGATATTTCTGGCGAAGATAAAAATTCTGTCACAAGTTATGTTTCTGGATTTTATACTGAAAAATCAGATTTACAAATTTTATTCACCGGCGACTTAATGTTTGACAGAGGAATACGCTATTATGCTAAAAAAAACGGTTCAAATGAATTTATTTTTGACAAAATTTATCCTACGTTAACGAATACAGACCTTGTAGTCTCAAATTTAGAAGGTCCAATTACTAATAACTATTCTATAAGTTCAGGAACAGAACCAGGAAGTTCTAATAATTACACTTTTACCTTTGACAAAAGTGTTGCTAAAACTTTATTTTTAAATAATATTAGATTAGTTAATTTAGGGAATAATCATATTTTAAATTTTTATACATCTGGAGTAGAATCTACTAAAAAATATTTAACAGAAGCAGGAGTTGAATATTTTGGAGAACCAAAAGGCAACAGAGCTATAATTAAAGAATTAAGTGGAATCAAAATAGCTTTTATTAGTTATAATGAATTTTCTGAAAGCACAAATTTAGATCAAGCACAAACAATCAGCGAAATTCAAAGATTAAAATCAAAAGTAGACATAATAATTATTCTTTGTCATTGGGGAACTGAATATGTGTCAACGCCCAACGAAATGATTAAAGATTTGGCTCATCAATTTATAAATGCAGGAGCCGACGCAATTATTGGTTCTCATCCGCATGTAATTCAATCAATAGAAGAATATAACGGTAAAAAAATATACTATTCGCTTGGCAATTTTGTTTTTGATCAATATTTTGATGAAGATGTTCGTAATGGACTGGGAGTAATATTAAAAATAAATACTAAAACTAAAAATATAGATTTCAAAAAAATAAATTTCTATTTACAATCAGGAGGCCAAACAATATTAAAATAACAACTTAAAAGCCAGATTAAACTGGCTTTTTAAAATTTATTTTTTCTTTGCCCCTTTCATTGTTTTGGGTGTATATTTGGCTTTTTTCTTTTTTGCCACCCTTCTCATATCTCTTTTTAAATTTGCCCAAGTTGCCATGAATTTATTTTTTAAATTATTATGTCTTATATCATTAGCATAACAAAGAAATTTGTTTTTGGCAACAAATTTGACTACTCCATTGAAAAATATAAAAAAAATGGTAGAATAATAAATATTGCGAGATCGTCTAATGGTAGGACATCAGGTTTTGGTCCTGAGTATCTAGGTTCGAATCCTAGTCTCGCAGCCATCACAGCTAAGTCAGGTGACTATGATGCATCGACTATTTTGCTGGAAAAGTTCGAAATAAAATTCCCGTACCATGTTTAGAATCGGACAGTATTAGACAAAGAATAGTATAATCTAAAATTGGCATGAAAATATCCTTGGATTTATCAAGTCAAATTAAAAAAACTGATAATTTATTTAAAAATAAAAAATCGGATGATTTTAGTGTACCAACTTATGATTCTAAAAATCATTATATTGATCTAACGAATTCAGATTATTATTGGGCGTTACTCAAGCTTAGACATTTAATAAAAGCTTCTTCTGACTGTTATTTTGGTAAAATATTAGGTGCAACAAATGTTGATCTATTTATGATGACTCCAAGCGTATCTTCTCCTATGGGTCCAGGCTCTGATTCAGAGGCTATTTGTATAAAATTTGGTAATGAAGCAACATTTTTAACTGATTCATCTCAATTTGGTTTTGAACCGTTATTGTTAAATAAATTTAAAAAAGTTTATTGCTATCTCCCCTCCCTAAGAGGAGAAAATCCTGATAAACGGCATCTGAATCAATTTTACCATTGCGAAGCAGAAATATTGGGTGAAATAAATGATATCATTCCAATTATTGAAGGATATGTTAAATTTTTAGCTGATATGACATGTAAACTACCAAATTTAATAAAAAGCATCAGCGAAGACTATACGTCCACATTAAAAGCAATAAAATATATTAAAAAATCTAAATGTTTTCCAAAAATTACTTTTGATGAAGCGGTTAAGCTATTAATAAAAAATGGTCATGGTTCCTTAGTTAATAATACTGAACATGGAAGAGATATTATTTCTGATGGGGAAGTAATATTAGGAAGAATATTAGGTTATAAAACTCCATTTTGGGTTTGCAACTATGATAGAGATAGGGTAGCATTTTATCAAAAACCTGATCCTAAAAACTTAAATAAAGTTATAAATGCAGATTTAATTTTTCCAGCCCTTACAGATTCATCATTTGGAGGAGAAGTTGCGGGCGCTGGGCAGAGACAGAATAACCCAGAGGAGATGTTAGAATCTCTTAATCGACAGCACATAGATATGAAAATGTACGAATGGTATATAGATCTAAGAAAATTGTCGAATTATAAAACTACTTCTGGATTTGGATTAGGAATCGAAAGATTTATAACATGGATATTATGCTTAGACGATATTAAAAAATCTATACCTTACCCAAGATTAAAAAATATTAAAACGTGTCCATAATTACCTTATGATTAAAGATAATGACAATCTAAGTGATATTAGTAATATGAATTATTCGGCTTTTGTGGGTCTGATAAATGAAAGGAATCGTCCATCTGGAGGAATAAAAGCAATACATATTGTCGCCGTAAATGCTATGTTAAATGAAAGAAAGCGAATGTTGGAAATAGGTTCGACTACAGGTTTTACTTCAGTAAATATGAACCTTTTGACAGGATGTCAATGTGTAGGAATCGATATAAATCAGAAGTCAGTAGATGAATCGATTAAATATGCTAAAAAACAAGGCGCAGAAAGCAGAGTTAAATTTATCCAAGGAGACGCCACAAAGCTCCCGTTTAAGGACGGAGAATTTGATGTTGTTTGGGCGAGCAATGTGACGTCATTTATTTCAGATAAGGAAAAGGCAATTAGTGAATATTTGCGTGTGTTGTGTCCGGGAGGCACATTAGTTGTCGTACCAATCTATTATATCAAAGAAGTCCCTGATACCATTTTACAGGACGTTTCAAGTGCAATAGGGGCTAAGGTTGAAAAATGGGATAAAAGTTTCTGGATGAAATTATTTACTGACATTTCAACACGATTAAATACAAATATTGAATTATATTATGACCAGAATTTCAAATATGCAGACCGTTCAGATTCTATTTCTGAATACGTTGACCAAATTATTGAAAATAATATCAATGATCAAACTGAAGCAATAAAAGAACAATTGAAGAGCAGATTTAGTTATTTTATGAAACTATTCAACGAAAACTTAAAATATGCTGGGTTTTCCATACTTTTATTTCAAAAAAGATTAGAAAAGGATGAGGCGGAATTATTTCTTTCTAAACCTATGTTAGATATATAAATTTTATAAAATTTATGGCAAAGAAAAAAAATGTGGATTATTTTTTAAAATATCCTTGGTTAGAAAAATATAATACCGTTGAGGAATATATCCAGCCAGATTATTATGATTCAATTCTTAAAAATTATTCATTTCAAGAAAAAGATGACCTGGAATATTTTAAAGAGTGTGTTTTAAAATGTCATATATCTAGAGCTCTTGAACTTGGCAGTGGCAGTGGAAGAGCAACCGAAGTTTTTTTACATAATTCTGATGCCCCACTTACATTAGTTGATTTAAGTAAAAGGATGCTTAAATATACTTCTAATAAATTTAAGAATCATGAGTCGATATCATATGAAAATATGGACGCACTTGAATATATGCGTAAAACAAATGATAGTTATGATTTTGTATATACTCTTTGGAGTTTTTCTCACTCAGTACATCAACATGTTAAACGATTAGGATTTAGCAAAGCTAAAAATTATACTAGAAAAACCATAAATAAATTTATTTCTCAAAACCTTACAGCAAACGGAACTTTTTTTCTAATACATTTCGATTCAATGTCTCCAGAGCAGAAAATACTTATGCGACAATGGAAAAGAGTAAATAAAAGGTTGCAGGATATTAAACAACAAAGTCCTTCAAAAAGGATACTTGATGATATATTTCATAGTATTGATAATAGAGGATCAGTACGCTTATCTGTACAACATTTAAAAGGTGATCCAATATATTATAAATCTGCCGATGAGCTATTAGAAGTTTTCATGAATTTTCACTTGGAAACTTTTTTCAATCACCATAAGTTATTATCAACTGTGGCTGATGACATTATTAAACAAATAGAACAATACCGCCAAGATGATGGTACATATCGAGTTGATCCCGGTTGTTATATATATAAATTAACTAAATTGTAAAACATGAAAATAATCATTCCAGAAAAATTAAAATCAGGAGATACAATCGGCATTGTTTGCCCATCTGCTGGTCTTTCGCCACTTGCAAAACATCGTTTTGAACAAGCTAAAATAATGCTTGAAAAAATGGGATATAAAGTTCTATTCGGAAAGCATATTATCAATAATGGAGGCTATACCTCTGGCAGTATAGAAGATCGTGTTGCAGATTTACATGAAATGTTTGCAAACACTGATGTGCGTATGATTTTGACCGGAACTGGTGGAAACCATACTAATCATATTATAAAGCATCTTGATTATGGATTGATTCGTAAAAATCCAAAAATAGTGATTGGAAGCTCAGATATTACTGTTTTGCATTATGCTCTTTATGCGCAAGCTGGATTAGCATCATTTTATGGACCATGTGCTGCTGGTCAGTTTGGCGAGTTTCCAGAAATATTAAAATATACGAAAGATTGGTTTGAACGTCTTTGTGTATCAAATAAGGTCACTTATCCAATCAATATAGAATCCTCTACTGAATGGACTGACGAATTTCTTGATTGGTTTCAACAATTAGATAAAACTAGAGCTAGAAAAGCAATTAAAAATTCTGGCTATAGGTGGTTACAAAAAGGGGTTACTAGAGGTAAGGCGCTTTCTGGTTGTATACTTTCAATGAACCGCTTAGCCGGAACTAAATATTGGATTGATCCCGCAGGGAAAATACTATTTCTTGATATTTTACTTTCACCAGGGGAACTTGATGAAGCACTTTTAGATTCTTTTTTAACCGATCTTGGAAATATGGGTGTTTTCGAAAAAATTGTAGGATTAGTTATTGGTCGTATGTACGGCTGTCCTAATGAAGTAAAAGAAAGAGTTTATAAACAAATAGAATTTTTAACACAAAAAAAATACCCAATTGTCACAGAGTTTGATATTGGACACACAGATCCAACTGTAACAATTAGGTATGATCAACTCGTAGAGCTTGATGGAAACTCGGGAGTTGTTAAACTTTTGGACTAAAAAGCTTTTGTATAAGTTCGGATCCGATACCCGAAGTTACCATAGCCTCCTTTTTATTATTTAGAAGTTTTGCAAGCCAGTCTACTGCGCCACCATCAGCGAGTTGAACGCATCTTCCATCTTGTGTTTTTGCAAAAATATGGAAGCAAATGTGTGGGTAATAACCCAAGCCGTCTTTTCTAGAAAAGTCAAAACAAAAGTGAACGTTTTGATATTTTTTCCGAATAGGACCTATTATCCCTTCTTCCAAATGTGAAAAATATTGAGTTTGATCCACAAGGCCGCAATGTGTAAAGGTTTCAGCAGATATGGAAGATATAGTTTCAACTTCTTCTGGAAAATCCACTTTGAATTCTCGGAAAAAATTGAAATCTTCATCTGCCGATTGTCTAATTATGGAGTCTCGTGGAATTTCCAACGAAGATGCGATTTGTTCAATAAATCTGAGGTCAGATATTCTCACTGATATATTATCAAATGAATATTTTTTCCTTCCAAGAGCCATTAATATATCTAGAAGAATACTGATGTGTTCCTTAATCCATTCGATTGCAAATGCCTTCGATACTGAATTTCTACCGCCCGAACAAAGCCCAAACAGATTAAAGTGCTGCATATACCCCTTACTACTATCGAAAGGCTGAAGTCTGACCACTCTTTGCGAAGAACAAAGATGAACATTCTGCATCACAGTTGCGACATTAACCGAAAGCTTTTTCCTTCTGGACGCACACTCAAGGGATAGTTGCGTTGTCGCATCTCCGACCACTTCCGAACCTCTAATCGTTGAAAGGGTTTTGTTTTGACTTATATTGCTCAGCACCGTATTTACACCAAAAGGCACAATAGGTGACATTTCCACAAAATCAAAATTAGAAGGCATCGCAGAATAGCATGTTTGTACAAAATTCATCAACTGATTTTGTGGAATGGATCCTGCCCCATAAAATTGTTTTTTAGAGTCATATTCATTTAACACGTCCGTGGCTTTTCGCTCAGTCGAGCGACGTTTCCATGCGTTAATAAGAATTGGTTGTAATCGCCTTAGTGGGGTTTCTGCAAGCACCTCTACGAGATTAGGAATTCCTAACTCGTCACAAATACTGCGAAGCATCTTATGCTTTTCACTGATTTTTTTGTCTTCTGATAAGCTCATACAGTTATCCTTTTCAGTCTGTTGTTATGTTAAAGAGCCAATCTAAATTGTTTATTTAGATTATAAAATACTTTACCATTTATTATATAAACTGTAAAGTAAAATAACTTATATATTTATTCTTAAAAAAATAAAATGTGAGGGCGCTAAGGCGACTGAGTCGCGTTCGAATCCTAGTCTCGCAGCCACAAATTAACCGCTAAAGGCGGTTTTTGCTTGTAAAATGGTCAAATTAGGACTAAAGTAAATATATAAGGCCTTTTTTACTATAATGATATATTATGTCTATATCCTTGAATGTGCAGATAAAACCCTTTATACGGGCTATACTAATTATTTAGACAAGCGCTTAAAAAATCACAACGAAGCAAAGAAAGGTGCAAAATATACAAGATCCAGGCTACCAGTTGTGCTAAAATACTCTGAAAAATTTGAAACATTAAGTGAAGCTTTAAAAAGGGAAATAGAGATTAAAAATTTAACCCGAAAAGGAAAATTAGAATTAATAAAGAAAAATGGTGGAGTTTCCAATTAGAATAAACAAATATCTAAGGGATATGAATTTGGCTTCTAGAAGAGAAGCAGACAAACTTGTAGAAGCAGGATTGGTTTTTATTAACGGAAAAAGAGCTGAAAGCGGAGAAAAAGTTGTTGAAACAGATAAAATTACATTAAAAGAAAATCCAAACAACACTAAAGATTTAAAATATTTTATTTACTACAAACCAAAAGGATTACCAACACAAGATCAACCAAAAATGCCAAGCGTTATTTCTCAATGGAAAGACAAAGGTGTTTATCCAGTTGGAAGATTAGATAAAGAATCTGAAGGACTTTTAATTTTAACCAATGATGGCAGATTTGCTCGCGAAGTTTTGTCACAAAAAGAGGAATATGAAAAAGAATATTTAGTTACTACTAGAGAACATTTAAGAGCAGGTTTAGAAGAAATTTTTGCAAATGGAATGGAAACTGATGCTTTTGGAACTTTAAAACCAATAAAATCTAAAATTTTAGGAAAAAACCAAATTAGCATGATTTTAAACGAAGGCAAAAGACACCAAATCAGAGTTATGCTAAGCGAAATGAATTATGGAGTTTTATCATTAAAAAGAATTAGAATTGGTAAATTTAATTTAGGAAATTTAAAACCAGGAGAATCAAAACCAATTCAAGTTTCTATTAAATCAGCCATAAAACCAAAAATTAAACGTAGGGCTAAATATGGAAATACAAGAAAATAATTTTGATGTGGCAGTAATTGGAGGTGGGCCCGCAGGAATTACGGCGGCTATTAGAGCTGGCCAATTGGGCAAAAAAGTTATTTTATTAGAAAAAAATGGAACATTAGGAAATAAACTTTTATTAACTGGCGGAGGTAGGTGCAATATTACAAACGCAACATTTGATGAAAAAGAATTAGCCCAAAAATATGGGAAAGAAGGGTTTTTTTTATTGCATGCATTGTCCGTTTTTGGCGTAAAGCAAACTATAGAGTTTTTTAATAAAAGTGGACTAAAAACTAAAATTGAAAAAGATAATAAGGTTTATTGTGCGACAAACAAATCTAACACTGTTTTAAAAGTTTTAATTTATTTATTAAGAAATAACGAAGTTTTTGTATTAAACAATGCAAAAATTAAAGACATTCAGAAAAAAAATAATAAAATTTCAAAAATTATCTTAGATAATAATAAAGAAATAATTGCTAAAAATTATATAATAGCAACCGGTGGAAAATCTTATCCTACTACTGGCTCAACAGGGGATGGATATAAATTTGCTGAAAAATTAGGCCATAAAATTGAACCATTAAATCCGGGGTTGGTGCCAATAAAAATTAAAGAAGACTGGGTAAAAAAAGCTCAAGGATTATCATTGGCGGACGCAAAATTAGAAGTTTATTTAAACAAAAAAAAGAATTTTACTATTTCGGGTGAAATTATTTTTACGCATTTTGGATTAAGCGGACCAGAAATCTTAATTATTAGCGAAAAAATAGGAGAATTATTAAAAAAAGGAGAAGTTAAAATTTATTTAGATTTAAATTCAAATTTAACATCAGAAGCATTAGAAAAAATTCTTCAAAACTATTTTGAAAAAAATGTTAAAAAAACATTGAAAAATTGTCTAACAGAGATTTTGCCAACCAAATTAATTCCAATTATTCTTGAAATATCAAAAATCGAAGGCTCTAAAAAGGCAAATCAAATCACAAAAGAAGAAAGACAAACATTAGTTGACGTTATTAAAAATTTAGAAATGACAGTCTTAGAACTTTTAGGATTTGATCAAGCAATGGTTACTACTGGAGGGATCTCACTTAAAGAAATAGATGCTAAAACAATGAAATCAAAAATTATTGAAAATTTATTTTTTGCTGGAGAAGTTATAAATTTACATGGCCCAACCGGAGGATATAATTTACAAGCTTGCTGGAGCACAGGATATTTAGCAGGACAAAGTAGTGCAACAAAATAAAAATAAAACTATGAGCAAAAAAAAATATTACGCCTATTCAGTAGGCAAAGAAAAAGGAATTACAGACAATTGGCCAGAGTGCCAAAGAATTGTTGCAGGAGTTCCGGGAGCAAAGTTTAAAGGATTTGTAATGCAAGAAGAAGCAGAAAAATGGCTTGATGCTGGTGCTGACTATAGTATAAAGCATATTGGACTAGAAGCAGGAATTTATTTTGACGCTGGTACTGGGGCTGGAAATGGAGTTGAAATAAGCGTAACAGATGAAAACGCAAAAAGTCTTTTATATAAAGTCTTGGCAGAAAAAGAAATAAATGAACGAGGATTTTATTTAATTCCAGAAGACGTCACTAATAATTTTGGAGAACTTTTGGCGTGTAAATATGCATTAGAAATTGCTATTAAAGAAAAAAATCTAAAAATATTTGGGGATAGCAAACTAGTTGTTGAATATTGGTCAAAAGGCTACCTTAAAAAAGACGCTGTTGCTCCAAAAACTGTTGAGCTAGCACAAGAAATTAAAAAACTAAGATGGAAGTTTGAAAGAATGGGAGGAAAAATAAATTTAATTTCTGGATCCTCAAATCCAGCAGATTTAGGTTTTCACAAGGGATAAATATAAATTTAAAATATTGACATAGAAAATAGCGAGAGATAGTATAATGTAATCTTAAATAATTACATAAAAACTATGAAAATATTTAATAAATACATAATAGTTTCTATTTTTTCTATTGGATTCTGTTTTCTTGCAACCTCAACTGCTTTTGCAAATCAGGCTCCCGTTGCTAACGCTGGTAGCGATTTATATTTAACTTCTGGACAAACAGCGGCTACCCTTGTGGGCTCTGGATTTGATGCAGACGGCGGAAATTTAACTTATTTTTGGAGTTGTAGCGGAGGAAATTTATCTAATTATAATATTGCTCAACCAATTTATACTGCTCCAAATATAACAACTTCTAATAATTATGATTTTATTTGCACCTTAACAGTCACAGACAACTACGGACTATCAAATTCAGATTCGGCTATAATTTATATAAATCATAATAGTCAATTTAGCATTAATGTTAAAACAGAAGTTCCAACTAATATTTATAATAATCAAGCAAAATTAAACGGATCTTTTACATCTACGGCCACCAATAATGCACAATATGCTTGGTTTGAATATGGATCTAACGAAAGTTATGGTATGGAAACAAGCAAACAAATAATAAGTGGAGTTTCTGGAACATTTTTTCAAGAAGTTTCAAATTTATTTTCAAATGGAACATATCATTACAGAGCAGTTGTGCAAAACTCAATTGGAAATAAATTTTATGGAGAAGACGTCGTTTTTACAATAAATTCAAACTACTATAATTCTGGTTCATTATCTGTTTCTAAAAAAATAATAAATATAACTAGAGGAAATTTAAATTGGTCAGACTCAATTATTGCTTGTCCAAATGATGTTTTAAGTTTTTCGATTACCTTACAAGCAACCGGTCGAGATTTTAATAATGTTGTTATAAAAGACACCATACCAATAAATTTTATTTATAATGATAATTTGTTAATAAATGCCACTAGAGATTTTTCTTCAAATCCAATAAACGGAATTAATTTAGGAACAATAAAAAATGGAAACATTGTAATAGTTTCTTATCAAGTAAAAATTGGGCCTGCAACAAGTTTTTCTTTTGGAACCACAAATTTAACTGCAAATACGGTTGTTAGTAGCGACCAAATGTCTACTCAAACAGATACAAATTCAATTATTATAAATAATCCCGAAGTTTTGGGTGCAACAAATCCAACTGATATTGCAACAGGATTAACAAATAATTTATTTACAGAATCTTTTTTGCTTCCAATGTTATTAATAATTGCAGGCTCGTGGCTTTATTTCTCGGGTAAAATTTATATATTTGCAGATTGGCTCGAATCAAAATTTTAAAATTAAAATTAAAAACCGCTTTTTAGCGGTTTTTTAATGGAATAAAAATAAAATATAAAACCATTGACAAATGTTTATAATATGATATAATAAAAATATACAGAATCTCTTCTGTTGAAGAGAACCCAAAACATTTTTACGCGCAAAATGTAAGAGGGTTGTATGTTTAAAGGTTTGTTCATTTTCAAAAACTGCGCGCCAATTTAAAGGAGAGTAGTATGTTTACTGAAGAAGAAAGTCGCCAAAATGCCGCTCAGATTCTTTTGCGTCTGGGGTTTGACGATGCGGCCACCGCATTGTCAATGGACATTTCCAACGCAACTCCCGATGATTTGCGATGGATTGGAGAAGCCTTGACCGAGGCGATGAATGAAACTGACCAAAACGGTCGCGTGGTTATTCATGGGTGGGTTCGCAATATTATGCGAACCACCAAAAACCGCGCAAGTGCCGACAAGGCAACGAGTCTATTGCGATTTCAGATTCAAAACGTTGCTCGAGTTGTGGAAATGCTCCGCAACACCAAGAGTCTTCCCGACAACGTTAAAGCAGCGAAGCTTCGTCAGGCAGAACAGCTTTTGGACAAAGTCTTCTTCCCCGGTTATGCACGTGCTTCCATTGAATGGATGGCAAATGTAGCAGGAGAAGAAAAAAATATTGTCTCCGAGCTGATTGCCAAATATCCGGAACTGATCGATGTTCTTCAAATGGAACAAGGTCGGGCCAATAAAATCATCGAAACAATTCGCCAACCTGGAGATGAAGCCATCAAAAACTTCAACTTCCACGTCGGTCCTATGCGCCCGGGGAAAACCGAGCGCGACAGAGCCAACAAGGCAAAAAAAACGATGGTTAAGATTAAGTAAGTAGGGCAGATACACGGCCAAGTGTGTATCACATATGGGTAATGCAGAAATGCACTACCCATTTTTTTTTATAAAAAAATCTGATAACATACATAATAAGGTTTTTTAATATGGCAATGAATTTAGACAAATTAAATAAAGAACAAAAAGAAGCAGTCTTACATGAAAAAGGACCACTATTAATTGTGGCTGGTGCAGGAACTGGTAAAACAACTGTTATTACTCAAAGAATTGTAAACTTGATTGAAAAAGGATTGGTAAAACCAGAAGAAATTTTAGCTGTCACTTTTACAGAAAAAGCTTCTTCTGAAATGGAAGAAAGAGTAGATAAACTTTTACAATTTGGTTATGTAGATTTATGGATTTCAACTTTTCATGCTTTTTGTGAAAAAGTTTTACGAGAAAATGCTTTAGATATTGGGCTATCACCAGATTTTAAACTTTTAGATTCAACAACAGCATGGCTTTTAGCAAGACAAAATTTAGATAAATTTGAATTAAATTATTATAAATCTTTAGGAAATCCAACAAAATTTATTCAGGCTTTAATTTCACATTTTTCACATTGCAAAGATCAAGAAATTTATCCAGAAAATTATTTAGAATATGCCGATAAATTAAAAACTAGAGATGACGCTCCAGATTCAGAAGAAGTTGAAAGAATAAAAGAAGTGGCAAATGCCTACCATATTTATCAACAAATTTTATTAGAAAGTAGTAGCTTAGATTTTGGTGACCTAATAAACTATTGTTTAAAACTTTTTAAAAAACGCCCATTAATTTTAAAAAAACACAGAGAAAAATTTAAATATATTTTAGTTGATGAATTCCAAG
>Ga0172381_10003673_pt1 | contig 16149 bp, 17 predicted proteins | sample Leawel6488metaG_FD_119754 | JGI IMG/M metagenome (GOLD analysis project Ga0172381, IMG submission 119754) | Leachate microbial communities from a municipal landfill in Southern Ontario, Canada - Leachate well 64-88 metaG | ecosystem: Engineered > Solid waste > Landfill > Unclassified | place...
AAACGAGGCCACCGATCCGTACCCTTCAGGAAGGAACTGGTCAGCCTCTGGATCCTATCCGCCGGTAGAACACGTCCAGAACATTGTGTTCTTCCCCGGCCGCCTCAGCCGGTCAGATACCACTGGTATTAAAAAAGCGCTGACGAGCCGGGGTGCCGTGTATTCTTCCTTTTTCTGGGACAACTCGTTTTACAACATCACCCATACATCGTATTACGAACCTGCCTCTGCTGCGGATCCTTCTTCGGGAGGGGGCCACGCAGTTACTATTGTCGGATGGGACGATAGCTGGAAGGCCTCAAACTTTACCACGGCAGCCGACGGGCCCGGGGCCTGGATTGTCAAAAACAGCTGGGGTACCTCATGGGGAGACAACGGTTACTTCTACCTGTCGTATTATGACAAACATTTCGGCTCTGCCGTACAGTCATCGGGCACTTACTGGGACACGGGAGTGTTTACCGCCGAGAGTACATCCAATTACAATGCACTCTATTCCTACGATACCCATGGAGAGGTGAGTGATTATTATGTAACTACCCCGAAGACGGGATCGTTTGCCAACGTGTTTACCGCCACCTCCCCGGGGACCCTTGCGGCAGTCGGGTTTTATACCACGGATCTGAATGTCCCCTGTACTATCAGCATTTACAAAAACCCGGCATCGGGCCCGGCTGACAACACCACTCCCGCAGTACAATTCAGTACAACGCTTCCTGACATGGGATACCATACCGTAGCGATACCTTCAGGACTCCGGGTCCCTCTCACAACGGGCGACAGATTCTCGGTCATTGTCAACGTGACCAATCCGACGAACGATTATTTCATCCCCGCAGAATTCAATTACCACGGGTATACCAGCAATATCACCTCGCAGTACGGCCAGTCGTATGTTCTTGGCTCCAGCGGATGGGATGACTGGAAAGATGCTATTGATAACAGCCATATCTGCATAAAGGCCTATACCACAGCATTACCGGCGGAGACCGGCAGCGGCGGCGACAGCGGCAGTTCCGGTGTCGGCGGATCCACGGCGGCAACCGTTTCCGGTGTTGTTGCAGGACAACCGGCAACCTTCTCCTTTCACCAGAACCCCGGTCCGACCGCACCGGTTGCACTGGATGCGGTGCAGATTACCTTTTCCCAAAGCCCGGGGACGGCAGATGTGATAGGTCTGCCGGTCAGCAGCGGAGGCTCGCCACCCGGGCAGACGGTTATCGGGTATATCCGGATCGAACCGGTGGGTATCAACCCGGATACGGTCAGCGAGGGGGTTATCTCTTTTTCCGTGAACGGGCCGTATCTTGCCAGCCACGGTCTTACTCCGGCGCAGGTCGGGCTGATGCGGAACCATGACAGTCAGTGGGTCTCGTTACCCACCACCCTGGTCCGCCAGAGCGGGGATACGTATTATTACGAGGCCACAACGCCGGGCTTCTCGTACTTTGCCATCGTGGCCGGGACCGGTTCGGCTGCCGCGAATGCAACAGTGACGGGGACCAATGTTCCGACAACTGCGGTGACGACCGGCAATGCCACACCGACAACGACAGTTATGTCGGATGTGACACCTGCGGCCGTGAAGGCCACAGCCATTCAGACCTCCGCACCGATCACCACCGCGACCACCGCTGTTCCGGTCAGTGGCGGTGGATCGTCCGGCATCCCGGTCCTTACCATCCTTGCCGGCATTGGCGGGATTGCGGTCGTTGCTGTGGGTGCGGTGCTTATTCGCCGCTGGTGGATCCGCAGGCAGAACCCGGCGCTGTTCCGGGAGTACGACTGATAATGGGGATCCCCGGGACGGTCCGCACCCGCATCCCCATTGGTGCGGATTTTTCGCGGTCACCCTGACCGTTCACTGAGATCGGTCGACCCGACCAGTTTTTTTATTGCGTGCAAAGTTGGGGGTAGGGGGTGACCGAAAATCCGCGTGGATCCATGGTCGACCCGACCAATGTCAAAGATCGGTCACCCCGACCTTTGATCGAGTACGGTCAGGGTGACCACCTCTTCTCGTCTGAAGTTCCAGAGGAAACGCAGGTTGCGGTACTGGAAAAAGAGCGGTCACCCTGACCGATCTCTGAGATCGGTCGACCCGACCAGTTTTTTTGTTGCGTGCAAAGTCGGGGGTAGGGGGTGACCGATTTTTTTTGCGGGAGGGGTGACCTTTGTTGTTGGAGAGGGGAGGTGGGAGGTTTTGGGAGGGTGATTGAAAGGAGGCTGCGATAACAAAAGAAAGCATGGGGGAAAAATAGATTATGATGATGGTTGTAATGCTCCAAGAGACTCCACCATATTCCCAGCTAATTTTTCAATTATTGGAATAAGGGCAAGTGTATCCTCATAGGAGATACGGACTTTTCTTCCTGTTGTTGCGTTGGTATCTCCAGATCTCCTGATATAATCTTCATCGACAATTCCTAATTTATGAGCGAGAAGATGCCGTTTAAGAAAACTCATATTTGCGATATTCCATTCTTCCCTGCTGAGTCCGTGGTCAAGATCGATATCAAAATGCATCTTGAAATTTTCTTTTGCACTCTCCAAATTCTGGAAACTTATTTTGCGGACTCGATCCGGGAATTTTGATTTGGCGCTATGAAGGTGACATAACTCTCTCCCAAAACCATCGAATGAAGATACGCAATCTTCAAAGGAATTTTCAATAAGGTACTGTGCGAGGATTGGATCGACGGACTTTGCCCACTCAATTGCTTTATGAATAACCTTGAGGTTTTCATGAAAAATTTGCAGAGGATTTGGTTCGCCACAATCCGGGCAGTACGCAAAAAAGCCATATATAGCATACTTCAGGGAACAATTCGCACACGTAACGTAGGTCTCAAGATCTTTTTCACTATACACGTGAAGTGGAATAGGTGCGCCTTTCTCGACATGAAAGCGCATTCCGAATCCAGATCTCCCTTGTGGCTCATAATCGAATTCCATTTTCTTAAATTCACGGAAGATAACGTCACGTGCTAAATTCTGGGCAGCGGTGTCTAGACGTTTTTTCTGGTCTTGAGTGAAAAATTCCTGATTTGAACCCTTATACCCGCAATAGGGACAGATACACTGGTCAACACCTTGTATGCCGGTTCCCGGCATGACTTTGAAATATTTTTTACAATTGTCTTGCGGGCATTCTCGTCCAAAATACCCGTTTTGATCCAAAACCAACGGAACCTTAATCTCTATTTTCCCATCATCGAAATTGGTCATACTCACTCCTTCCAAGAGACCTATCTAATCCGTTACAAATCAGCATTTTACTCCATTATGTGTATATATCAGCCAATTCCCAATCATGAATCCCCTCATCCCGCTTTTCGGGTTATACTGTGGATATATCGATCGGAATGCTGCCTCGGCCGCAAGGAAATCTCCTTTGGGCACCTTGTCGGTATTCTTCGCAAGGTAGAGCAGTCCGATTCCTGCCGATCGCGAACGTCCTTCATTACAATGGACGAGAACACGGTTGCCGGACTGGAGGCTGGTGCTGATAAATTCGAGAGCGGCATCGATGATCTCTTTTGGGATATATGCGGGATCGGGAGCATCGACAAGGTTGAGGATAAGCCGGTTTCCCCGCCTTGCGATGAGATATTCCGGATGATCTTTCGGGGCGGCCCGGGAAGTGTATCCTAATGTTAGCCTGTGGTATGGCTCCTTACATGCATGGACAACGCACCAGCCCGCTTCGTGCCGGACTTTGGATTCATAATCGTGTTCATCGCCGATAAATAAGTTGGGATAGATTTCAATCATGGGGGATCATTACCAAAGAAGAATTTTATTGTGAGGATATAACTGAATGGGACGAAGGGTGAAAGTGATTATATTTATAAAAAAGAGATATCATTGAATCCTGATCACCAAAACCAATATCATATCCTCAGAGAAAACTCAATAAAAACGTGTGGAGTACGGGTACACGGTCTACCTTGCCCTAATCATGGCATTGGCAATCAACATGAAAATGGAGATTACAATAAACATGACAGCAGCAATTACAGCATTATGGGGGATCGCTCGCGTGGAGGGCTTCGGCCTTCCGCCCTTTGTTGTGATTGGCAAGGACAGATGTGTGTCCGGGTCCACGTAGAGCGATCGGAGTTCAAAACTCCCCCTCCACATCATGAAAAGGTCTGTTGTCTTGTTGTAGGGGCTCTATCCCTCTCATGTTGAGGAATGTACCACCAGAAATTGATGGGCTTGTTCGGATCAAGGGTTTTGAATCCCCGGTGCGTTTTGAGACTGACGGCCAGACTGTTGTCTTTACATTTCTTATTGAACGAGGAAATAAGCAAACATCTCTGCTGATGAGATCTACTAAACGTGGTGTCCGGGTCTTCCTGCTCGCCAAGATCAAATAATGTCTTTTGTGTATTATGGCAAGTAATCCATCGTTCAATTGATTCATAGTGTTCTCGGGAAAAAACGCCTAACCCGACAAATAAATCTGCCAACTGAATGAATGGCTCAAGATGAGATTGTCTCGGCTGGATGTCCAATATCCCGAACTTTCGTTTCAATTCTAACGAATATTCGCAACATCCCGTTCTATTTCTTACAATCTCACTTTCGACGCTGGCACCATTCAGGTATTCACCTAAATTCTCCCAGTCCATCAGATCCTGTTCATCAGGACATAACAACCAAGTTGCATCATCCTGCCATCGATTTTTAAGGACGTTTTTAAAGACCTGATAATACATGATATGAAAATTTCTGTTGTCATCCCGGAAGCGAATATTGTGTCTTGCATCCTGAGTATCCCATGTGAGAACATCGATTCGAATATCCCCTGTTCTGACTTTCCGAATTGTATATTCACCCATCTGTTCGGCGAGTTTTCGGTACTTAGCTTCGTCTAATTTTTTAAAGCCAAATTCAGTTGTTCCAGCATTAGCAATAACTCCCCGTAATTCTTCATTTAAAGAATGATAATTTCGGGCGAGCATAGTAACTGTTGAAATACCACGATATCTTCCGGTATTCCAGTGAGATTCATCAGAAAAAGCAATGTGTGAGTACTCAATCTCTGGCATAGTGGTATTAAGCACTAGTTTACGTTTTTGAACCCTGTAGATCCCAACTCATCCGTTCAGCAGCACTATATCATCCATCTAGGCGAGAGGGAGGAATTGATCAGTATCTTTGCTGAGTATAATATTACGAGGATACTTGCATTAATTTTTTGATTTGGTTTCTTATTGCAAACAGGATTAGCAGCTTTTTCCAGTACAGCCCTTATCGCGGAATTTGGAAAAATCACCTCCTATCGTAAGAACCTTGGATAAATACCAGTTATCGATTAAATTGATCCTGCAAGAAATATCCGATAATACCGTTTTAGACCATTTTATTGACGCCAGCAAAATGGTTCTACACCGCCCGTTTCTTGGCTCCTCAGCCGCGTCTCATTCATCTAACCTCCAGGTTATACCAATCCGGGCCCGCATAGCCTTCAGATTCCGCAGATAACTACCAATTCTTTCGAATCTACCGCAGAGTATATATCCAGACATATCATTGTAGGGAATAATCAATTATGCCCCTGACATTCTGCACCAAGGTAACGAGGAAGATCGCGAAGATCGGGTATCCGAAAAAGGTAGCCCGCCGCTTCGCGAAAGTCTTTTTAGTCCTCATGACCCTGACCTGCGGGCTCTTCGGGCTCTTTGAGAATGAAAAAGCACCGATCTATCTGAACAACGGCTTCGGGATGCATGCTGCGGGTGCCCGGGCCGGGAACTTCTCGCCCGCCTCTTCTCTTATACGTCGTTAATCGCCGGTCCGGTCATTACAGCTCCCTGACAGCCTGGCAAGCGTATGCCATACGCAGTCCATCCGGCTCGTACCGCCACAGGTAACGGGCGGCAGGATCCTGCACCGGGCCGGCATTGTTTTCCCCCTGGACGGAGCGGATGCTCCCGCCCTTCCTTCGCGATTAAAAAACGAATACCCCGGCCCCGGGTCACGGGCAGGAACAAAAAAAGAGGTAGCATATCCATGACAACCGAAACACACGAACAGGACGTGATTGCGCCGGGTGCGATTGCATCCGGTGCCTCGTACAGCAACCGGATCAGCCCCTGCGAGATTGCAGGTGAGACAACAAATGTTCTTCTTCCCGAAGCGGGCGCAGAAACGATCCCGGGAGGCACCCCTAAAACCTCGCACCGCCGCACCGTTAAAAGCCGCAAAACACGGGCCGGCAGCCGCCGGAAGAGGAGGGCGGGATCTGATAGTCCCCATGAGATCTGGCTCCGCCCTCCCAAAGGCACATTCGAGGCAGCAAACATCCTCGCCGCCGAGGGATACATTATTGGGAAAACAACCGGGCCGGCCCCGGTCTTTGACCTCGTGGGCAGGTCGCCGGAACAGGGAATCCTGGTAAAGATCGTACGGCCACGCGAGCCGGTCCGTGGCGCAGCCCGGGTGGCAGAACTCTACCTCCCCGAGATCCTCCTGCTCCGGACCTATTCCCGCTCACCGGCAGACAACATCGAGCTCTGGATCTTCTCCCGGGAGATTGGCCTTGCCCGCTACCGGGTCTTTGACTGGGGCATTGCAAACGTCGCAACAGTTACAAAACTCTTCAAAACGCAGCCCATGAAAAACCCGGTACGGCAAACCGGGAACAAATGTCCGGTGGATCAACAGACCCGTAACTCTCCCAGCCCCGATTGCGCATCAGGACAATAATCTGACCCGGATTCACTTCTCTTTTTTTCGCTATATATCCAGAAAGCCTATGATTCTCTGTCAAAGGGCGCCCCGAGACAAGAGAAAAAAGAAAGGAGAAGTGAAAAAAATGGCAGACTTTGCACAAAACAGTGCAGTAAAGAGTGCGGTCCGCAAACTTGCGGCACCGCTTGCGGATGTGGACGCGTTCAACACGCTGGTCCAGTCCGTCATCACGAACAACCCGTTCGGATGTGTATCGTATATGAGCTCGGGCGCCAACCACCCGCCCGTAGAGAAGGCAAAGGAGAACTACACGGCAAAATTCGTGTACCAGGACGACGATGCGAAAAAGATCGGCAGCGGCTCGGAGAAATACCACACGGTCGCCGGCTACAAGGCCGGCATCGCAGCAGTCCTTGCAAATTCCGCCAATGTCACGGCGCACGGGGGCAACCCGGCCCATGACTCGGACGGAGACCTGTTCTCCGCAACCCTCAGGTGCCATGCAACAAACGGGGAGATCTTCCTCGTGACATTTGCCCGGCAGCAGGTCTCGATCTCGTCTTATGAGGACGAATCCATCCGGACCGTCATCGAAACCTGGGCAGACGGTGTCCCGGCCCTTGCATGAGGCGATGAACATGGACAACGAGATCATCCTCGCCGGTGCCTTCCTCGGCACCGGCCTCCTCGCCTACGTGGTCATCCCCGGTCTCCTCGTGATGTGGGACCGGGTCCTCGACCACATGGAGACCCACGAAGAAAAGAAGTGAGAACAGGACCCGACGGGGGAGGACCCCCTGCCGGTCCTTGTTTTAGGGCTTCTCCGTCGCGGTAATACCCGAAAGCAAAACAATATCAGTAATCATTGATAAAAGAACCGCCATGAAGCGCTGTATTCCAGTCCTGATAGTAATTGTTCTTGCAATTCTTGTCCTGTCTGCCGGCTGTACCAACACTGCACCGACGGCATCCGGCGGATCGTCCGCCACCGGTACGGGTACCGGCGGTATGAGCGTGAACGTCAGCGCAATGGACAGCATCCTTGCCTCCACGTACATCCAGATGCCCGACCTCAACATGACCTTTATCGACTTCGACATCACCAACCCCTCGGACACCGCCCGCACGGTCACCGTGGAATCGGAGATCCAGGGCTATACCGAGAAAGCCATCAACACCGTCGAGGTTCCCGCCCACGGGAACATAACGATCGGGCAGACCCCGCAACTCCGCACAAGCGCCATCCCCGAGGAGATGACCTCCGCAACGCTCCACTACAAGGTCGCCCTTTCTGACGGGACAAGCATCGACGAACAGACCGAGCCCGTCAAGATCTATGCAAAGGATACGATGGTCTGGGCGATCTACGATGGCACGGAATGGAATGACATGACACCGTACATCGCCGCATGGGTAACCCCGCATGCAGCCGACATCGACCCGCTCGTGCGCAAGGCCGCGAACTACAATACCGGGAAATCGATGACCGGGTACCTGTGCGGCGACAGCTGCACGGATGCAGAGTGGGAAGCCGACACCAATGCCCAGGTAAAGGCGATCTTTACGGCACTCAAGAACGATTACCAGATCACCTACGTCAACTCGCCCCTTTCGTACTCACGGGATACCGAATCCTCACAAAGGGTCCGGCTGCCCGCAGAGTCTATCTCCTCAAAATCGGCCAACTGTATCGATGGCACGGTCCTGTATGCCTCGGCCCTTGAATCCATTGGCATGAACCCCCATATCATCGTCCTCCCCTCCCACGCGTTTGTCTGTTACGATACAAAACCCGATGCTGCCGGCCAGATCGCCTGCCTTGAGACCACGATGACCGGTTCTTCGACATTCGAGGAAGCGGCCGAATACGGGGACCAGGAATACCAGACGGAGATCACGAACGGGAATTTCAAGTCCGGCAATTCCCAGGACCTGTCCATTGCCGAGTTAAGGAATGCCGGCATCCTCCCGATGCAGTGAACAGGAGAACGGGCAGATGAAAAATCTGACCGTTTTTCATGAACCCCGCGTTTTTTACAGCCTTTGCCGGTATGGAACATAAACGAGCCGGACCGCACAGGAGCCCCTAAAAACGGGGAATCCTCTTTTTTACTTCATGAACGGCGGTGTTGGGATCAGAACCAGCTCTCCAGCGTCTTCTGCCCGGCCTTTGTAGAATACCGTTCAAGTGCCGCATCGACCCGTTCCGGGGCAAAGTCGTACCCGTCGCAGAGCATTCTCCTGATTCCCTCCACGCTCGGGTGGGCCCACGCAAGGGAGTAATCCGTTGTCACCGGTGGCCGGAGGAAGAAATCCTGCACCGGCGCCGGGTCAAAACCCGGGCACTTCTCGGCAAGCTTTGCGGCATACTCCCCGTTACGGACGATCTTCAGCGCCGTCTTTGCCCCAACGCCGGAAGCACCGGCATTAAAATCGGTCCCGACAAGGATCCCGACCTCCACGAGCTGCTCCCGGGTAAGGGAAAGGCCGGCGAGCACTTCGGAGAGTGCCACCCGTTCGGGGTTTACCGTTACTACCCGGCCCCGGATCTTCCGCTTCCCGCTTACGGTCAGGTTGCGCATGAGAAGCGGTGCCCCGAAAAGGAGCGTATCGTAGTCCTGCGAGACCGCGAAACGGGCATCCCCCCGTTGCACCATGAACGCCGCCTGAGCCTCTCCCTCGGAAGGGGCTTGCACGTACGGGATCCCCAAAAGATCGAGGAGCTCTTTTGAGGTCGCAATAATCGTATCGTCCACCCGGGTCGCCGACCTGGCCTGCTTGTATGCCTCCTCCTCGTCGCCCCGCTCTACTGCTTCTTTGTATTTCACCCCCGCCTCGTCGCGGTGCTTCCTTCGCTCCGCATTGGTCTCCTGCTTGAGCTCCGGGGGCTTCCCGTCAAAAACAAAGACCGGCTTGATCCCCTTTTCAAGGAAGTTGACCATCCTAAAAAGGATCCCCGAAAGGTGTGAGGTTACCCGGCCTTTCGTGTCCATCAGCGGTGTCCCGTCCGGCTGCCTGATGATGGTCAAAAATTGGTAGAGCGTATTGTTCGCATCGACCGCCGCAACTCCCGAAAGCCCTTCCCAGGAGACCGGCGTCTTGTAATCGGCAATGATATCCCGCAGTGCGACACCCATGGCACGTCACCTTCGTTTAGGTTGTGCTCCCCGCACGCTTATTTATAGGCCCTTTTGGAGAGCTCGGCGACCAGGTCTTCGAGATGTGCCGTTGTTTTCTCGTATTTTTCGGTCATATTGGTGGAGATCTCCTCGAGGTTCGTGCGCAGCATCCGCTCCCGGGTGATCACGTTCTTTTCGAGGTTTCTCACCTTGATCTCCAAAGAAAGGAAAAGCCCGCCGAGCGAGAGCACCATGAGGGCAGCGGCGACTGCAATGATTACGTCCTGCCAGAACCGGAGGATGAGGACGAGGGTGGAGACGACCATGATCGCCGTAAGGATAATATCGGGGAGATACTCGGGAATGTCCATGCTTTTAGATGATGAGAGCGCACATCATTAAGTTAACTCTCTTTCATACCAGGAGCCTGTACTTCATGGACACGACACTTGCCCGCCTCAAAGACGCCCTGCCCGTCCTTGTCATGCCACTCTTTTTGATCATCGTGGAACTCGGCGCCCTCCTGCTCGCCTTCCCGGTCCAGTCCGCGGGGCTCGTCGCTTTCGAGGACCCGGAATCGGTGGCAAATCCGTTTATCTTTCTCGCGATCATCCTCGGCTTTACTATCGTCCTTTTAGTCCTGATCAAATACGCCCTCAAAAAAGTGATCGCCGCTATCATCGGCGTCGCCATCTTTTTCACGTTCTGCTTTGTCTTTGCCGCGATCGTGTACGGCCTTGCAAACATCAGCACCTCGGGGACCGGTGCCTGGTGGGAAGATATCGTTCCGGCGGTTCTGGTCTATTCGACAACCGCGGAGACGCTCGTGGCAACGGCCCTCGTGCTCGGCCTTTCCGTGATTGCCACCCTGCTCCTGTACAAATATCCCGAATGGTACGTCATTGACCTTCTCGGGCTCCTCCTCGCCTCCGGTGTCGCCTCGATCTTCGGGGCATCGCTCGATGTCCTGCCGGTCATCCTGCTTCTCGCTATCCTCGCAGTCTACGACGCGATCTCGGTGTACAAGACAAAGCACATGCTCACCCTTGCCGAGGGCGTGATGGACTTAAAAACGCCGATCCTCTTTGTGATCCCGAAAAAGCGCGACTACTCGTTCATAAAAGAGGGGATCGGGAAAATTGAAGAGGGCTCGGAACGCTCCGCCTTTATTATCGGCATGGGCGACCTCATCATGCCCGCGATCCTCGTGGTCTCCGCCGCACTCTTCACCCACGGGACAAAATATTTCGGCCTCTTTAACCTGCCGACTCTCGGGGCGATCCTCGGCTCGGTCTGCGGCCTTGTCGTCCTCCTGCACTTTGTGATGTCGGGAAAACCGCAGGCCGGCCTGCCCCCGTTAAATGGCGGGACGATCCTCGGGTTTCTGATCGGCTGGGCTCTCATCGGCTTTGTGTGAGTCCTGCCAGGCCTTTTTGTGGGAGAGGAGCTCGGCAAGAACCTCGTCCACTCCCTCTTTTGTTTCCGTGGACATGGTGCGGTAGCCTTCCGCGGCCACGATATCGGACTTGTTTGCCACGACAATGACCGGGACCGTTACCATGCCTTTTACTTCGTCAAGGAGCCGGAGCTGCACGTCCATGGGGTACCCGCAGTGCTCGGACGGGTCGAGGATGAAAAGGATCACGCTTGCCACGTTCATCATTGCGGAGAGCGCCTGCCGCTCGATAGGGTTGCGCTCTTCAGCGGGACGGTCGAGGATCCCCGGGGTATCCACGAACTGGATGCGTTCCCGGCCCTGCTGCCGGAGCCCCACGATCACGCCCTTTGTCGTGAACGGGTAAGAAGCGATCTCAGGGGTAGCGGACGACACCAGCCGGATAAACGAGGACTTGCCTACGTTGGGATACCCGGCGATCACGACCGTGAATGCGTCCTCGACGTGGGGCAGTTTCCGAAGGGTGTTTCTTACCTCGTTTAAGAACAGCAGGTCCTTGTCGATCTGGTGGACCATGGAGGCGAGGCGGGCCACCGCACGTTTCCGGTACACCATCGTATCGGTGGCTTTTCTTGTCTGGATGGCGATCTCGTGGCCTACCATCTTGGTGTGCTTGGCCGCCCAGCCGACCGCCCCGAGAGACTGCTTGATCTTATCGACGCCGTACAGGATATCTGCCATCTCCCGGTAAAAGGGCGGGATCTTTTCAAACTCAGGGAATCCCCGGATAATGTAGACGAGCCGGTCGTGTATTGCCGCACCTACGGCCCTTACAAATTCCTCGTTTGCCCGGTCCTTGTTGAGCTTCTCTTTCCTTTTCTTTGCTGCACGGCGAAAGCTCCGGTCAAGGATCTCATCTGCTGTGGGCACTGTTGGCATCCGTTCGAATTCCACAAAACTCCAACCTATATATCCATAGACAGTTATACGTCTTATCGTTATGGAGCTGTCCCTTATCCAGAAGGATATCCTGATCACGCTCATTACCCTCTACCACCAGCAGTCGCACTCCATCAAGGGCGAGGAGATTGCCGACCTGATCCTGAGGAACCCGGGTACCGTGCGTAACCAGATGCAGTCCTTAAAAGCGGTCGGGCTCGTGGACGGCGTGCCCGGGCCAAAGGGCGGCTATATCCCCACCGAACTTGCATACAAGGAACTCAATCTCAACACCTCCGGGACGGATTACGATGTGCCGATCAGCCGCGATGGCGAGGAAGTCCGGGGCGTGCACGTGCAGGAGATCGATTTTACCACGCTCTGCCACCCGGATATCTGCCATGCAGTTATCAAGCTGGTGGGCAGCTCGAAGATCTTCGAGATTGGCGACAAGATTACGATAGGTCCGACCCCGGTGAACAAGCTGCTGATCCGGGGCGAGGTTTTCGGGAAAGACGAGGCAAAGCAGTCGCTCCTGATTGCCACCTCCGAGATGATCTCGCTTCCGAAGCAGCCGATCCGGGCCTACATGAGCACGCCGCTGTTATCTCTTACGGGTACCCTGACCATCAGGGATGCGGTATCCCTCTTTTCCAGAAAGCATATTCACGGGGCGCCGGTGATCGACAGCGGGAATCTTTCGGGTATCGTGACGATGAGCGACATCACCAAGGCTCTCGACCGGGGCCTTCCCCTTGACTCTCCCCTCACGGCTATCATGACAAAAGAGGTTGTCGAGGCTCCTGCCGATATCAAGCTCTTCGAAGTGATCAGGCGTTTTAAGGAGCGCGAGATCGGGCGCCTGATCGTGACCGAGAACGGCAAGCCTGTCGGGATTCTCACCCAGTCCGATATCATCCGGGTCTTCCCGTCCCTCTAACCGGTTTTGCGGGCCGATGGGGAGATCCGGTAAGAAAAGGTAAGAGCAGGTAAGAGAAACGGCTTGTTTCTCCCTGTCGGATGGGAAAATAAACGAATAAGCGGATTGGATTTAGAAAAGCGCCTTCTAATTCCCGCCATTTCAGAACAATTTATATAGTAACAGGTCTGTATTTTTTTTCATGACTCGTACGTTTGCCCGCAGCCTCTCGCGGAAGAAGATCATGAGCAACGATGGGAAACTGATCGGCGTGCTCAAGAATATCAGGGTCGATTTTGACTCGGGGCAGGTTCTCGATTTGATCATCCACCCGGACCAGTCGTTTGTTACCGATGGGTATAACCTGGAGGATGGCAATCTGCTGATCGTCCCGTTCGAAGCGGTAAAGGACATCAAGGATTATATCGTCGTCGACCGTTACCTTGCCCGCAGATAGGGCCTATACTTTTTTACGGCTTGTACAAAGCCCGTTCCATACCCGGTGTCCATCACGTCTGCGGCCGCTTTTTTGGTCTCTGCGTGGGCATTTGCGAGCGTGACCCCTTTACCGGCAGCAGCAAGCATGCCGGCGTCGTTGATCCCGTCGCCGATGGCAAAAAAGTCTTTGGGGGAGAGCCCCATGTCCCGGGCGAGGGAAAGGAGGGTCGTTCCCTTGCTGATCCCTTCCGACTGGAGGTGGATTGCATACCCGGTGTCGATCACCTGTACCGGTTGCCCGGCAAGAGCCTCCTTTACTTCTTCTGCCGGTACCGTGCGGGCAAAAGCGAGATCTGCGAACCGGTACGTGGGACTGTAGAGGTCCAGTTCGATCCCTTTTTCCCGGAAATGTGCCTGTAGGGTTTCAAGGGCCCTGCGGCAGATCGCCTGGTCTCCGATGACGTGGACCTCGCCCGAGTACCCGATCCGGTACACCCCGCCGTTCTCGGCAATGAACGTGCCTTTCGTGCCCGCCATTTTAGAGAGGGCATCCATGAAGCACGCGGTGTTTCCGCTTGCGAGGACGACTTCGATGCCGTCCTCTGCAAGCGACTGGATACACGCCAGTGCACCCGGGTCAATCCTCCGGGCTGAATCCGTTATTGTCCCGTCGACATCGGTAACAAGCGCTCTTAACACGGTTTAAGTCCCGCCTCTTCGACCATGAACGGCGCCTCGCCCTCGGGAAGGTTGGGGCTGTCCACGAGCCGGGCGATCCGTTTGCCTGCCTTGCTTTTCCGCAGGTAGATACGGAAGGTTGCCGTGTGGCCCACGATGTTGCCTCCGATCGGTTTTGTCGGGTCGCCGAAGAAGACCGCGGGGTTGGACATGACCTGGTTTGTCACAAGGCCGACCGCGTTGTGCTCGTCGATGAGCTTGAAGAGGTCGTGCATGTGCCGGTTGAGCTTCTGCTGCCGTGCGGCAAGCGTGCCCCGCCCGGCGTATTCGGACCGGAAGTGGGCGGTGAGCGAGTCGATGATAAAGAGCTTCACCGGTTTGTCGGTTTCTTTTAACTCGTTTGCAAGGTCCCGGGAGTTCTCCACGAGGAGCATCTGGTGGTCCGAGGTGTGGGCCCGGGCGATATGGATATTATCGAGAAATGTCTGTGCGTCCGGAACTCCGTCGATCCCGAGCCCGGCGACCATCTGCTCGATACGCTCGGGACGGAACGTGTTCTCGGTATCGATGTAGATCACGCTGCCGTTCATGCCGCCCTGTTCCTCGGGCAGCTGGACGTTGACTGCCAGCTGGTGGACGATCTGGCTTTTACCGGAACCGAATTCACCGTAGAGTTCGGTGATTGCCTGTGTTTCGAGGCCGCCGCCAAGAAGCGCATCTACTTCGGGGACCCTAAACGAGAGTTTTTTGATCTCCTTCCTCTGCTCGAAGATGTCTTTTCCCGTCCTGAACCCGCCGATATCGGCAGCCTCGCGGGCGGCTTTGATGATCTTCTTTGCCGTGGACTCCGAGATCTCGGTGATCTCGGAGAGCTCTGCTGGTGAGGCGGTTGCAATGCTCTCGACGGAAAGGTATCCTGCTTCGCGCAGCTTGTCAGCGGTGGACGGCCCGACGCCGGGCAGATCCTCTATATCCAGTGGTTTGTCAGCCATTTCTTGTTACATCTCCTATGGCACAACACCATTTTAATTCTCGCTATATAACCCGGGGCCCTGCGCGGGGTGAAAGTGAAACCGTCTTGATTATTGGGGGGCATCCAGACGCGCCATGAGAGAGGAAAGGTGCCCTTCTGCATCCTTTAAGGTCAGCTCCACCGGCACCGCAGTCTCCGGGATAATCCGGCTGCCGGCAAGCACCCCGGTGACGGCGATCTCAGTGCCGGCCGGGAATTCTCCCTCGATGAGGTACCTGTCAGTCCCGTTATCGATGAACATACCCCCGTTATCGGGAATGATCGTGCCGGTAAAGGCAATAGCCCGCGTCGCTTCCTGCGGCAGCCGGAGGACGCTTCCCCTGCCCACGCCAAGCTCGATCCCGGCAAATCGCCCAGCCCGGGCGGACCCGTGGTAGATCTCGACCCGGGTGCCCGGCCGGACCGGCTGGAGCGCGGAGTTCCCCCAGAGCACCACTGCAAGCTCGTCTTTCCCGTCGCCAATGCGGATATTGCGTACCCATGAGGTGTTGCCGGCTTTTGTCGTGAACGAACGTGGCTCCTGCACGGCCCTGACTTCGCCCGTGACGGAATACTGCCCGGTATCCGCGACTGCCCCGAGCGGGGTAAAGGGAACGGTCACGGCAGCATCCGTGGGTGTTACCGTGCTCGTCTCATCGATACTGTAGGCCCGGCCCTCGGCCCTACGGTCAGGCTTTGCGCCGGTAATATGGACCGTGCTGCCCGGTGCGATACCAAGGAGGAGGTTGGGGGTCCATGCAACGAGCCGGGCGGTGCCCTGTGCGTCGCCAACAAGGCACTCCATGAGTTCCCCGGTCGTCCCATCGCGGCGGGTAAACGTGCGGGGCTCATCTGCATTGATCAGGACAACGTCGAGATCGACCGGTTCTGTCGAAAGGCCGTTTCCCGATGTCGCCGCACAGGTGATCTCGCAGGTAGCCTTCCG
>Ga0172381_10003674_pt1 | contig 16146 bp, 34 predicted proteins | sample Leawel6488metaG_FD_119754 | JGI IMG/M metagenome (GOLD analysis project Ga0172381, IMG submission 119754) | Leachate microbial communities from a municipal landfill in Southern Ontario, Canada - Leachate well 64-88 metaG | ecosystem: Engineered > Solid waste > Landfill > Unclassified | place...
CATTTAATCCTTTTATTATAAATACTTCAACAATTTAAAAAAGTACACAAAATTTAAAATAATAACAATAAAAGTTTAGATTTATGTAAGTTTGTATAAAATATTAATTACTATTCACTTCCCCATTCTTTTTTAATCGGCATAACTTGTAAGCAATCATCTTAATACTTTTTCTTTTTGAAAATTTTGTATATTTTATAACCAATAATGACTAAACCAATTATTGAAAATATTGGCCACACTAAGCACATTCCCGCTATTTTGATGAGATTAAAGAAAATATCAAACAAATCCTCACCTTTAAATGGTTTATCATTTAAAAATATTGCAAACAGTAAATATATAATAATAAAGATTATATATAGTATTAGCCCAAATAACATGTATGTAAGTAACATAATTTTATTTATTTTTGTTGTAAAATTCCTAATTCTTGTAACTCAAATATTTTCATGGATATTGTATCAAGCCAAATTGCGGGAAAATGAAATTTACTATTTCCCACAGCATCAACTACATGCAATATCCCATTATCAATATAAAAATTAGATTCATTGATTATTTTTTTCTCAAAATTAGCTCCAATATTTAAATATCTGATAATATTATCCTTAACATATGAACCATCATCGTTCATAATAATGTAGATAGATCTTTGATCAGATATTCTCAAAAGTTTTCCAGATTCTTTCATGTTTTTTATATCCTTATACGAAAAATTTTGAATAAGGTTACAAATATTTGTTTTTAAGTTATTAACTATTTAGTTGGCCTTGCCGGATTCAAACCGGCGACCCACAGCTTAGAAGGCTGTTGCTCTATTCAACTGAGCTAAAGGCCAATTTTAAAATTATTCTAAAATGGGTAGCTTGACTACCTGAATTTTGTTTTATTTATTTTAGAGAAACAAATTTGATTTACTTCAAAAATCAAATCAGAAGCATTACTCATTTTCTTAATGAGTTTTTTGGTATTCCGTGTGCTTTCATTATTTTTCTCCATATAATAACATCTAATAAAGAATTCTTCCCACCCTTACTTTTATAATAATTAACATCTTCACTAAATCTAGTGTTCCACGATTCATAAGTATAGATATTATAATCATCCAACTCCTTATCTTTTAACTTATTTATTTCTTCAAGAGTTAGAAACTTTGATGTGGGTAAATCTTCTTCCAACAGAAGAGAAAAATTTATAACATAAAATAATTTGCCAGATAACCATCCTTGATATTCATCTTTAGTGGCAATTACCATACCGTGATTTGGAGATTTATTTTTCATTTTTTTATAATTATTTTAATAATTTCAACTAATTACATTACCCCCAATAATTGGTTCAGCATCAAAAAATATTACATCAACTCTATTTTCAATCTTATTAAAAATAGGGTATTCAATTTCAGATATAATATTTCTTTCAATTACCAAATCAGGATTTTTTCTTGCTTGGTGATTAATTGGTAACGATTCAATTTCATCTTTTGAAAAAGGTTTGGATGTTTTTATTCTTTTAATATAACTCCCCCTTTTATATTTAACCAGTAAATCATTCCAATTTATTCCCTTTTCCAATATTAGTTTATCTTGGATTTCGTTGGTTTTTAAGCCAAAAATTGCATTGTGTGAAAATTGAGATAAACCTAAATTTAATATACTATTTCGAGTACCATCGTTTTCACGCCACAGCAATTGAGAACATGCATCGTTTAATGTTGGAGTCTGGTAAATCCTGCAATCAAAATTTGCAATTTTATTGTGATTTGGCAAATATTCTTTACGTTTTTCGTTAAAATAACTTACGCACGTACCAGTTAATTTGGATAAAATCTTTTGCTTTTTACCATCATTATATATCGATGATTTTCTATTATCAGAATATAAAATAAGCGTAATTTCATCGCTTTGCGTATAACCCACAATTGCATTGGTTTCTTTAACCAAGAATTTAGTCACATCAATCATCAATGAGGTTAAATTTTCATCAAACGGCTTGTTTAATGATTTAGTCCATTTTGAAAAATTATTTCCATCGAGCCTAATAATAACAGGCAACGTAGGAATCATAATTTCTGGTGAAAAGTTTTTTTCAAGCCATTTGCACCATTCGCCTAAGCCATCAATATCCATAAAATTTTTATATTTATATACGTAAATTTGAATTAAAGGTTACATTCATCATTTAGAACGTTCATAATTAATTTTAAATTTTTTCTACCTTCTTCGGTTATTTGAAGTGCTTTATTTTCATCATATTCCATTGGTATAACAGGAATTGGTGGGAAACCATACGAAGAATTTAATTCCATCTTAGCCCAAGCTTTCTCTAAATCCTTTTGTTCTTTCATATGTTACTTGTTTTATTAATTCCGTTGACAAATATATTAAAGACCGTACTTTGATTTAAGTTTCTCTAATTGCTCTAACTCTCTTCGTTTTATTTCTTCCTGCCTTTTGTTTTGTTCATCAATTCGCTGTTGATATTCTTCATCTGTTTCTAACCTATTTGATAAGGCTTTAATTTCAACATATGGATCACCATAATAATATTCAATCTCTATTTCAACATGAGTTGCTCCAAGTTTTTCTAACTCTTCAATATCTTTTTTAATTTGCGATATTTCAACACCATATATCCACTCTAATGAGTAATTTACTTCAAAGTTTCTTGTTATCTTTCCCATTTTTATAATTATTTTCGGTTCTTTTCAACAGTTCTTTCTACTTGTGTCATCGCCCAATCAATTTTATCAATCATATTTTCATGTTTTTGTTGACCTGCCAAGGCTCGAACTTAGACTTTTCTGAATCAAAATCAGACGTGTTATCTATTACACCACAGGTCAATATAAGAGTGCAAATTTACGCCCTTATTTAATTACTTACGAAGTTTTTCTAAATCTTCAATTGACATTTCTCTCAACTTACCTTCTTGTTTATATGATGTTGGTTGTGCATAATGATAATTGAAAATATTACCCTCAAATTCGATTTCTACTTTAAACCCTGTATTTGATCCACCACAAAAATTTCTTACAAAAACTGATATTCCATGTTTGGCAATTTTTGCTGCCAAGTAATGTTTTCAATTCCTATTTTACTTGGACGGATCATATCAACATCCAACCAACCATTAGTTTGGTATGATTTTTTTTGAGAATAATAGATTTCACTACCCCTACTTTCTTTACAATGCAAATCAAAATCTACAATTCCTTTTGTGCCATCATCATTCCATTGTAATGAACACCTTAATATACCTTCAATCTTTCCACCCGCACTTTTAACGTTTTCTTCAACAAACTTCTTAGCTTCTTCAATTTGTTTTTTGGTGATAGGCGCAATAGCTTTCATATAATTAGCTGGATCAACTCTTTTATTCCAAGTTTGGCAAGCATCGTTTAATTCTTTACCTTCAGCTAATTCAGTACATAGTACACCTATAAGCTCATTTTTGAATTTAGCAAAAGGCAACTTATAAGAATTAACCCACAACCAATTATCTTTATTAATGTCGCGTACATTGTCATAACCCTTTTTAAAAAGGATGAAATCGTCAACACTAAAGAGGATGAAATAAATGAGGTAGGATAAAAAAAGGGTGTTAATCAACCCCCAATTATTATTGATTAAATATTAAAATTTTTTCTTGAGATATAAATAAACATCAGGAAATTCTTTTGGATTTTCATCTAAAATAGAATTTAGTTTAATTAAAATTTTACCTTCATCTTCATTATAATTAACAATGGTATAATTTACCTTTTCATTATCAAACATAAGAACATTATAATGATTATCATATTTGTAATTAAAAATTTTTGTTTGATGAACTAAAATTCCAATTTGTTTAATAGTGGTTGGATATATTGTAAAAGAATTTATATATTTTGCCAAATCTTTAGCAACCATTTCATCATAATTAAAAGGATATTCATAGCAAATACCTTTGAAGTGCATGTATTCCAAATCCCATTTTCCTACCAAAGAATCAAGGCTTATTATTGGAATATACATTTTTTCTTTTATTTCAGGTTCAATTACATCCTCATCTTTTGAACATGAAGATAAGCAGATAAGCATTGTAAAGATAGCCACAACATTGCCATACCTGCGTATGAAATTTTTACATAAATTACAATTATTTACGCTAGATTCGGGATCTCTAAATATCGGATTGTATTTTTTTTCAAACCCATTGATATATAATTCCCATACTCGTTGCCCAGTTACAGAGCTACGAAATAATTTTCCGGTTGCACACATTTTATCAAATTGTGCTTGGATTAGTTTATTAAATTCAACCATTTTTTTATAATTATTTAGTTAATACTCATCCATAAGTACTTCATTCCTACATGGAATTTTTATGCGTCAAAGATATAATTTATTTAATTTCCAAATTTATTTTCTATTTAAAATATATTTTTTAAACCATTTTACTATTTTTGGTTTAATAAAATCGTAAACAACAATACAAGAAAAAATTAAAAGAATTGTAATCATAGTTTTTAATTTAATTAACTCCTAAATAATAAGTATTAAGTGCTGATTTGTTTATGTTTCTTATTTCTTCTCTTTCTTTAATTTTATCAAACAATGATGTTTTGGAATTAAGAATGTTAAATTCATTTTCTAATTTATCAATTCTATTAGGATTATTCTCCAAATCTTGAATGATTCTGGAAATATTGTTTGTTCGTTTAATGTAGTCGGCTTCTTCTTTAGTTAAAAGTTTAAGATCATAATTGTGAGATTGGTAAATCTTGAAAACCGTATTAATTGCAAGCCTTATGTTTAAAAAATAGTCATTTGCTGTTTTCATAATTTAAGTTTTTATTTTTAATACGAAAAAATTAAATAATTGGTTACATTAAATATATACCATTTTCAATAAATTGTTTATCCAATTCATCCCAGTCAACCATCATGGAATTTTCAATCATGCAACACGGTTTTAAAGGAATGCCCGAAGCAATATCGTCAATAAAGATTTCATTATTTTCTTTAATGTATTCCCAATTCCAAGCAGGCGGAATTATTTTTTCTATTGTAAAATTTTCAATTTTATCTAAATCATTATCTTTATCTTTAAAGAACATCCAAGAATTTTCGTTTAAATATTTAAGGGCTTGTTCTAAAGTTCCATCATCGCATTCCGATCTATAACTATTAAGAATAACTTCATTACCAGCATTTTGTAACTTTTTAATAACTTCCATGCATCCATAATTGTTTCTACCAATTCTTGGATAATCATGTTCTACCACAGTTCCATCAAAATCGAGATATATTTTCATTTATTTAAATATGTTTTATAATATTTTCTAAAAATAATCTTTGAAAACCACAATTCAAAATGTCGCCACCATCTTTTATCCCATGAGGGGAGTGGTTCAAACTGATGTTTTAGTTCAGATTTAAAATATTCTGAATCGGGATTACTTTTATACATTTTAATTAAATCGTGAACATGATTTAGATGAAATTTAATCATCACATATGGAAAAATATAATAAGTGTTATATTCAAACAATTTTCTGCTCATTCTTAACCATTTTAAGCACCATGATTTACTTAAAACATTTCCGTATTCATCAGCCTTATAGTTAAATTCTATGAGCGGTTTTAATAACCCCAACATTAATATTGGAGATAGATAAATTTCTTTTTTTAAACCCTTTTTATAAATCTCAATGTCGCATTTTCTTTCAAAAGAAGGATATGCAGAATTAATATCATCTTTAAACTTAAAGTTTCTATTCCACCCGTACATTGCTCCTTCAGAGTCCCAAAATAAATCCTCTTTAGAACAAGGGCATTCATCATTGTTACAAACAAAAGTTTCTCTTAAAGGAAACGATTCTTGATTGGGATCGGAAACATGTTCGCACAATGTTTCAAATTCTTTTAATTCTCCCCCAATTAATTCCTTATGACAATAAGGGCAGTACATTGTAATTTTCATATTTCTCCTTTTATTAGTCCCTGAACATCAATAGGTAACATTGCAATCCTTTTTTTATTTATTGCATTATAATCATAATCTTTTTTCTCAGTATCCATATAATGGAGCAACCATAAAAAGGGTTGTTTTTTCCATTTCTTTACAAAAGTACCATTTTCTGCAAGTTGATTTATATTAAACTTCAACGCTTCGCGACAGTCGTGATTTCCCGACCAAATACTAATTGTTGGATGATCTGATAGATATTTATCCACTAAGGATTCCCAGGTTTTTCTTTTTTCGTTAAAAATTTCATATGTTTCACCATCACCCAGTTTTGGTTGAATATCCCTCAATTCTTTTGGCAAAATATGGGGTGTCAGATCAGGATTAAACATATATGAATATGATATATTTTTGTCTCCATTAGAAACACAACCCCCCGAAGATGTACAATTATTTTTAAACCCATTATTCGGAATCCAATTGTAGTAGAATTTACCTCCATTTCTTGATGGGGGTGGAACAGATTTACCGGCCTTAGCCCAACTGCCATCGTCCCCAAAAGTATGAGTATCCCAAACCAAAAGGATTGAATAGTCGTAATGAAACATAATATGAAGTCGTTCTTCTATTTTGTTTTTATTTTTAAATGGAATAATCAATAACGATTTAAATCCAAAATCGGTTACTTTTTTTAAGTAATCTTCTTCGGTTTCACTAAATTTAGTATCGTTGGTTGAATCCATTAATCGTTCCATTCTTTTTGAGTGTTCAATTTGAAGCATCATCCCTAGAAAACCGGTAGATTCATCTTCTTTATAAGATTTGCCTGTTAAATCTTCTGCTTTTTGCAATGGATCAAAAGCTAAGGCTTTTTTTATTTGTTGTTTTTTGTCCATAATGTTTAATGTTTTTTTGATAAAGATACGAAAAATATTGAAAAAGGTTACAATGAAATAATTATTTTAAATTTTTCTACTTCCTCTTAAAATCAAATCATCGGTTGAATCGTAATAACCTTTTACAATTGAAATCCCCTCATTCTTATATCCTTTTTCTGCCAATTCTTTAAATAAACAAGCTAATTTTTCAAACGATAATAAATTCCCATAACCATCAAATAGATTGATTAATGAAACTTCAATTGATTCACGTTTGTTATTAACCCATAATTCAGCTTCAAAACCGCAATCCAATGTAATTTGTTTAATCCTGTTCATATTTTAAAGTTTTAATTATTCTAAATAGTACTCGATTGAACTTCCTTTTTCAGCAATAACTTTATGTCCAGTTTGCCTTACATGATTTCGTATTCTGTTTTTTATTTTATTTAAATCGGCATTACAACTAATGCCAGCAGTCCAATCACATTCACTACATTGTGCGTAATAATGAATAATTCTACCAGTTTTGCTCTTTACTTTCATAACTCATAATTATTAAAACTTATGAAAGGTAAAATTAACCAATTCGCCCAATTATCTGTTTTATATGCATATTCTAATGCATCCTCTTCAGAATCAAATTCTTCTTTCGGATAATTTCTTGAATAATAAGATCCATCAATTTCTCCATAAGTTAAATTCACTTTTACAATATCATCAACATTGGATGTTTGTAATCTAATTGCAGTATATTTTTTTATTGTTTTCATAAAACATTATCAATTTTCAACTCTTTTAGCAAATCTAAAACTGCACCCGCCCATTCAAGGGTGGGCTTATTATCTGGAAATTCTCTGGCGATGCAACTTCCATTAATGTAGTTTAATTTTCTTTTTGCATCATCACTAAGTAAATCAAATATTTTATTAGGATTTTTATATTCAGATTCTAAAAAATCCAAATACTCACAAAAAATTTCCATATTTTTTACAGATATTTGTTCTTTACCATATCCATTTTTCGTAGCCCAATCACAGTATTTAAGTAGATTATTCATGATTTTTATTTTAGAAAATTTAACATGTTTTGTTTAATGTTTTTGAAAATTACATCTGCTTCGCTTTTGCTTTCAAATACTCTAACAAAAGATTCACAAGCAGTTTCTTTTGAAATACAAAAAAATAAATTTGAAACAAAACTATTTTGAAAAGTTCTATCATTTTTTATCGTATGCACAATAAATTCCTTTTCTTTGGAAGTTATCACAGCATACCATACAAGATTGTCAATTACCTTGTAAACCAAACAATAATGTGGTATTGAACCCAAAATTGAAACATAAATAATGTCATATTTTTTTATAGTTTCAACTTTAAATGATTTTGATGTCGTCGTTACTTCAATTTGCCCATTATTCGATAAAGTATCCGTAATGGATTGTTTAACCGATTTAATTTTTTCTGTTAGTTCTTTGTTGCTCCAAGTTGGTTTTGTACTCAACAAGGTTAATAAATCTTCTAATTGTTTCATTTGTTTTTTTATATTTGAATACGAAAAGAATTTACTTTTGTTACAAAAAAAAAATAACGAATGAAACTATTAATTATTCTAATGGTGATTCATCAATATCTCCATATAGTATCCACTCCAAGGCATCTTTAATTCCTTGTTCATAAGTCATGCCATTATAAGTTCCATCTAATTTAGAAGCCAATTCAATTTGAGCTTCTATTGCTTTTTCATCTGTAATCATATAATTTTATTTTTTAGGTTTATCATCAAAACTTTTACCAAATAATCTAAGAATAAACTCCAGTAGCATTAGCGGCATTATTAAAATTTCCGGTACTACAAATAAAATCATCAATATTATAATTAATCCCAGAATCCATCCCATAATTTTAAATTTATTAGTTAATTTATATTTTTTCTATTTTAATATCTTCAAGTGCTGGCGTAACAATATCGTGAATTTTTAACATTGCATTTAATAATGCCAATCTCATTTGTTTGGCATCAACATCAAATTCTTTGCAATTTTCCTTATTTGGAACTATTCCATAGTGTTTACCTTTAGCACAAATTATAATTCTGACATCATCTACTTCAGATAAATCAAAAGGTAAGTCCGGTTTATTGTTTTTGTTTGTTTCCATAATTTATAAGTATTAATTTATTTTATATTGGCATCTCATCTTTTCTTTTTTGCATAAATTCATCCATTCTATTTTCTCTGACAATATCATCTATTGTTATTTTATCTGGGCATTTACTCATTTCAATTAATCCTTCTAAAATGATGTTTGCTTTTTCAACATCAAAACTATAAAAATTTGGTTCTTTTTCTATATATTTTTTAAATTCAGATTTCATAATTTATGAGTATTTTTCTCGTAAATCTTTTGCGAGTTCAGGAAGATAACTTTCAATTTCATTTGCATATTTTAATAGTGCAACTCTACAAGCGTTAATATGAACAGGATCACCATCACCTTTTAATTTTAAAATAAAATATTCATTTTCAGGATTAATAGGAGTTCCATCAGTTCTTTGAATTATATATTTATTTTGCAATCCTTTTGTGGGTTGATTGTTAATAATATTATTTTTATTCTTGATAATATTTTCAATGGTTTTCTTAGGTTTATCTCTTTTATAAAATACGGATTTATCAATTTCAAGTTCTCCTTCATAATTTCCCCGAACACCAGTATCTTCCTTTTTATGATGAGAAAGAATATATAGTGTTTCCAGTATAATTAAGGGAACTATTATTACCATACTAATAATTCCAGCAAGTACTATGTCATTAATAAAATTAACACACACCATAGCTATGAACAGCAAAATAGTTACTATCCCAAAAAACTTTTTACCTATAAATTCAATTAATTTATTATTTTTCATAATTCTCAAGTTTTTCTATTTTAATTACTTTTATACTTTATAACACTGTTAATTTATATTCCATAAATTCTACATTTTGTTATTATTATAGATTATATTTTTTTGCAATACCATTAACAACAGAAGCAAATTCATCTGCAAGTTTTTCATCTTTTTGCCTGATCTTTTTTTCAAAATCAACACTATTGCCATCTAAATATCTAAGCATTCTTCCGGCGCAATATTGAAACCCATCTTTATAATAATATTCAGTTTCATTCAATGCAACATACATTCCTAATGTTAAATCTTTGGGGTCCCAATAAAGAATAATATCGTCAGGTTCTACTCTTGGATAATGATGAGAATATTTAAATAATAGTCCACATATTTGTTCCCTTCCAAAATCATCAACCCCTCTGGTTTTTAATACAACCTTACTCATAAAATTTAAGTTTTTAACAAATATACGATAAATTATAAGATAAGTTACAAAAAAATTGATTACCTATTAATAATAAATCACACTAAAATTTATTTTAATTATAAAGGATTTGATTCATCCATTTCATTATTTTTAATGGTTTTACAAAATTTAACAATATTTATACATTGAACACAATTAACTTTTTCTTTGGTTGAAAAATAATCTCCACCTGTTTTTGGATCACAATCCATAGTAATGCCGCACAAAGTATAATCAGAAATTACGCCTTTAAAATGAACAAGAGGCAAATTATGTTCAGTACCAACAAATTTTATTTTATTCATAACAACCAGTTTTTTATTTAAAATATCTTTTAAAGATTACTGATTTCATCAACAACATCATTTATAATCTTATTAACATTATTAGTAAATAAATTTTCTTCAAGTATTAATTCATCAATATGTCTTTTTAAAATTCCATTTGCTTTAATAAAATAAGATATATTGTCTGTATTTTGTTTCAAACAATAATCATATTTATCAAAAACATCATCTTTTGTCAATATGTATTTTTCTTCATTTTTTATTTTCTTCAAATTTAAAACAGTTCTTTCTATATATGGTTTATTTAATAATGATTTATTTTCATATGATAATTGAAATTTTATCGTATGTTCTGATTGACCATTCAAACGTATTAATTCCGACATTAATTCATATTTTTGTGGATTTTCATCATTAATCATGGTTGGATAAATAAACCGGATAATCTCAAAATCATTATTTTCATCAATAGTATTAATATAAATCCATTTTTTACGTTGATTTAGACGGCAAGAAATAATTTCATTAAATTTTTGGCATTTTGCTTGAAAAATTTTATTTAATCTTGATACGTTTTCATAATAATCACAAATTGGGCAATTATCATCTAAGCATTCAACTTGCACCATTTTATTATCAATATTAATGAAATGTGTATTAATTAAATTATACTTTTTATCATTACAAGTAACTACAACAAATTTTTTAGATTTCATATTATCATTATTAATTGTTTTTATATTTAATCTAATTCCACATTTACTTCCAAAGAATCTTCATTAAATTTATTTAATTTTTGTCCAAGAAATTTTTTGATAATTTCTCTTTGTTCTTCATTGATTTCAGAGATGTTTAATTCAAGATTATTGAGAATATAAGCAACATAATTCCATTTTCTTAAATTTGGGAGATTATTGATTGTATCGATGACATCATATAGCTGAACATCGGCATCAACCAGTTTATTCACTCTTACTTCAACATTAATCGTTTCGTTTTCCATGCGTTATTTTTTATTATGTTTTTTTTCGACACAAAACTAATGAATATTTTGATCAATTCCAAATAATTAGCAATTTTTAATATTAAATATCTGGATATGATTTATTTACTTTATTTGTCGCAATATTGACAGAATAATTATTGCAGCTACTTTTAATCTCATAAAAAGTTGATCCCCAAATTTTAAAACTTTCAATTGGTTCATCAACATACTGTTCATATAATTCAATTGCATGAACGATCTTATTTTTACTCATCAAAGGAGTTTTTCTATTTACTAATTTTTCCATTTTTTTTATTTTAAAATACGTTAAAATTTTATTTTAGTTACATTTGTTTCTCCTCAGAAAACCATTTTTTAAATAAGAAGAAAATTAAACCAAAAAGAAATAATATATATATATATATATGATCATTATAATCATAAACTACTGTTTATTTAGTTTAATGTATTAGGCGTTTTTTATTGCGATTTTATTCGAATAATTCAACTTTTTGACAAATATACGATAAAATTCAATAATGGTTACAATGAAACAAAAATAAATGAATTTATTGTTTTATTTTTTATCATGATTAATCGTTTTTATATAAAAGAATTTTTTCTGAAAAACAATATTTTGGGTGAGGCAATTCTAGTTTCAACCTTTCTATTTTTTCCAATATTTTTCGTTCTTTTACCGCATCACTACAATCACACTCATAATATTTTTGATATTCATCCCATTTTTGTTTTTTATCTTTTCCACAAAAAATACAGACTAATGATGAATTATCTATAATCCTTTCAAAATTATCATTTTCCATGCGTTATTTTTTATATGGTGTAAATTTTTCTAAAAACTCATCTAATTCTCTAACAAATGTGGCAATTTCATTATTATTTTTTCGTTCACCTTTATATAATACCATTATTTTGCCATCATCTTTATTTGTTCCATTAATAACATTCATTGAAAGAACATTATAAATTTTACCACTTTTTATATTTATATATTTCATAAATCATTTAGGATTAATAAATTTCCACGGTTCAAGATCGAAAATAATGTTTTTTGTTTTCACAATAATTTTTATTCAAATATACGATAAAATTCAATAATGGTTACAATATTAAGAATTTTTATTTCAATTCAACCATTTTGTCAAAACGAATTTCATTCTTGCTAATATAAAGAACTAATTTATAGTGGGGTGCATTTTCGCCCTCTTCTACTTCTCTAAAGTGTTGAGAATAACCATACATTTTAATTTCTTCATACATATTTAATGAATGTTCAGCTTCTATTGCAACAGGAAAAAAATTTGCAAAAATTACTTTTAAGATATTTTCAAAAGGAAAATCATTTAATAGCATGGCTCTGTTAAAAACAACAATCCCTCTATTCTTTATTAGATTACGTCCATTACGGATATCAATATTACTGATTTTTTGTTTCTCTAAATTTTTCATATTTATTTTGATTTTTTGGGGGCTAATCAAACCACCGATCAACTTATATTTAATAGATTGTAAAGATATACCAAAAATATTGTAATTACAAGAAAATTTTACGGGTGGTGGTTATTTTTTATTTAAAAAGTAATCTATCTTTTTTATATAAATCGTAAAATCTTTTTCTATATAACTATCAACCAATTTAACGATATTTAGATCATCAAATTCTTGTAGAAACGTATTAAACAATTCTTCTTTATCATAACCTCTAATAGCCTCTAAATCAGAATCTTTTGCATATGTCGATTCTAAAAAATTAACAGCCATTCCATATTTTGCTTGTTTATGAGCAATTTTGATTGTTTCCATCATGTTTTTTATTGGGGTATAAACTGTAAATGCACCAGATGCAATAAACCAATCATAAAAATAATTAACATCACTAATATCTTTTATTGTTTTAAAATTTACATTTGGAAATTTCTTTTCGCATTTTTTAATAAAATCATCATTAACGTCTACACCAATGTAATTAAAACTATCATATCTTTTACTCATATATTCATATAATGCACCTAAACCACAGCCAAAATCTAAAATAGTGTCACCATTCTTAAAACCTACATCTAACAAAACCTTAAATCTTATTTCTTGTTCTTTTTTTGAACTCCAACCAACAATTTCTGATTTATTTTTTGGGTCTGAATAGTATTCAGAATAAAAATCTTTGATAATATCCAAATTGGATTTTGTATATTTTTCGTCCAAATATTCATTTATTGTATTATATACAAATTTTCTTAATTTCATTTATTTTGCCGTTTTATTTATAAAATATATATTAGCACTTCAATTTAATTATTTTATAATTTTAATTTGATTTTTATTAAAAACAACATAATTGGTTGCTGGTTTATGCGTTGAAAATATTCCACCCATAGCATCGCTAATATCTTTCATTATAATTCCATCTAAATCACCATACATATCACTAAAATCTAGACCTTCTAAATATTCTTTTAAATCCTCATCTAAAATATAATGATTTTTTATATCATCACCAATTACTTTAATTTTATCTGCTAATTCTGAAGGTAAATACCATTTATCAAAAAAATAATATGTAGATTTTCCCTCAAAATCTAATTCAACGGGATTATTTATGTTCAATGTTGCTTTAATTATAAAATCACCATAAGTTTTAGCAACATCAATATTATCAACAAAAAATATTGGTTTATTATCATTAAAAATAGTAAACTTATTATCAGTTCCATGATATAAAATATCTGAATTATCTCCAATGTTTTCATTCAAACATTCGCTTATCACATTATATATAAATTCCCTCAATTTCATACATCATATTCATTTAAACCTCTCCAACAATATTATTAAAATCTTGGGTTTGATCAATATTTGTACGTTTTTCTAATACTTCAAATAAAGGGACATCGCCAGTTTCTTCTTTAATTTCGAATTGATTAAATTGTTTCGTAATATTTCTATCACCATCATAATGGGTTATTATCCCCTTTTGAACATCTTTGAGTTGTTCGCCAGCGACAAAATCAGTTAAAGTATCTATTGTATTTTCAACCATTTCGATTTCCATTACAAGGGGGGTGAAAAAAGTATTGGAGATTATAATGGTTTGATTTGGTTTCCCAATATATGGAAAAGTATTTGCTTTAACGTCTGAAGAACTACTTGGGCTTAATTGTAGAAAAATTAATGATCCTGCATCATCAAAACGATATCTTGTAGATTTTTGAGAAGAAGTTCCATCATTATCTTTAACTGGTGATACTTTATTAGATGTTGCAACATATCTAACAGTATTTCTTGACTTAGTACCGTCATCATTAATATATTCAATTCTAAACCCCTGTAATGCGTTGTTTGCTTTTAAAGAATCAGTTAAATCGCTACTGTTGATAACGATACCTTTTACGGTTGGTAACGAAGATAATACACTACAATCAATAATTGATAAAGTAATAGATTTTGGTTTGATATATATTGTATATATGCCCAATTGATTGAAAGTGGTTGCGGGCAATTTTAAATTATACAGACCTTCCAATATATTTTCGTTTCCATTTATTTGTTCATCATCGGGTAAATAATTATAAGATATCATATCAGTTTTATCTTTATCGCTTACCTTATAAATAATATTATTTTCAGTATATCTATTTGGTGTATAATTATAATAGATGTCAATATCGTCGACATTTACATCTGATGGCCTTGTTACTCCGTAAACTCCTATTCCCATTTTAACTATTATTTATTACGTTAAATAAATTTCCTCCAGCATATGTGTTTAAATCAATCAACGATTTGATGTATTCCAATCTATAATTCCAATCAAACACAGATACTTCTTGTCTGGTTATAAATACATCATCATTTATTTTAGGATTGCTGATTAATTTACTTTTATTGGGATTTTTAAATATTAAGCCATCATTAAATGTGATGTTGGAATCATAATCAGATAAAAGCATAAATTTTGTTGTAGTTCCTGTAGTAGAAATATAATCAGAATACTTGATACCATCGATATAATATGCCACTTTTTCGTTTTGAATTGATTCAGTAAAAACCACACCATCATTAACATCACTCCCATCACCAAAATATTGATTTTTAAATGTATCGGTTATGGCGTATTTTCGTAATTCGCTTAACCTACTACTCGATATGCCAGTTACTTGAAAATCGCTCATCATTATAAATATTTACATTCAAATTTATTTAATGTTTCTGTTTGTGTAGGAAACATTTTATTTATTTTATTTTTCATTGCCAAAATAATATCGTTTCTGTATTTTGAAACCCCTAACATATGACAAAACCCTAAATCTGGAGCTATTGTTTCGTACCATTTTAATTTAGTGTTCTTTATTATTTCATATGGTAAAATTTCCAAAATTTTAGTTTTATTAATATTTAATGTGTGATATAGTAATGCTTGTTCGGCAATCACATTAATTCCAATATATTTATCTGCGATTTCGTTTATATTGGTTTCTTTGGATAAATCACCAATTATTTTAGTAACCCTATCAATATACTTATTTTTCAATTCTATATTATGAAACCCAACAACCCCCGCATTGTAGCCCTGAATATTAAATTCACTCCATTTGATTCCATATTTATCGAAATATTTTTTAAAGGGTGTCGATGAATTCGGATAATAAATTTTAAAACCATCAAGGG
>Ga0172381_10003675_pt1 | contig 16142 bp, 10 predicted proteins | sample Leawel6488metaG_FD_119754 | JGI IMG/M metagenome (GOLD analysis project Ga0172381, IMG submission 119754) | Leachate microbial communities from a municipal landfill in Southern Ontario, Canada - Leachate well 64-88 metaG | ecosystem: Engineered > Solid waste > Landfill > Unclassified | place...
AGTTTAATTGAGATCTTACGCTTTGTGATGGCTTGGAGTGTCCTTATCTTTCATGGTTTTATGCCCCTTAAAACAACCATTCTTGACATGGGCGTCACATGTGTGTCAGTTGATTTTTTCTTGATGCTTGGTGGCTTTTTATTTGCTTCCAGTTATGCAAACGTTAAAGAAGAAAAGATAGGAAAAGGGTTTTTAACTTTTATAAGCAAAAGATTACGAAGGCTCGGTCTTCCTTTTTTAGTAGCCCTATTTTTCGCTGTTTACAACACCATCACCATGCGTCATATCGGTTGGCTGTTCGGCTATTTATGGTTCATTCCTGTCGAAATAATCGCGCAAATTATTCTTTTCTTTCTTCTTCGACTTATCAAAAACAAAAAAATGCTTGTCGCTATTCTTCTTACTTTTGCCGTTTTAGGCTATACCTACTTTTATGCCTTGCCACCAGATTTTGTTCCTTATGCACAAGGCGGATACAATATTTATTTCACTAACCTATGGGCAATTCTTGGCTATCCCTTAAGAGGCATTGGCGGCGTCTTTGTTGGCTATTGCTTAACCCTTCTTCCAAAATTTAAAAAGTCGCTTGTTCGTAATGTTATCGCCCTTTCTTCTTTCACGATTGTTTTGATTATTTCTTTTATGCCAATCTTCACTTATAAAGAGCCGCTTCTTCTAATTTTATTCGCCGCCGCGATATATTCTCTCTTTCAAACTAGATTTTCCTTTCCGTTTTTCAATTTTCTCGGAGCGATAGCTTTTGGGCTATATATATTCCAAACGCTTGGCTCGACGTTACGTGCAAATAGCCTTGCTACTCCAGAAGTCGTCTTAATAATTATTGTCGCCGTCAGTGTTCTTTCCGCACCAAAAGCATTTTCTGAAATCTTTTCAAAGAAAAAAGACGTCGAAACGTCTCTTCACTAAAGTATTAGTCGTTTAAATCTTCAACAAAGAAGAAATGGCTGCACTGATGGCGGTTAAAGATTCTTTTCGATGAATGCTCGCTAAAAGATAGTTATTTGATGCATAAGAAGCTAAAAGCGGCTTAACGTTCTTATTAATCGCAGCTTTTCCACTTTGATTTAACTTATCGGCTTTAGTCAGAACTAAGAGCACAGGGATTTCTTTCTCTTTTAAATACTTCATGAAAGAAATATCTTCATCTTTAGGAATTCTGCGGCTGTCAAAAAGAAAAACAACCAGACGTGGTTTACTCGTCGCATAGTAATCTTCCATCATGTCGCCAAAAGCATCTCTTGGACCTCGAGCGATATAGCCATATCCCGGGGCATCAACAAGATAAAACTTATTATCAACATTATAGTAATTGAGTAATTTAGTGTGTCCGGGTTTTGATGACGTATACGCTAAATCTTTGCGAGAACATAAAGCATTAATTAGTGATGATTTACCGACATTGCTTCGTCCAACGAACATAATATCAAAAAGGCCGTCGGGCCTTTCTGAAATTGATGGCGCGCTTTTGATAAATTGAACGTTGCGGAAATCAATCATTATTTTACACAGGCGATGTCTAAAGCATCGTCGACTGTCTTCATATAAACGATATTCAGGGCTTCTTTTACTTCTTTAGGAAGTTCATCCACTGCTTTTTTGTTTTCCTGAGGAACGATAATGGTTTTAATTCCACTTCTAAGAGCGGCGAGAGATTTTTCGCGGAGTCCACCGATAGGAAGAGCATAACCACGCAAGGTCACCTCACCTGTCATGGCCACATTCGCATCGACTGCCCGTTTAGTTAAACAGGAGACGATTGCTGTTGCAATCGCTATGCCGGCGCTCGGGCCGTCTTTTGGCACCGCCCCTTCGGGAACGTGAACGTGAATATCGTTTTTGGCGAAAATTTCGCTATTGATTCCATATTTGACGGCATTACTTCTTACATAGTCGAGAGCGATACTGGCGCTTTCTTTCATCACGTCACCGAGTTTTCCGGTTAAGACTAGGTTGCCCTTGCCTGGGAAATAATTCACTTCGATTGGCAAGATATCACCACCGTATTCGGTATAGGCAAGTCCGGTAACGACACCGATTTGGTTTTCTTTTTCTTTCTTGGTGTTTTCAAATATTTCAACACCTAGATACTTGCGAATGTCTTGAGGACCGACTTCTAAAACTTTTAAGTCGGGCTTTTTGACGATTTCAACGACAATTTTGCGAATTACGGCCGCGATTTTACGCTCTAATTCACGGACACCGGCTTCCCGAGTGTAATATTGAATAACATATTGGAAAGCTTCGTCAGTAAATTTAATATTCTTGTCTTCAATGCCGTTAGCTTTCATTTGCTTTTTAAGCAAGAAATGCTTAGCAATTTGAATTTTTTCAAGTTCGGTGTAGGAGTTGACTTCGATTAATTCCAAGCGATCGCGTAAAGGCGCGGGAATGTTTTCAAGGTAGTTAGCCGTCGCAATAAACAAAACATTACTCAGATCGTAGGGCTCTTCAACATAGTTATCATTAAACGCGAAATTTTGCTCAGGATCGAGAACTTCGAGCAAAGCACTGGCCGGATCGCCTTTATACGATGTTGACAGCTTATCGACTTCGTCAAGTAAGAAAACAGGATTGATCATGCCGGTTTTTCTCATGCCGCTAATAATACGTCCAGGCATACTGCCAACATACGTACGCCGGTGTCCGCGAATTTCAGCTTCATCGGAAATACCACCCAAGGAAGCTTTAAAAAATTTGCGACCTAATGCCCGTGCAATCGACTTGCCAAGTGAGGTTTTGCCAACACCAGGTGGGCCATAAAAGCAAAGAATCGGAGCTTTTAAGTTGCCAGTCATTTTCTTGACGGCTAAATATTCAATAATTCTTTTTTTGACCTTATCAAGACCATAATGATCTTCGTTAAGAATTTGTTCGGCGTCTTCCAAGATGTCATTATCTTCCGTTTTCTGATACCATGGCAAATTCATAATTAAGTCGATATAGCTTTTAATAAGCGAGGCTTCAAGCGAGGCTTGTGGCATCATCTCATAACGCTTTAATTCAGCCTTGACCTTAGCTTTGACATATTCTGGAAAAGGATTGTTATCCAGCTTCTTTAAAATATCTTCTTCTGAGTCTTCCCCCGGAGTGATTTCCCCGAGTTCTTCCTTAATCGCTTTCATCTTTTCGCGAAGAATGTATTCACGTTGATTTTTCTCAGTTGATTTTTGAATACTGTTTTGAATTTTTTTATCAATTTCAATCACGGCCTTAGCCTGATTAATCACATCTAAAATGAGCATGAGGCGCTTATTAATATCAAGTTCTTCAAGCAAAGCTTGTTTTTGCTCGTTAGGCATATTTAAATACGTCGCGAGCGTATCGGTCAACTCCGTCGGCGAGAGTCCTTTGGATAAAGAATTGACAACTTGACGAGGAAAGCTCCGCGATAGGCTCGGCATCTGTTCAATTTGTTCAAGGATGTTACGGACGATAACTGCCGTTTCGTTCGCATTGGTTTGAATATCTTCTAAAACGATGGCATCGGCGACATAGTGATTATCTTCGATGCGAACATCTTGAATGGCGACGCGCTTAGTGGCCGTCACACGAATGCGGTAAAACTGCTTTTGGTCGCCAAAGGAAATAATACGGCACAATGTGCCGACTTGATAAAGATCTTCGGCTAAAGGATCGTCTATATTCGGGTCTTTTTGACTCACGATAAAAAGGAGCGAGCTCGCGTTATCACGACTTTCTTCAATGGCTTTCATTGAAAAAGGACGAGCCGCCTCGATTGGTTGGTTCGTATTAGGAAAGACGACTAAGCTCCTCGTCACGAGAAGCGGCAAGGTAAGGGGTAGGTTTTCGTCCATTTAAAGACCTCCTATAATTATTATTCGTTAGTTAATCGTTATTGTTAACAATAAATTCTTGAATGCGGCGTGAACGAACATCGGCACTAAAGCGGTCCATGCTATCCTTTAGAACTTTTTTAACTTCTTCTAATGGCATCTTGTATTGGTCAGCAATCTTGGCGAGTTCAAATTCGATTTCATCATCTTCAACTTTGATATTCTCGACTTCAGCGATTTTTTCTAAGACGAGGACCGAACGAATGTTATCTTCGGCTTCTTTGGCCATTTGCTCATGGAGTTTTTCCGAGGACTGACCGGTAATTTGTAAATATTTTTCCATCGTCAAGCCTTGTTGTTCGATTTGCTTAAGCATATTTTCTTCCATGGCTTCGACTTCGCCATCGATAATTTCTTTGGCAATGTCAATTTTGGCGTTATCGCGAATTTGCTTTACTATCGCTTCATAGTAATCGCGTTTAACATCATTGGCCTTCTGGCTTTCTAACTTAGCTTTTTGATGAGCCTTTAAATCTTCAACGGTTTTAACGTTAGGTAAATTCAAATCTTTAATTAAGTCTTCGTTAAGTTCGGGAACTTTCTTGACTTTCACTTCGTGAACCTTAACTTTGAATGTTGCATCCTTGTCCGCGAGTTCGGGAACGTATTCAGTCGGGAATTTGACGTTTATGTCTTTTTCGTCTCCGGCTTTAGCGCCGACAAGTGCGTCTTCAAAACCCGGAATAAATTGGCCAGAACCCAACTCAAGCGAGTGGTTTTCGGCTTTGCCACCTTCAAAAGGTTTACCATCGACAAATCCTTCGAAGTCCATGACGACGGTATCGCCTAAGACGGCCGCGTCTTCTTTAACGACTAGCGAGGCATTATCAGCGACGAGATGTTCAATCGCGTGGCTAATTTCGTGATCGGTGACCACCGCTTCTTTTTTCTCAGCGTGTAATCCTTTGTATTCACCAAGTGTGACTTCAGGAGCTAAAACTAAAGTAAACTTTAATTCGAGTTCGAGATCACTCAATTTGGTAACATCAACGACAGGACGGGCATATGGCCGTAAATTTTCTTCGCTTATGATTTGACGATAAGTGTCTTGAAGAATGGAATTAATCGCCCGGTCAAACACTTGACCTTGATCAACTTTGGCCTTAATCATTTCCGCGGGGGCCTTGCCTTTGCGGAAGCCTTTAATTTCGACATCAGCGGCTAATTTGCTAAAAGAATCTTTTTGCGCTTTAGCCCAAATGTCTTTTTCAACGCTGACGATAACTTCGATTTTTGATTGTTCGAGTTTAGTGATTTTCTTTTCCATAATTTATATTATTCTCCTTAATAAAAATGCAATCGACATAAAGTATAGAATACATTCGTATCAGATTCAAATGAAACACTAAAAAGAATGTCTTTTTAATCAGTTTTAACTTACTTGTTCGCTTCAATTGGTGGATTATCAACTAGATAGTCATTCAGGCTTTTGATCAGTTGCTTGAGTTCTTCTTCGCCAATTTCTAGACGAGCGGCAAGTGCTTTGTCGTCGCGAGGAATTTTAAAATGATCATAAGCCATAGATAAAAGTGCCCCAGATAATAAACTGATGGAAATATCGAAAATATTGTCGGGATAAAGAATGATTATCAGTTCGTTTAAAAGAAAGTTCGCCGCTTCGCTTACTGCCGGATCTTTGGCGGTGTTTTCGACTAATTTAATAACCTTATTATAGTTATCATTAACAAAGGGCGGCTCCAAATCTTTAGGTGTGACCGTGTATTGTTTGTTATTTTTGTTAAAAGAAACAGGTTTATCATATCCTCCGGAGACAAGTAGCAAAAGAGGGTATGTATCGACAAACGTATTAATGTTTTTACGTTTCATAAACCAAACAAGCAAATCAAAAAAATCGCCGATATTATAACTGCGAATATCGTTTAGAGCCGAAAGCAAAACTAAACTATCATTTTCGTTTTCCAAAATATCGTAAATTTCTTCTTTACTCTTTTTTCGGTTTTTGTTGTGACTTCGTTCATGGGCACGAATCATCTTCTCAGCATCATTTATGTATTCTTCGACCTCCTGTGAAATATAAGGAAGGTTTTTATAAATTTCTACTTCCTCGTAGGCTTGATCATACAAATGCTTTGCCAAAAGTATTTCAAAATGAACTTTCATAATGTTAAACGTCGCGTCCCCAAACTCATCTTGATGCTTTTTAATCAAACTCAAAGCATCATCAAGGTTTCCAAGTCCGATATGAGCAGAAATCCGAAAAGCGACCGAATCAATGTCTTGACATGATTTGGTTAAGTCTAAGACAAGTTTATATTGTTTTCTTTGTATTAAAGTCTTTAGTGAATCCATATATTTATTATATCATAACCATAGGTTACAACTGATATTTTTAAAATAGTAATTAGTAAGTTAAAAGTGTAGTTGTTAAACCCCAAATATAATTAGTCGAAGATAACTCCGCATTGAACCTCGTGCCAAATGACCCGGCATTCAAATACTCATAAAAAGTTGCATAGTGATCGTCAGTATATACTGCGACCGGTGAAGAGTCATAATCAAGAGCGCCTTTAGATGGATCAAAACCATAGTCCCAACACACGACGCGACCGACCCCGCGATTGTTTGAAGAATAACTCGAGTCCAAAGCGATATCGCACTCATAGTAAGCCGGAATTCCGTCATAGTTGCCTTTGTAGGGCACTGCCGTCGCATAACCGTCAGTCCGCGTATAATATGACACGCATCTTGTTAGATTCCCAAAAATGTAGTAGGCCGAACTATAATCATAGCGATTAACATAGTTGGATGGATAAGTGCCAAAAATCGTATAGAAGGCTGCGACATCAATCGGATTAGTATAAGCGGCTGTTTCAACAAGTTGCGGATTGCTAACAAAATAATCATATGTGTAATAGGTATATGTTTTGGTCGTTTGAGCCGCGTAATAATTTCCGTTTTGAATAATACTAGAAGGAACAGCAACGCTTTTACCATTATACAAATCTCCGGAACTAGTTATCGGATTAATCCTTACCTGATTTTCACCCGAACTCAAATAATCAAAAGAAGCTGGTGCGCCTTCGTTTGCATAATCAATTTCGATGCTATGAATGAAAAGACGATTTTCAGCTGTTTCGATTTTGAAAAAATCCACATTCGTTACTTCGATAGTAATTGTATTTACACTCGTTGTTAAATCTAATTCAGTTGAGCTCTCACACATGGGACTGGGACCATAGGAAAGGATCGGTTTAGATCCATATATTGATTCGGTTCGATAGGTAATGGCGATATTATAAATATCATTGATAGATGAGATGTTGTATAAAGAGCCAGGTAATGAGCCATCGCCACTAAAATTAACATAAGGTAATAAGACGATAAATTCGGCTTCGTAGTTTATTGGCCGGATTGCCCGGTAGTGTTCAAGATAATATCCTGAAAGTGAAACCTGTTGATAGTTTCCGGTGCTGTAAGAGCCAATATTAATATAATTATATGTGTTTAAAGTAAGGGAATACTCAATACCTTCAGCGATAATATCGCTAGAACTTCTAATTAAAATTTGCATTTTAGCGTCATAACCATTATCAAAACAATTTAAATAGCCAATGATATCGACCATATATCCATCTAATGAACTAATCACGCTATCAATATTCGAGGTTTCATTTAAATAAGAGTAATACAAAGGAATATCGGTAGTTCCGATAGTGACGATCGCATTTCCAGAATATGCATAAGATAGTTCAACGTCTTGAATAGATATTTCAATTGTTCCTAAACTTTGTGCATACAAGAACTCTGAGGAACTGCGATTCGTTGCGTTTTGCCAGAAGGTTTCGTTCGTCACCCGCGTCGTTACCGGCGAGGAATTCGCTCCATAATCGATTGCAATCGATGTCGGCGTATTAAATTCTGGTAAATTATTATATAAAGTCGGGTAACCTTCAACAGTCAGAACGCTCCCTTCAGCCACAGAAATTGAACTTCGATAAATCATGATTCCGGCAACGTTGCCGTTTTGATCAGTACTTTGCATGTAGAAGTTTTTATAGTTACTGGAATCGACGTAATATTTACTCACCGTTCCCCAAGTCTTATAAGAGTCGCTGATTGAAGATGTATTTAAAAGGTCGACGATTTCATATATGGAGGTATAACCGTTATTTTCGTCAAAATAATAGTCGCAATCAACGATTTCGTTTTCCGCGCCAAGAACTTTTTGCTTTTCATAATCATAAAAATGATTAATAGTGAAGGCGGCTACAACAAGAACTCCACCTAATAGCAAATTGTATAAAAAATTTTTGTTTCGCTTATTCATAGTGCCTATAAATGCTAACAAAAAAAGAACCGCGATTCAATCGCGGCTTAGTTTTATTTATTTGTAACTTTGCTATAAGCATCAGAGTCAACGTAGATTGTGCAGTCGGAATGATTCCGAAGGATTGAACAAGGATTCTTTTCGCTTATCGGTGCCTCAAGCAAATCTTTAATCGCTGGTGCTTTGTTCTCGCCACAGGCAATCAGTACTATTTTTCTAGCGTTCATGATTGATTTTAAACCCATCGTTACCGCTTTGGTCGGCACTTCGCTGATGTCTTTAAAAAGGCGGGAATTGTCGCGAATAGTCGATTCGGTTAAGTCTGCGATGTGTGTTAATGAGTCAAACGGGGTATCCGGTTCATTAAAGGCGATATGACCATCGCTTCCAATGCCCAAAATTTGTAAATCAATTCCACCGCTTCTAGCAATTTCTTCATCATATTGATTCGCGTAGGCTCGATAATCGCCAACGCCTTTTAAAACATGGGTGTTATTTTTATCGATATCAACATGATCAAACAAACTCGCGTTCATGAAATATCGATACGACTGATTGTGACTACCATCTAATCCAATATATTCGTCGAGATTAAAAGTTGTAACGTCTTTAAAAGAAATGCGTTTTTCCTTATTAGCCTTGATTAAATTAGCATACACCTCAAGAGGTGAGGTTCCAGTGGCAAGGCCTAAAACAGAATTGGGTTTTTGATGAATCTGCTGAATGAATTCGTCGGCGATTAGGCGGCTGATTTCTTCATGGTCTCCGATGATAACTTTCACATTTTTCTTCTTTCTAAATCGATTGAAATACTATCGAATATCATAACCCATATAGGGATATGTGTAAATTAATATTACGAGTTATGTAAACAGGTATTTAAATAGAAAAGAAACAACGATTTAAATAATCGTACATAATTTTTCCTAGAACTAGGTTTGATTTTTCGGGTTTTCAATTTTGTGAATGTTTTCTTTGAAAAAATGGACTGAAATCCATTCGCGAGGAAACAGCATGTTGCGGATTCGTTTATAATTCAAGAAAAGGAAAAAATCAGTATATGGAATAAAACACAATAAAGCCGTAATTGCAAAACTTCCGACAGTAAAAATGATTGTTAAAAAAGTCACAAAACTAATTGCAGGGCCGTCAAACACGGCTGGTCGAGAAATATAACTGGCGAAGAGGCGAATAATGTAGACGTGCACCAAATAGAATGGTCCGCTGAAACTTCCTAAAGCCGATATTTTCCTAATTAAACTGTATCTGCCAATTATTGAAAAAAGATAAAAATAAGCAATTGTTCCGCAAACCGATCCGCACCAGTGCCATAAAATAATTCCAAAACTCAAACTTAAGCCCGGTAACCAGTTTTTGTAAAATACTAAAATCGGAACATAAATTGCCAAACACATGACCCCGACCACCGCTTTAATAATGTTTATCCTAGGTAGCTTAATGAAATAGGATTTAAAAGTCCTAAACAAAAATGCCAATAACGATATCGGAAAATAGTATAGTACCATGTTCGCTGATAAACATCCGGGACCAAGTTCTTCGGTTATGTAAATATATCTAAAAATCATCAAATATCCGACCGACAATCCAGTGATAAAAAATGCTTTAAGAATATCCGAGACAAGACTGGTCTTTTTTATAAAAGAAAAAATGTAATAACTAACGGCTATAAAAATATTTATAAAAGCCGCGACGAGAAAATACCAATAAAAAGTATCTGTCCTTAGATACAGTTCGTTCATCCAATATGCGAAATCTTTATTTAATAAAGTAAACCGCGGTAATGTCCAAATGGACAAGCATGAAAAAAAGTAGGCTGGTACCAAATAAAGAATAATTGTTTTAACAATATAGATTAGCAATTCCTTAAGCGATGAAGTTCTCTTGATAAGAAACCCGCCACTAAAGAAAAAGAAGGCCAAAGAGACACTATAAAAAATAGAGAAGCCTATTGTGCTTACATAATCACCAGTGGCCCACCTTTGAAGGCAATGAGTCACACAAATAAAAACCATGCTAAATAATTTTAAAAGGTCGATAGAAGTAATTCGGTCTTTCACCTTTTTATATGCTGTAATCATGAAAATTGATATTTATTATACATATAAAATATATCATTATTTAGGTTAATCAAATAGGTGCATTAAATTATTTCAAAAAGCCATAGATAAAAAGTTCTAGTGAAGAATCCTTTATTTGTTCAATGACTTTTTCTTCAAACCAATAAGCAATATTTGGATGGAAATTGAGTAATTGACAAATATTCAACAAATCAGTTATCAATTCTTGAGCTCATCATAGAATAACTTTTGTTTATGGCGGACACCTTGCAACCAAATGATGTAGCAAATAAGAAAATACGAATGATGAAAACCACCACATATGTTATTCGAACTATTTTCTTGCATTCTTGATTAATTTGGACAAAAGAAAATATCAAAAGAATAATGCTGGCTAAGAAGAACAGACGGTTCTGATAATAACTGAGCGATTCTATCCAATGTGTCAATTCGAATTATCGGCAACAATCATATGAATATTAATGCATTTAAACTATGCCGAATAATTGTTGAGATAACAAAAACGGCCTGACATAATTGTCAAAGCCGTTATTTTTTTTATGGCATCCTCTAGGCGATTCGAACGCCTGACCTACGGCTTAGAAGGCCGTTGCTCTATCCAGCTGAGCTAAGAGGACATATCGCTATACTAATATAGTATTTTAGCATTTACTAATCAACACAAAAAAGGTTATTCTTTCAGTCTTTCTTTTACCCGCATGGCAACATTTTTCGGTAGCAGTTGTTCCAGTTCTTCTAATGTTGCTTTTTTAAGTTCATTAATGGAAGAGTAATTACGAAATAAAATCTCGATTCGGCGCTTGCCAAGACCGTCAATTCCATCGAGTATACTTGCCTTATAAGCTTTGCTCCTAAGTTTATGATGAAAGCTGATGGCAAAACGATGCACTTCATCTTGCATGCGCATTAATAAGAAAAATAACGGTTTATTGCCTTGCAAATCATATTTACGACCTTCTTGATTAATCAACCCTTCGGTTTGGTGGCGTTCATTTTTGTATAATCCAAAAACAGGAATAGAAAGCTCAAGTCTTTGCAAAGATTCCAAGGCTGCATTTAGCTGGGGCAATCCTCCGTCGACAAGAATTAAATTAGGAAGGCGGATGTTTTCTTCTTTAAGTCGTTTATATCGGCGATAGACGACTTCTTTCATGCTGGAAAAATCATCGCGCTTTTCTTCGCCTTCAATATGAAACTTGCGATACATCTTTTTTGTCGGTTCGCCGTTAATAAAAGCAACCATGGCCCCAACTGGTGACGAGCCTTGAAGATGGGAATTATCAAATAGTTCAATATATGTCGGTATCTTGATATTAATCAAATCCCCTAATTCAGTTAAGACTTTTAAATTATCGTCAGTTAATCTCGCGGACATAAAGTGTTCGTCCAAACCTTGCCGGGCATTGATGCTGGCCATATCGACAAGATCGTAAAGCGCGCCACGGCTTTTATATACGACATTAATGTCGTATATTTCGGTAATTTTTGTTTTTAAACCATAAATATTAGCAACAATCTCATGGGGTAGAGAGTGGGTTTGGTAATATTGCAAAATTAAATCAGCGACCAAATCCAAATCATCGCCGAATTGTTCAACGACGAATACTTCTTTGCCAAGCAAGATTCCCTGGCGAAAAGTTAAAATCGCCAAAGCAAGATATCCGTCTCTTGTAATATAAGCAAAAATATCGCGATCAATATGGTCTTTAACTTCCATGCTTTGCCGTTCATTAATGTGATCGATGGCGAGTAATGTCTTTTTATAATCATTCGCCTTCTCATATTCCTGATTCGCGCTTGCTTCTTCCATCTTATGACGAATTTGACTTTTGACGTCTTCATTATTACCACTAAAAAAACTTTTTATCTGGTTATAAATAGCGGTATGCGTTTCCTCGTCAATTTTATTAATACAAGGTGCCAGACATTGTCCAAGGTGATAATAGAGGCACGGAACACTTGGCAAAGTTTTGCATTTTTGGAGCGGAAATATCTTATTTAAAAGATTGATAACTTCATAAGCATGCATCGAGGTTGGAAAGGGACCGAAATAGAAGAAGTTTTTATCTTTGTCATCTCTGGCAATTTTTAAAACTGGGCTATTTTTTCTTTTTAAGGCGATATAAGGATAATGCTTGCTGTCTTTAAGAAGAATGTTATAACGCGGATAATGCTTTTTAATTAGATTCATCTCCAGGATAAACGCTTCTTTTTCGCTTTTGGTAATAATTGTCTCAAAATGGTGAACATTAAAAACCATAGCTGCGACTTTACCGGCTTGCGGACGCATAAAATACTGAGTGACGCGTTTATTGAGGTTTTTGGCTTTGCCAACATATATAATTTCTTCGTCTTTATCTTTCATCAGATAGACGCCGGCTTTACTTGGAACTAGAAGCAAAGCTTGTTTGACTGCTTCGGTCATTTCATAATCACCACTGTCGCTCCGCCGCCGCCTTCATGCTGGTCGCCGGGACGAAAACTTTTAACAAAATCACAATTCTTTAAGTATTCGTGAATTGCTCGTTTAAGGGCGCCGGTCCCAAAACCATGAATGATGCGAACTTGCGAGAAGCGTTTGAGTCGTACACCATCCAAGTAACGGGCGACTTCTTCAAGAGCTTCATCAACATGAAAACCGATTACGTTCAATTCAAGTTTGACATCGTTAGCAATTGGCATAGATGAATAATTATTCTCAACTTTTTTGTCATTAGGAGCATCGATGAGTTGGATTTTATCTTTGTTCGATGTAATTTTTAAGCCATCGGGAGAAACAATATAAACACGATTTCCACTTATCTTTTCGACTTTGCCGATTATTCCTAAATCAGCGATTGTGACATAACTTCCGATCTCGACTTTTCCATCGTGATGAATGATAACTTCTGCTTCTTCCTCTTCAAGTTTCCTAATTCTGCTCTTGGCTTCGATTACTTCGTGCATTTTTATATTCGGATTCCGTAGGAGGACAAAAATCTCATCGATTTCCTTTTCGGCTTCTGCGAGAACTTTTTGCTTGGTCTCACTAACATCTTCGAGAAGATTTTGACGTTGGTTTTCCAGTTTTTGTTCGCGATCTTTTAATATTCTTTCAGCGTTTTGAAGTCGCTTCATTTCGCTTTCGAGAACACGAGATTTTGTTTCGTTTTCAGATATTAGTTTTTGTAAGTTTCCCAGAGCACTTATGCTTTGTTCATGACCTTGAATTCTTAAGATTTTTTGAGCCTCTAAAATAATTGCTTTTGACAAGTTATAACGCTCGGCCATTTCTAAGCCATAGCTACGACCGGGAACGCCATGTTTTAAGACATAAGTCGGTGTCATTTTTAATTCATCGAAAAGGACCGAGGCATTAATAACTCCTTTAGAGCTTAATGCATAATCTTTTAATCCATCATAGTGCGATGAGCAAAAAGCAAAGGCCCCAATATTTCGCAAGAAATCTAAATAAGATATCGCTAAAGCTTCGCCTTCAAGGGGCGATGTCCCAGTTCCTATTTCATCAAGTAAAACCAGATCATCCCGACCGACATTATCAGCAATCTCAGCTAAATTTTTAATATGCCCCGAGAACGTTGAAAGATTACTCGCTAATGACTGATTATCGCCAATATCGGCGAAAATTTGATGAAAATACGCAAGACTCGCGGGTTTTGATGTGGGAAGCGCAAGCGCGCACTGATTCATTAAAATCATTAATCCGAGGGTTTTTATCGCCACGGTTTTACCGCCGGCATTGGGGCCACTGATGACGACAATGCGGGTTTTTTCATCAAACATAAAATCATTAGGAATAACGATCTTTGCATCAATTAGCGGATGTCGTGCTTGGCTTAATTCAATCTTTCTTACATCTGAAGCCTGAGCAATTTTAGCATCAATCGCTATCGCATAAAGGGCCTTAGCTTGAAGAAAATCTAGATATCCAATTAGGTTGTTGTTGGCTAGAATTTCTTGAGCATTTTTAGCGACTTGCATACTAAGTTCAGTTAACAGTCGATGAATCTCCTCGCGTTCTTGAATTTTTAGAACATAAATTTGGTTGTTTGATTCGACGGCCCACTCGGGCTCAATAAATGTTGTCATACCAGTGTCGGAAATATCGTGAATCACTCCGCTAACTTTTCCTTTATGCACTGTCTTAATTGGTAAGACAAAATGACCATTGCGAATAGTGGCGACTGGTTCGTTCATATAGTCTCGAAGTGACTCAATGACCGATTGGAAACGAGCCGTCATTTTTCGTTCGGTTTCAGCGATTGCTTTACGAATAGATTGAAGCGTTGAAGAGGCGTTGCTTAATATGCCTAAATCAGGACCAACGATTCGGTGAATGTTTTTTTCAAGTTGCTCAAGTTCGGAAAATTGACGAATTGAATTATTTAAAAGTGGAAACTTCTCTTCCCGCTTACGAATTGACTGTACAATTTTTCCAGTGATAATAACGTCATGGGCGATTGCTTCTAAATCTTCAGGAGTCAAAGTTCCCCCTTTAAGAGCGTATTCAACTTTTTGCGTCAAATTCGAAGAGCTCATCATTGGAAGATGCCCATAACGAAGATTAAGCACCATCATCTCATCAAGAATATTTAGTTCCTGTGTGAGATTTTCTTTTGAAAGCATTGCTATAGTAAGAGCATTTGCTCTTCCTATCTCGCTTTGCGCATAAGTAGTAACCTTTTGACGAATTTGGGTGAATTCTAAGGTTTTATAAATATCAGACATGTCAATATATTATCACAAATCATCGTTGCTATTGATAGCAAGGCTTTTGTGTTAAAATATTTGTTGCTAATCACAAATAAAAAAATGATAACAATAAAAGCTGACAGTGAACTTCTAGAACAAATTAAGAAGCATTACGAAAAGTATTTGGTTCCCGACGATGGACAATACATTATTTTTCGGGCCGAAGTAAAAAAGATTATCATCACCGCCTATAAAAACACGAAAGGCAAAGATACCAAAATCACATTTGCCGGGGAAGGCCATTTTCTCGAAGCTAAAAAATGGGATAATAGCGTTCTTCTTATTAAAGAAACAGAAATTGATGAGCCATTAGGTTGGTTCGATATTGAAGAACAAATTGGTAGCGACGAGGTCGGTACCGGTGACTTTTTAGGGCCGATTTGTGTGTGTGCTGCTCATGTTAAGAAGCATGATGTTTCTTATTTAAGAAAAATCGGTATAACTGATTCGAAAAAAATGACTGATCAGTTTATTTTGGAAATCACTCCGCGATTATTAAAGAAATTTTCGTATTCGCAAATAAGTTTAAGTAACGAAAGATATAATGAATTGACCGAAAAAGGTATCAATATTAACGAAATGAAGGCTCGTCTTCACAACCGTGTTTTACTTAATCTCTTGAAAAAGCATCCGCAAGTTAAAAATGTTTATGTCGATAAATTTGTTTCGGAAGTGCGTTATTTTAAATATGCCGCCACCGATCAAGAAATCGCCCAAAACGTCATTTTTAAAACTAAGGGCGAATTACGTTTTCCTTCAGTTGCTTTGGCAAGCGTTATTGCCCGTTATTCTTTTCTAAAGAAAATGGAAGCGCTCAATAAAAAATATGAGGTAAATATTCCGTTTGGAGCATCTGCGAAAGTCGATGCTTTCGCCTCTAATTTTATTAAACGTCACGGTCTTGAAACTTTTAAACAACTCGCCAAACTCAATTTCGCAAATTTCAAGCGATTAGAAAGCAAGTAGATTAGTATGAAAAGATTCGTGCCGTTTGTTTTGCTGCTCATTTTGTCGTTAACCGCATGCAATAATCAGCCAATTGGCTCTTCGAACAACGATAATTCATCGCCCTCCATAGAACAACCAGCGGCCAGTTATTTAGAAAGAATACAAAACATGGCTGATATC
>Ga0172381_10003676_pt1 | contig 16134 bp, 26 predicted proteins | sample Leawel6488metaG_FD_119754 | JGI IMG/M metagenome (GOLD analysis project Ga0172381, IMG submission 119754) | Leachate microbial communities from a municipal landfill in Southern Ontario, Canada - Leachate well 64-88 metaG | ecosystem: Engineered > Solid waste > Landfill > Unclassified | place...
TCTTTAGGATTTTCTTCTTCTTTTTTCTTTTCTTTAGCTTCTTTTTTTATTTCAGTTTTAGTTTTTTTAGCTTCTAATTTTTCTTTTTTTATTTTTTCTTTCTTTTTTTCTTCTATTTCAATTTTTTTCAAAAATGTTTTTTCATTTAAATTATGAATTTTAATTTTCATTTCTTTAGCTTTTTTCACTAATTCAATTTTTTTCTTTTTTCCAATATTCCCTATAATTGCAATTTCATTTTCTTTTATTCTCTCCAATTCTTTCAAATTTTTTATCAAAACTATTTTTTTATTTTCAGCCACATTTCTTAACTCTTCTCCTTTTTTATATCCAATACTTACAACTACTGGATATCCTCTTCTTTTCTCTCTCATTTTATTATCTCTTCCTTTTGGACTTCTCCAAACTTGTTTCTTTTTTCTTCCTTTTCCAAGTTTTGAATATCTATTCCATGTTCGTCTCAAAAATTTGACCATTATATTTCCTTCCCATTTTTATTTATTATGAAAATCCCATCTTGAAAAATTCTCTTATCTCTTTTTCTAATGTTTGTAGCTTTTTCAAAATTAGCTGCTGTTTGTCCTGCTAATTCTTTATCTAAAGATGTAACTATAATAAATTCATTATCTATTTTTACTTCAACTCCTTCGGGGATTTTAGATATTCTAGAAACCTTTTCTCCTAGAAAATTTTTTATTATTGCTGTATTCCCTTTTACTTCTACAACCATTGGGAAATGACTAAAACATATTTTTAATTTATATTCAAATTTTTTCTGCACACCTTTAATCATATTTTTAATATGTGCAACAATTGTATTCATATATTTCTTTTCAACTTTTGTTGCTTTTTCATTTCCAATTATTATCTTTTTATCTTTCTTTTCAAAATCTAAATTAATAAAATTAAATTCACGTTTGTTTTCTCCTTCTGGACCTTTAACTATTAAAGTATTTTCTTCGAAATTTGCTTCAACTCCCTCAGGAATTTCTATTGTTTGGTATAACTTTTTTTTCATTTTAATAAAAATATGCTATCAAGCATCCTCCGATATTTTCTTCTTGAGCTTCCTCATGAGTCATTAATCCTTTATTTGTTGAAATAATCATAGTTCCTAAATTTCTTGCAGGCAAATATCTTCTTCTATATTTTTCAATCTGAGTTTTATCAACACTAAATCTTGGTTTTATTGATTTACATTCAGATAATTCTCCAATTGTAATTTCAACAGATTTTTCTTTACTATTAATTTTATATTTTTTAATTGCATTCTTCTGTTTCATTATTTTTAAAATTTCAATTAAAATATTTGAAATTCTCTTTACATTAACAATTTCTTTTCCAGCTTTTTTAGCATTCTTTACCATATTTAGTGCATCAGCAACTACATCATGACTCATCTTATTAATCTCCCTATTTCCAATTTTTTATACATTTTATTTGCGCATAATTTCACTTCTATTGCATACAGATTGTCTTCTTCTATTTGAGAACGTATTTCCAAATCCTTTCTAAATCCTTTTCTTATTCTATTTTTACTTTTCTCAGGAAGTATCCCATACATTTCTTGATATAATTTTGAATTTTTGTTTGTCATTTTAACTATATTTTTTAAAGCCGATTTCTACTGCAACTTCTCTAAAGCAGTGTCGACATAAATTTAATCCATATGATTTTATATGTGCTCCGAATCTTCCGCATCTTTCACACTTTCTCGCAGCAATTCCAGTTTTTCTTTCTTTTGGTTTGCAATGTTTCAAGAACTTTGCTTTTACTTCTGGTTTACTTTCAAGTTGTTTTAATATTTTTCTCCAATCACTTGCTGTCATTTTTTATTTCTCCTTTTTATTTCTTCTTGGGAAAATAATGTATTTCCAATTCTCTCTGGAATTTTTCTCTCTGTTTTTTTTAAGATATCATTTTCTTGAGAATAATTATTAATAAAATATGATTGAATGGAATTAGTGAAATCAATATAAACTACACTTGTTTTTTCTAAGAATTTTCCAGTATCATTTCCAAAGGGATTAAATGTTCTTTGTCCTCTTTCTAAATCTTCAAAATCGTTTATAGATTTTATCAAAGCAGGATAATTTAGTAAATGTTTCATTTCAAATAAACTTCGTTTCGAAGTTTTCCTCCATAAATTTAATTATTTCTTCTTTTGTGATTATTTGTTTTTTAGGAATTTTTCCTCTCTTTATTTTCTTTAATTTCACTCTTCTTCCAGCTCTGATAAAAACAACTGTGACATCAAGTCCAATCATTCCAATATCTCTTTGATATTCTGTACCAGGAATTTCAATATATTCTTTTATTCCAAAAGAAAATGTATTTTCACTCATTTGTTTCTTCTTTAATTTATTATCAATTGCTATTAACATTCTTTTCAAATATTTTCCAGAATCTTTTCTAAGAGTAACTACTGTTCCAATTTCTAATTTTGGTCTTACACCCAATGATGGAATTCTTTTTGTTGATCTCATCTTCGCAGGTTTTTGTTGAGTGAGCATCTCAAGAAGTTTAACTCCTTTTTCCAATGCTTCTCCAGTTCCACCTATGCTAAGCACAACTTTCTCAATTTTTATTTTTTGCATTATATTTTTCTTTTCCATTTTATTCTACTGCCATTAGCTGTTTAATTAAAACATTAATAGTTCCATCTTTGTTTTTTATTGTAGCCATTTTTTTATTTAAATCTAATTTTTCAATAATTCCTTTTTTTCCTGCATGTTTTCCCGCAAAAATAAGGGCATTTGCTTTTTCTCGAAGAGCTAAACATTTTTCAATTTTGTTTTCTTTAAAATCTATTAAAACTGAATCATTTGTTGAACATTTTAAATCAGTCAAAAAATTTCTACCATCTATTAAATTTAATTGGATTTTTTTTCCTTTCAAAATTTTCTTTCCAATAACTTTCACAGATTTTTTTCCTGCTTCTTTTTCTGAAATTTCTTCAATATTAAATTTTCCATTATTTTTCAAACCTAATTTATAGCTTTTCTTTTCAGGAACAATTCCAATTATATCCCCGATAGTTACAGATTGCTTTTCATCCTTTGAAATCTTTTCATTTATTAAAATATTTTTTTCATGAAGTGCTCTTTTTACTTCTCTTCTATTTTGGCAAATTTTTAACATATCTCTTAATACTATTAAAATAGGAATTCCTGTTTTCATATTTGAAGAAGGTTTTACTACAAAAGCAGTTCCCTTTCTAGGAATCGGCCAATTCTTTGGAACTTTTTGTCTTTTTAGATGACTCATTATTTTTTCTTCTCCTTATTTTCTTTAATATCTTCTTTTTTAGTTGTTTCTTTTTTCTTATTTTTAGAAGATTCTTCTTTTTTGTTTAATTTTCTTTTTTTATCTTCTAAATTTAATTCAATAATCTGTAAATTTGAAGCTTGCAATCTTACATTTGTTTTTGAACCATCTTTCTTTTTCACTTGCATTCCTTCAATATAAACTGCTGGTTTTTTTATTTTAACTTCTAAAACTTTTCCTTTCTTTCCCTTAAACTTTCCCCTCATTATAAGTGCAACATCTCCCTTTCTAATTTGAATATTTCTTCTTCCATATTTTACTCTCAAATCTTTTGAAAGATTTACACTTAATACTTTTTTCTTAAGATGTAATGGAGCATTTGCTAAATATTTTCTTTGCTTTCGAGGTTGTTTACTCGAATTCCACGCTGTACTAAATTCTTTTTTCATTTTAATAAATCATACTAGCAATTTTTGCCACAGAAGGCCATCGCTCTTGAACCTCCCTTGCAACTGCTCCTTTAATTTGAGTTCCCTTTGGATTTCCTTTTTCGTCTTTCAAAATAGCTACTGCATTATCTTCAAAAGCAATTCTTTCTCCAGTTAATCTCCTATAAGATTTTTTTTGTCTAATTAAAATAGCATCAAAAACTTTTCCTTTCATTTCAGGAACACCTTTTCTCACACTAACTTTTACCCAATCAGCAATTTTAGCACATCCTTGTTTTCCTTTTCTTCCTTTTCCTCTTTTTACAGAAACAAGTCTTACAATCTTTGCTCCACTATTATCTGCTGCAATCATTGTTGCTCCTAAATTTAAACCTGCTGTTGTTTTTGCGGATACTGCCTTCATTTTTTTTCCTCCTTATCTTTTACTTTTTCAATAAATACAAAATGAATTATTTTACTTAATGGTCTACATTCTTGAACTTTTACTAAGTCTCCAATATTAACTTGTTTTTCCATACAAACCGGAAGTCTTGCATGAATTTTTGTTTTTGATTTTGCATATCTTTCATATTTTTTAATATAAATCATTCTTTCAAATTCAATTACAATTCTTTTATGAAATTTTTTAATTATTTCTCCTTTGAATACTTGTCCTCTAACTTTAAGATTTCCATGAACTGGACAATCTTTGTCATAGCACACAGCTTCAGCTATTTCTGTTTCTTCAGTTTTTTTCATTTTTTTCTTTTCCATTTTTTATTTTGTGTATCACGCTCAATCAATGGATTCTTCATCAAATCCAAGTTTGACCAGTATTTCTTTTATTTTTTTTCTGTGGTCTCCTTGGAGTTCAATTATGTTATCTTTGTAAGTTCCACCGCAAGCCAACTCATTTTTCAGAGTCTTTGCGATTTTTTTTACATCGATTCCACTTTCAAATCCAGTCACTACAGTAACGATTTTTCCGTATCGCTTTTTATCAGTCGTTACCTTTATCCGTTGCGCACTTTTTACAATCTGTTCGCATACACATGCTTGCTCAGGCAAGCCACATTTTGGACATATTTCCATTGTTTATTTCTTATTCCCAACCCCCTCAGGAATTTTATTTCCTTGGTTATTGAGTGTGAGTATTCTTGCAATTATTTTTTTAATTTCTTTTATTTTTGAACTTCCTGATTTTGAAGCACTTACTTTTGATTTAATTAATTCTAATTTTAATTCTTTCATTTTTTTTTCTAGTTCTTCTTTATTCATCTTTTTCATATCTTTAAATTTTAGTGTTGCCATTTTATTTTACTTTTTTCTCTGTTTTATTTTTATTTATTTTTTCTTCTGGTTTTTCTGAATTTTCTTTTAATTTATTAATTAATTCTTCATCAATAGTTATTTTATCTTTTAAGTTTGCATAAGGAGATAATATACTAACTTTAATTCCAACTGTTCCAGGTTTTGTTTGTGCTGTTGATTGAGCTTTGTCAACAACTTTTGCACTATCTCCAACTTTTTTTAAATATTCTTGTGCAAATCTCCAAGTTTTTGCTCGTGCTCCAGGAAGTTTTCCACTTAATATTATTTCTGCTCCAAGTGCCCCAGAATTCATAATTTTTTGTAATGTTCTATATGCAATAACTTTAAATCTTAAAGGACCAAATCTTTCTAAACTAAGAGCAATATCATCTGCTGTTATTTGAGCATCAAATTCTGGTTGCATTATTTCATCTATTTCAATGTTAGGGTTTTCAAATTTAAATGTAGTTTTTAAAACTCTTGTCAATTCTTCTATTCTTTCTCCTTTTCTTCCAATTACTAATCCTGGTTTATGAGTGGATACAATTATTTTTTCTCCTACAGGAGTATATTCTATTCTTACTCTGCTTATTTTTCCTTTTTCTAACATTTGTTTTATATATTCTCTAATTGCAAATTCCTTTTTCTTAAGATCAACTATTTTTTTTTCTTCCATTATTTCTTCTTCTCCTTTTTCAATTTATTTTTTTCTTTTGCAATTATTTTAACATGAGTTCTTTTTCTTTTAACACTTCCAGATCTTCCATAAGGGCAAGAGGCTTTATTTGGAATTGCTTGAGCAATTATTGGTTCTTCTAATCCATTTGTGTTCGAATTAGCTAATAAATTTTTTAATAATTTAATAAATTGTTTAGCTGCATTTATTGGATATCTTCCTGACATCATCTCACCTTTTCTATGAGGAATTTCTCCTTTCATTGGAACTGCTTTTTTGAATGTTAATACTTCTTCTAAATCTTTTATTGCTTTTTCTATTGATTTCTTTTTTATAAATTTACAAATTGCCATAGAATATTTTGTTGAGATAGGTAAACTTTTTCCATTAACAACTGCTTCATCTTTTTTCACAACAATTTGTTTTACTTTTTTCTTTGGTTCTTCAGTTTTCTTAACTTCTTCTTTCTTTGTTTCAGCTTTTTTAGTTTCAACTACCTTTGGTTCTTGCACTATTTTTCCTTGTTTTTTCATTGCCTTAGCATTTCTTTGTTCTGGGTTATAATCTTTTTCAGTCATTTTATTTCTTTGATTTAGCTCTTGTTCCTTTAGTTGATCCTACTCCTGCTTTTCCATGTTTTATCTTTGCTCTTGTAAGTGCAAATTCTCCAAATCTGTGTCCTAACATTTCTCCAGTTATTTCTAAAGGAATAAAAGTTTGTCCATTATATATTTGAATTTTCATTCCAACCATTTCAGGAACAATCACTAAACTTCTTTTATGAGTTTTCACTTTTTTACCTTTAGAGAGTTTTCTTTTAGCAAGATTAATAAATTCCTCTAGTTCTTGGAATTGTCTCAAAATACTTCTTCTTTCATTTGATTTAACATATTTTGCGAATTCCCTTACACTTAAGGTTTTCAACTCGTCAAGATTCTTTCCTCTGAATTTTATTTGTTTTTTTGTTACTTCCATTTTATCTTTTCTTCCTACCAGTTCTTCTTGGTCTTATTAATCCTACTCTCTTTCCAGCAGGAGCATTTCTCTTAGCAATTTTACTTTTAATTCTCTTTCCTCTACCTGAACCAAATGGGTGATCAATCACATTCATCTTTACTGCAGAAGTTCTTGGCCATAATTTTCCTTTTGATCTTTTAATATGATGTTGTTTTCCAGCTTTAATAATTGGTTTATCTAATCTTCCTGTTCCTGCAATAGTTCCTACAACTGCTCTACAATTTTTATTGAATGCTTTTTCTTTTTTTGAAGGCATTAAAACCATAATTTTATCCCCAATAATACGATTCACAACAGCAGAACTTCCCGCTGTTTTAATAAATTTTCCTCCATCCTTTGGTCTCGATTCAATACAATAAATATGAGTTTTCACAGGAATGTTCTTTAATTCTAAGATATTTCCTTTTTTTATTTCCTTTCCTTCAAAATTTATTTTTTGACCTTCAATCATTTCTTTGAATGCAGGAATACAAAAAGTTTCTTTTCCTTGTTTAACTTTTGCCAAAGGTGCTGAATGTCCAGAGGAATTAAATAATTTAATAACTATTCCTTCTTCTTGAAGTTCTCTTGGGTATTTTAATTTACATTTGAATGCTTTTCTTTTTACTCTATAAGTAAAACTTCCATGCCCACGCGCCTGTTGAATTATTCTCTTTCCCATTATATTATTCCTAATTTTGTAGCTACATCAATAGCTGGAAATTTATTTTTTAATTTAGCATAAATATATTTTTTATTTTTTTTAACCAAAGTTCTAACTTTCTCAACTTTAACTTCAAATAATTCTTCAATTTCTTTTTTAATTTCAGTTCGTGTTTTATTTTTGTCAGTAACAAAACTCAAAACATTCTGTGATTCAATCATCATAACAGCTTTTTCAGTTACTATAGGTTTCATGTACTATCCTCCAATGGATTTAATACTTCTTTCCAAATTTCTTCAAGAAAATCAAAGGAGAGGTTGTTTAAAGAATTTATAATTTTTTTATCTAAATTTTTTAAATATCCTTCAGTGATATGGTTAAATTCATCACCCATTTTTTCATAAAGATTATAAAAAAAGTCCTTTTTGTATTCAACAATTTCCAATTTACAATCTCCCTTTATTTCTTCAAGAATTATTCTTATACCAGTAGGATGGGTTTTAGTTTTTTCAAAATTCATTCTTTTTTCTCCTTAAATTTATTTTCTAATTCCTCAACTGCTTTTTCAGTATACATTGTTAATCGTCCTATTCCTCCTTTAGCTAAATCTGTAACATTTAAACTTGTTATATCTTTTATTTCAAAAGCGTTTGTTTTTAATTTTTCTTTTTCTCCTATAACTAAAAGCATCCCGGCATTTGATTTGTATTTTCTTCCTCTCATTTTTCCAATTCCTGCTCTGATTGATTTTTTCTTTATAGCGATTTCAAATAAATCTTTTCCAAGAATCTTTTTCAAACTTGAAATTAGTTCTTTTGTTTTCAAAGAATTTATTTTTGATTCAACTATTAAAGGTAATCCTGAAATTTTTTTGTTTTGTAATCTTTCATATCTATTTTTTACAATTTTTTCATCAATAGTAGCACCTAATGCAGAAGCCAATGCAATTTTCATTTCTTTTTTATTTATTTTTTTTAAATTCATCATTGAAAGAATTTTTGGAGGATGTGATCTTCTTCCTCCTCTCACACTTGAAATTTCTGCACCAACCCAATTAAATTGGCTTCCTCTTCTCGACATCATTTTTCTTGGAATTCTTGACCTTCCTCCACCATAACCACTTTTCCAAACATGTCTCAAGTGATGTATTTTTCCTGAAGCAGAATGTTGTTTTCCTCCCATAGGTGAAGGCGAAAATGGTTGTTGAGTTTTCATTGCTTCTAAAACTTTTGCAACAATGTCTTCTCTAATTTTTCCAGAAAAACATTTAGGCAATTCAATATTTGCTTTTTCTTTTCCATTAATGTCTAATATTTTTGCTTTCATCTCAATTCCTCCAATTCATAATTTTTAGAATTTCTTTCAATATTTTCATAAACATTGCAACCTTGACAGTCCATTGAATTTTCTGTATAACATCTACTACAATAGTTTTCATCTCTTCGTTCAAATTCTTCAATTGAATTAAATACTCCCATTATCTTAATTCCTCCAATTCATAATTTTTCTTTTTTTGTTTTTTAGTTTCTCTTAAAGGAGAAGTAATTAATAATTGTCTTTTTGCAGGTCCTTGAATACTTCCAACAACAATCACATAATCTGTTTTAATTTCACCATAATTTTTTATATTTTTGAATTTGTTCTCTGAATTTCCTAAGTCAATTATTACATTATTATAAATTACTCTTGTAAACATCCCAAGTTGTCCTGCTTGAGGAGCCCTGAACGTAACTCTTGCAGGATGCCAAGGACCTAAACTTCCTGGTCTTCTAACTCCTTTTTCTGATTTATGCGACTTTAATGTAATTCCAAATCTTTTTACTGGTCCTTGAAGACCTTTTCCTTTTGTTAATCCTCTCAAATCAATAAGTTGCCCTTTATCAAAAATATCTGAAATAAGAATCTCTTTTCCTAATTTATCTTTAATAAAATTAATTTTAGCCTCAATTTCTCCTACAAGTCCAAGTTCAATTAAATCAGGACTTTTCTTTAAACCAGTTTTTTTAACAATAGAATAAACAATCACTCTTACATCATCATAATCTCCCTCAAACTTTATTTCTGTTTTCTTTTTTGGAAGTTTAACTTTTTTCTTTAATTCTTTTTCTAAATTTTCTGCTAATATCTCTTTAGAAACTTTTCCGTTTTTATAAAATCTTATAGAGAATATTTTCATTGGAGGACATTCAAGAATTGTTACAGGAAGAATAATTTTTTTCCCTTTTGTCATAGAATTAGGAGTATTATCTTTTACAAAAGCAGATTTCATACCTGCCTTATAACAAATAAAACCTTTCAAATTTTTTCCAGAATCAATTGCTTCCCAGTTCACTCTAGGCAAAAATTTATTGACCCTTTTTCTTGGCCAAAATTGCAAACTTCCTTTTCTTGGTGATTTTCTTGTTGGCATTTCTAAATAGTGCGGATAACATTTTTTTCCCTGGAATATATTTAGTAGAAATTTATGGTTTTTAAGCTTATTGGGAGTAGAGTTTGTGTATAAAATTAAATTGCGAAAAATATTCAATAAGCAATAGCGAACAAAAATAAAATCCTAAGCAGAAAATTCTTTCTCGCTTTCCATCTCTTTATCATCAATAACTATTTTTCTGACAATCCTACCTTTTCTTAAAGCTTTTTCTCTAACAATAGCAAAATCTTTTTCATTTTTCAATCCTTCAGGAATTACAATTTCCTCGATAAAAAAAGTATGATTTGCTTCTGCTTTTTTAAAATTAGTATTTTCAAATATAAAACTTTCAGCTAATTCTTTATTTGTTGTTTTCAAATTACAAAAATCTACTTTAGGTTTTTCTCCTTCTTTTCCTGGTTTCCCTGATTTAGGAGCTTTTGCTTTTATTTTTAACTTTGTATCCTCAAATTCAAAACTCAATGCGAAAAATGTTTTTGGAAATTTATTCAACAATTCTGTAATTTTATCTCCAGTCATTTCTTTATCAATTAAATATCTTTTAACTCCTTGAAATTGTTTTTTTTCTTTAAAATCCAATTCCCCTGTTAAATCATTTGTAGAAACAATTGCCCCAGTAACTTTTACATTTGCATTTCCAACCATTTCTGCAACAGCTCTCACAAGTCCGTTTGCAAATTCTGCAGAAGTTTTGATAGTATATTTTCCCTTAGAATTTTTTGCTTCAATTAATGCTCTATTTCTAAATTCTCCTTTACTAAATTTCTGAAATTGTAAATGAACATCTTCATCAACTTTTTCATCAAACACTTTTTTTATAAAATTCATATTTCTTTTTGGTTAAATTAACTTATAAATTTTTGTGAGTCGCAAACCTTTATAAATTTTATTTAATTGTTTAAGAAATGGAAGAAGTTTATTTTAGAAGGGTGATAACAGTAGTTATTCTAGCTACCCTTGTAGTTCTTTCTTTCTTTTTGTTAAAACCAATTTTATTGTCGGTAATAATGGGATTTATTTTAGCATTTGTATTTACTCCCATTTACAATAGACTTTACAAATTAATCAAATTCAAAAATCTTACTGCTTTAATTATTTGTTTTTTATTAGTTTTATTAATATTTTTACCTCTTTGGTTTTTAATACCTGTCTTTATAGATCAATCTATTAAATTATATTTGTCTGTCCAGAATCTAGATTTTATAACTCCTCTTCAAAATATTTTCCCTTCTTTATTTTCTTCAGAAAAATTTTCCGCAGAAATAGGTTCTATCCTTAATTCTTTTGTAACAAAATCTGCAAGTTCTTTAATGAATTCTTTTTCAAAAGTACTTCTCAATTTTCCTAATTTGCTTTTACAATTCTTAGTGGTATTTTTTACTTTCTTTTTTGTTTTAAAAGACAAAGAAGAACTGATAAAATATATCCAAAGTTTATTACCTTTTTCTAAAGAAGTAGAAAAAAAATTATTTAAATCTTCAAGAGATATTACTTCTTCAGTTATATACGGGCAGATTATCGTCGGAGTAATTCAAGGACTTATAGCAGGTTTAGGTTTTTTTATTTTTAAAGTTCCTAATGCTTTAATTTTTACATTGTTTGCATCCTTCGCAGGAATTATCCCAATTATTGGACCAGGAATTGTATGGATTCCAATCACAATTTATTTATTTATTACTGGAAATACTTTTGCTGCTTTTGGAGTTCTTATTTTTGGTTCAGCATCTTCTATAATAGATAATGTCATCAAACCAATTTTTGTTTCAAAAAGAACAACTCTTCATCCAGCCTTAATTGTAATTGGAATGGTTGGAGGATTTTTCTTATTTGGTGTTTTAGGATTTATATTAGGTCCTTTAATTTTAGCTTATCTTCTTATAGTTCTTGAAGTTTATCGAAGTAAAAAGAGTCCTAAAATTTTTGAACCAGCAATTACAAAAAATTAAATAAATATGGAAAATGTTTTTCCCAAGAATATAAAAGAGAATTAATATGGAATTAAAAGTTAAATTTTTGAAATGGTCTGCAGGAATTCCTGTTGCCATGTTAAATCAAAAAACAGCAAAGAAATTAGGAGTTCATGTACAAGATAAAATCTCTATTAAAACTCTTTCAAAATATCCCAAAGAGTTATCAACAATAATTGATACTGTAACTGGATTAATTAAAGAAGATGAAATTGCAGTTTCCTCTGAGCTTCATAAAAGATTAGAATTAAGAGTTGGTCAAAAAGTAGATGTAGCTATTGCATTAAATTCAAAGAGTTTATTTTTTATAAAGAAGAAATTAGATAATAAAAAATTATCAAAAGAAGAAATAAAAGAAATTATCAAGGACATTGTTAATAATTCTTTATCTGAAGCAGAAATTGCTCTTTTTGTTTCAGGGATGTATAAAAATGGAATGAATTTGAAAGAAATTATTTATTTAATAGAGGCAATATTGAGTTCTGGAAATAAACTTGCTTTTCGAAGTAAGATTGTTGGAGATAAACATTCAATAGGAGGAATAGCAGGAAATAGAACTACTCCAATAGTTGTTTCAATATGTGCATCAGCAGGAATCATTATGCCTAAATCTTCTTCAAGAGCAATAACTACACCTGCAGGAACAGCCGATGTAATTGAAACAATTTCTCCTGTAGAATTTACAATGAAAGAATTAAAAAAAATAGTAAAAAAAACAAAAGCATGTTTAATTTGGGGAGGTGCTCTTGGAATAGTTCCTGCAGATTCAAAAATAATTCAAGTTGAAAAGGTTTTAGGAATAGACCCAGAGGCACAATTATTAGCGTCAATTATGTCAAAAAAACTTGCTATGGGTTCTAAATATATTCTTATAGATATTCCTTATGGAAAAACTGCAAAAGTTGATAAAACAAAAGCATTAAAATTAAAAAGAAAATTTGAACAACTTGGAAAACATTTTAAAGTAAAATTGAAAGTTGTTTTAACTATTGCAGATGAACCCATGGGAAGTGGAGTTGGTCCAGCATTAGAATTAATTGATGTAATAAAAATTTTAAATCCTCATGAAAAAGGTCCAGAAGATTTAGAAAATAAATCATTATTTTTAGCAGGGGAACTTTTGGAGATGACAAAAAAAGCAGAAAAAGGAAAGGGAATTGAAATGGCAAAAAAGATTCTTGTTTCTGGAAAAGCTTTTGAAAAATTTAAGCAAATTATTGAAGCCCAAGGAGGATCTTTGAAAGAAATTAAACCAGCAAAATTTAGAAAAAATATCTTAGCAAAAAAATCAGGAAGGATATTTGAAATAGATAATAAAAAAATAAATAATTTAGCAAGAGTTGCTGGTTGTCCTGCAGATAAATTTGCTGGACTTTATATTTATCATAATTTAAAAGAAAAAGTAAAAAAAAGAGAAGTAATTTTAACAATATATTCTGAATCAAAGTCAAGACTTAATCAAGCACTTAAATTTTACAAAGATAAAAAACCAATAATAATTAGATAATAAAAATAATTGCAACTATATTTTTAAACTCTTTTTTTCTATCTGTTTTATGAGAGAATCTAGCCGTATTCAAAATCTTGTGGATTATTTTAAAAAAAATTTAGCTAAAGGTTATAATTTTGAATCACTTAAATGGGCATTAATTAATCAAGGATATTCTAAGTCTATAATTGAAATAGCAATTGTTCAAGCTCATAAAGAACTTGCTGAAACCGCACCTGTTCTTAAAGAAAAACCAAGAATAAAATATGAAATTATTGATGAGAATGATAAGCCTATAGAAATTAAAAAATCTTTTATAAAAAAATTATTAGACTTTTTTAAAAAATAATTTAATATCAAAAGCTTTAAAATCTTTTATTATATTTAATTTACAAGCCTCCATCGCATAATGGTATTGCACCGGACTTGAGATCCGGGACCTTCGGGTCATCCCCGTTCGATTCGGGGTGGGGGCGTTTTAATTTTTTGAGATTTGAAAAAAGGTAAATGCTAGTAGCTATAAATAGTTTAATATTTTGGAGTTTATATGACACATAGTTATGAAGAAATAAGAAAGGTTGCTATAGAGCTTCTTGCTGGTCATGAAGCCCCAACTTATTGTTTAACTCAATATGAACATTTCAGATTAAGTGTTGGAGGAGTATTTTCCAGAAGAGAGGGCATAAATTCAGACTCCCAATTCCCTCCACTAGATAGGGAGGATAATGAAATTTTTTTAGAAGTCTTTTGGGATTTGTTTAGACAAGGAATTATTACTCTTGGACTTAACCACAATAGTCCAAACTTCCCGTGGTTTAGAGTAACAGGTTTTGGAAAGAAAATTTTGGAGAATCAGTCTGGTTATTTCTTTCACGATGTATCTTCTTATGAAAATGTAATAAAGTCAGAAATTCCTTTAATTAATGAAACAACTTTATTGTATCTAAAGGAAGCAATGCAATCTTTTCGTTCTGGGTGTTTATTATCTGCAAGTGTTATGCTTGGTGTTGCTACAGAACATACATTTGAACTTCTTTTAGAAAGCACTCAGGAGAATCCAACTTGGGCGGAGAAATTTTTTAGAGCAGTTAATGAGAAAGGGGCTTTGAGAAGGATTAACAAGTTTAAAAAAATTTTAGAAGAAAATATAAGAGATATTCCAAGAGAAATTAAAGAAGATTTGGACACAAATTTTGCAGGCATAATTTCTGTGATTAGAAATTTTAGAAATGAATCTGGGCATCCTACGGGTAAAATTGTAAGTCGTGAACAGGCTTTTGTTTTATTACAATTATTCATACCCTATTGTAAAAAAATTTATGAATTAATGGATTTTTTTAGAATTTTGGAGTAAAAAATTATTTAATAAAAAGTTTACATATTTTTTTAATTCTTCTCAAAAAAATCCAAAACTCTCATATCGGGACTTAACAAAAAAACTTTATCTTCTTTAAATCTTAAACCTCTGTAAATTTTTTGCCACAATTCTCTTTTTGCTTTATCTTTATAAAATTCCCAATATTGTTGAGGATTTGTTTTTGCAAGGATTTTCCAAAATGCGTCTTGAACATTTGGATTAGGATATTTTGTAAAAATAATGCTGTTACATTCTTTTCCTGGAAAATCAATTCCTCTATTGCATCTCGTCGTGAATAAAACATCTGTCTGTCCTTTTTTAAATCTCTCCACGAGAATTCCCCTTTTATCTTCTTCTTGTATTTCTTTTAATTTTTCTCTACTAATTAAATTATCAATATCAAATTCTTCAAGTTCTATTTCACTCGGCAAATCTGTAAAAGCATTCACATGAATTAATACAGGTCTTTTTGCACATTCTACACATTTACTTAAAGCTTTTAGATAATCTCCTCGTGAAAATTTCCCAGAAGAAAAATTTGAATATTTGCAATCTATTTCTAGCCCTGTTTTTTGAACTTCAACATTTCCTTGATGTCCTGTTTCTGCCTCGATAAGTTCAAAGTTAGTTAATCCAAAAACATTTTTGAGAACTTCTTTAGAATGAATTGTTCCAGACATTAAAACAATTATTTTATTTTTACTAATCATTTCTTTAAACTTTTTTTCCAAATTTGTAGTTACAATACTCGCAAACAAATTATTTTCTCTTTTATCAAATGTGACATAACTATCTTCAAAAAAACCTTCAAACATTTTTGCAGTTTCTTCCACATAAAATAAATAATTTTCTTCATCTACCTCTTCAAAAAGTCCTTGACATTTTAATAAAATTTTAAACAAATCATAAATTCCTGTTCTCTTCAAGGGAATTATCTCATTTGATTTAAGATTAATACTTTTTTTCAAATGATTAATTATTTCTCTCATCTCACTTATTTTGTTTTCATTTTCTTCACTTAAATCAAAAAGATTCTTCAATGAACTTTGCAATCTATCTATGTTAAGTGTTCTTTGATTTGAAAACCCGTCTAGAAATTCATCGCACTCATCAATTATTTCAATTTCTGTTAGAGGCTTTCTGTTCAAGGTGGATTCTAATTTATATTTCAGAGAATTAAAAACAATTATATCTGAATCAAGATAAGAATTAAATTGTTCATAAAATTTACACCCTGAACTCCTCTGATAAAAATTAAATTTAGTATCTTTCAATCCCAGATAATTTCTTTTTTTAACTTTCTCGAAACTTTTTATTTCATAGTTTTCTGGAATAACTGGACACCAATAAGGACACACCGGAGCAATAGACATTCTTTTCACGTCTTTAATTTCTAAAAAATCTCTTATATTTACTTCTTTATTTTGTTTCAAGTATTCTTTAATTTTATTCCAATTTTTTTCTTTAATTTCTATTTTACATGGAATATAAGGATTATTTGCTGAGATATCTTTCCCAATTATATTTTTAATTTCTTCTCTTTTTTCA
>Ga0172381_10003677_pt1 | contig 16131 bp, 16 predicted proteins | sample Leawel6488metaG_FD_119754 | JGI IMG/M metagenome (GOLD analysis project Ga0172381, IMG submission 119754) | Leachate microbial communities from a municipal landfill in Southern Ontario, Canada - Leachate well 64-88 metaG | ecosystem: Engineered > Solid waste > Landfill > Unclassified | place...
GATCCCCTTCAGGTGGGGCAGTTTATCGGCGCTGATTCCTGAAGCGACCATCAGGTTCTGCATATTGGTGGGCAGGGCGGGGTTGTTGCGGCCGGTGTAAACCGTGCAACTGCCCGTCTCGCCGTCGCCGAGATCCAGGGCCAGGGTCAGGTAATTCAGGGCACTGACATTCACCCCGGCGTTGCCGCTCCAGGCGGTCTTGTCGTCCTTGAAGATCGTATAGAGTTCATCGATCGGCCCCTGGCAAATCGCCATGGCGACCGAGAGGTAATACTTATAACCGGTCGTCGTCTGTTTCTTTTCCCCACCACCACCGCCGCCCCCTTTGCCGCCCTTTTGCTCTTCCTTGACTTCGACCGTCCGGGAACCGCCGTACCAGAGGATGCCCCCGGTGATCTTGGTGCTACCCAGGAAGTCGTAGATCGGCGTCCCTTCTTCCGGCCCGGAGATCTGCATCTCGCTGGTCTGGGGCACGCCGGCATCCGGAATCTTGGCGTTGCTCGCGACATAGTAGGAATAAGCCGCGGACGCGAGTGCAATGACCGCCATGCCTATGTAGACGTAAGTTGCCATCAGTTCACCCTGAATAAATGCGTCGGAATCTCCAGGATCGAGGAGTCCTTGAAATGCAACCGGACCACCCCGATCCCGTTGATGGAATTGTAGACGCTGCCGTTGCAGTAAATGGCCGCGTGCGAACTGACCCGCCCGAACCGAAAAAGGATAATATCGCCATCCCGGTAGAGGCTCTGGTTGCAGGGCAACTCGGTGCAACGCCGGGAGGTCCGGATCCCCTCCACGAGAAGTTCCTGTGAATTGTGGAGATGCCAGTCCTTGGCGTAGGGTTTGACCTTGATCGCCCCGGGAGGCACGGCGCCCGTTTCCTCCATGATCCGCAGAACGAAATGAATACAGTCCGTACCGCGTCCCTTGACGCCACAGGCATGCCGGAAGGGGGTGCCGATCCATTCATCGAGCACTTGCCGCAGACGGTTCAGGTTGTCCATGCTTTCAAAATAATTCATGATTCACATCCAGATACAGGGGTTATCGAGCGGGATATACGGCCAACCACCGAAGTTCGCGACATTGTTGAATCGGTTGAGACACTGATCGATGGTCTGGTTGCAGCCGGCCAGGACCGTCACGGAATCGCCCGTGACGATGTTGGGCATGGGGTAACGCAGGGTCAGGGCCGTGCCGCTGTGACTGGCCACCATCCGGTAATGATTCCCGAACTGCACTTTGCCCAACGAGAAGAGGCCCGCCGCCACCGTGCCAAAAGCAGCGGCGGTCAGGATGCTCCGGTCGGCGTTCACCGTGACGTTAGCGGTGATTTGTGTCACCCCGTTCACCGCCGTCATGCCGCAGTTGGCGTCGAACGGGGTCCAGTTGCACTGCCGCTGGTAGGTGTATTTCGGAATCTGCATGCCCAGGTAGAATTCGAAGCCGACGCACTTGACCTTGGTGATCTGTGACTTGCGGGTGGCGTCCAGGACATGGCCGAGGAAGATCACAGTCGGCTCGTAAACCGGCTGGTCGCGGAAGACCCGCAGGATGGACACCCAGATCAGTTCGGATGGTGTGGCGTTCATGAAGTCGAGGATCGGTTCGTTGACCCCCGGAAGCGTGATTGTCATTTCATTGGCTTCGAAGTTGATGTTGTAACTGACATTCGTGCGTTCCAGGTAAACGGGGTTATAGATGTTGCCCAGATAGGTGATCGCCGCGTCGCCGCTGGTCAGATACCAGTGCGTCGTTCCCATCCAGAAGTGATACAACTCGATGGGTTTCCGGACATTGTCTCTTTCCAGTAAAATAAGGTCGCTAGAAGCGGTGCGCATAATTTATCCTGCCGTCGTGGTCGTCGTGCTGGTGCTTGACGAGGTTGAGGTCGAAGTCGTTGTCGTTGTGCTGGTTGTCGTTACGGACAGAGCATCCTCCTCTTCGCCGTGGAGTGTCTTGAAGGTGAGTTCCGTTTCCGCGACCGCCGCCGTGTGGTAGGTCAGTTCCAGTTCATCAACATCGAACCGGACGAAATACAGGAAGCAGGCGAACAACGCCGCCGCTTCGTCCGCGGTACAAGCGACCCCTAGGGGAGTCTTAAGTTGCAAGGTGGTCGGCGTCGGCGCTTTGTTGATCTTGCTGATCACGTAGGAATTATCCGGGAATAGAACAAAGAGATAGCGCCCCAGGATCCGGTTGGCCTTCCAGGTGTTCTCGTAATCGATGTTCTCCACAGTGACGACCGTGTCGCCTGCATTGAATCCCGCCGTGAACTTTACATCCCGGACCCAGGAGGGCACCCAGAATCGCCCGTAACGCCCCTGCTGCGTGTTGAAAAAATCGATCAGGGTTTTGGTCGCTGCCTTGGTCATCAGGAGGTGTGAGTGCGTCAGGCGCAGGGCCGTTTCGGTGAACGTGCTGTACCGATGCCCGACCCCGATGGACGACGTAACGGTAAGGCGATCCACGGGCGTGATCTTTGGCTGCACCGCCCAGTTCGGCTCGACATGAAGGAGATTAAATCCCAGATACTCCTTACCGGCCTCCAGGTATTCGGGAGGTTGAGTCGTGGTTGTCGTCGATGAACTGCTACTGGTGGTCGAGGACGAACTGGTCGAAGTCGTCGAGGATGTCGTCGTCGCATTCGGATCGGTGGTGACTGTTGTCGATGAAGTTGAAGACGAGGTGGTCGTTGTTGTTGTCGAGGTTGTCGTGGTGCCCGCCGATTCATAGGGCGCCAGGGGCGGCGTGAAGTTCTCTGTCCAGCGGGCGATGCCCTTGGAAAAGCGAAATTCATCAATCGCGCCATTAAACCAACGACTGTAATTTTGATCCTGACCAACGTAGACCGCTGCCGATAAATCTGAGATTGTTGTTGCAGATGTTCGTGTAACTTCAGAAACGCCACCAACATATATTGTCCAAACATTTCCGTATCTTACTAATGCAACATGGACCCATGTGCCGGTGTTGAATAAACCTCCTGTGGTTTGTAACATTGGCCCAGACTGGCTATATTCATTGCAGTAAAATGTAAGATCACCGGCGGCGGCAGCGCTAGTCATCAATGACCACACGCCAGTCGAGAACGAAGCGGGGGTCTTGCTGAACAGGGTGGCATATTGGGTGGTCTGGGTTGATTTTACCCAGAAATCTATCGTGAAATCACCAGACCCGAGATTCCAATCAGCATGGGTTGGAGTAGAGATACTATCCCCATTACCATCAAACAACCCGCTGGCCGTACCGAACTTCTTCTGCACCGTGTCAAGCTGCGCATTGCCGGCAGCAGTCCACGTCTTCCCGCTCTCGTCAGTGAACGTCGTGCTGGCGTCATCCCCATCAAAATGGAGGAGTGCTTTGGTATAGCTGTCATCAACCGCCATGGGCTTAGTTCCTTAACTCGTCACGCCGGTCATAACCGGGTTGACGGTAATTGCGCATCCACTGTATTCCGACGTTTCATAACTGATGTCCTCTTTCTGGATATATCCGGGGATCAACGGGCAGACCCACTTTGCGGCTGCCCAGGTCAGTACCAGGTTGCTCACCAGCGTGATCCGGTAATTCACGAGGTCAATGGAGGCAATGACCCCGGCCTCGTAGGTCGTATAAAGATCCGGGTCGAGCAGGATAACCGAGTCGCCGGCCACGAAGTCGCGATCCGTCAGGTCCGAAGTAAACTGCAGGACCTTCTGGCCCGCTGCCGCCTGTGCGGAAAGCGCAATTCCCTCCGGCCAGAACGGAACGCCCCAGGGAGAGGAGATATTGCGTTGCACGTTGCGCAGCAGCCAGGCCGATTCCGCGAAACTCAGGTTGTTTAAATTAAACGATAATGATTTCATTGCCTTGGACCGGTACGCCGACCGTTGCTCCTTGCCGGTGCGGCCCGTCAGGATGCCCGTCTGCCAGGCGTACTTCACCCGGATCCCATCGGCCCAGTCCGGCCAGAGGGTGAGGTAAACGGCAAGGTTGTCGGCGACGTAACCCATATCAGCTCCCGATAATCCGCTTTGCCATCTGGTTCCTGGAGGACAGGACATTCAGGACGGCGTTCTGGCCGGCAGTGGTCGCCAGATAACGATCCAGCTCCCGGGGGTCGGTGACGTTAATCATCGTGATCTCCGTTTTCTTGTTGCTCTTTTCCGGAATAACCATGCCGCCCGAGGCGAAGTGCGACTTGACGGCATAGGATCGCGGTTTCCGGACGGTGTCCGTGATCGCTTCCGGGATATCAATCAACCCCCAGTTCAGGGCCTCCATGAACCCTTCCCCGTATTTCTCCACAGCCTTCTTCTGCATGAAGTATTCGCCGCCCATCGCCATGACCGGGACATCGTCCTTGGTGCCGGACCCTCCGGTGATCTTGCCGCCCCGCGCCTTCGTGATGTACTGGACCTTCTCGCCCCGCTTCTCACCCGCCATGTTCGTGAAGGTGGTGATGTATTTGCTGGTGGTGGGAGAACTGCCGCCCGTACCGCCGCCCGGCTGGACCGCCAGTGCCGCGCCGAGTTGCGCCCCGGCCAGGGCGGCTGCGGTCGCCGCGTAGGCTGCACCGATAGCGGGTGCGTAGGGCCCGCCGACCGACAACCCCGCCGTATAGGCCGACATCGTGGCTTCAATGCCTTTAATGATGATGTTGGCCACACTGGCCGCCTTCATGACATAGAAGGCTTCCTTAGACTGCCTGCCGCTGGACTCATAGATGATGGAGGCGGCTTGCTCGATATTGGAGGCCATGTTGGAGACGATCTGGACGCGGGCCTGGGCCACCGCCTGGGCGCTCTGCACCTGGTTGGCGTTGGATTGGGCCATGACCGTGGAAACAGCGTTCTCCATCATCGTGAGATTCGCCAACCGGGCCGCGCCTTCCTGGCCCTGGGCAGCGGCAATCGCCTTCTCGCCCGCGATGGTCGCCTTGAGGCGTTCCATATAGGTGCGACCCGTCTCTTCCGGGCCGATGTTCGTCGCGTCCACGAAGTTCTGGCCACCCAACATCCCGACACCATCCTTCATGTTCTGCGTACCGGCCTGAAGCTGTTTGGCGAGGCCCATGTCCTTCGTCAGGAGGTCATTCTTCCGCTTTTCGTCCGCCCCCTTGACCAGGGCATCGACGTCCGGAGAGAACATGGTGGGCATCATCTTCTCGTCGAACCCCAGGCCGTAGTGGGTGCTGGTCTGCGTGTCGTAGGTGGAGGTCTTGATGTTCCGCGTGAAGTTCATCATCTCGATGGTCGCGGCCCGCAGTTGATCATTGTTCTTGATCAACCCGTCAGTGACATCCTGTCTCGCTTTCTGCTCCGCGGTGATGTCGTTGGTCAGACCCTTGAACGCGGTTTCCAGGTTCGCGGTATTGCCGAGATGGTTGGTGGTGGCCTGCCGGATCAGGTCCGTCGCCTGCTTCGCGAGTTCCTGATCTTCCTTGTCGCTTGTGGACTTCCCCAATTTCTCCGCAATCACCGCGAGGTCAGCCATGAGCTTCTTGCTGTCCGCGGCGACTTCGGGGGTGGCGGGTTGCGCAGAGACCAGGGGACCGACCGTGGGTTGTGAGGCATAGGACTTGGCGGACCAGGGCGGCGCTTCGGAACCTTTTGCCCGCATGTAAGGCAGGAACTTGCTGGTGAGATTCTGGAACCCCGCGCCGAGATTCTTATCGCCCCCCAGTTCTTTGGGGAAGAGGATGTCGTATTTCTTGCCGTCCCAAGTCACCAGAATTTCCGGATGGTTCGGGAAACAGTAGACCGTCCCCTTCTTCGGTTTGGTCTTCTGGGTAATCTCCGCCGTGGCTCGTTGCGGCGGGGTGATGGCGGGTAGCTGTGTGTCTGTTCCCGCAGGCGTAACGAGAGGCGCATCGGACGCGGCCGGCGTGATCTCCTTAATGGCCGCCTGTATCCAGTTGATCATCCCTTCTTTGGCCTTGGAACGGTAGGCCTCCGTCTGCTTGGCGGCATATTGCTCCGCGGTCAGACCGCCGCGCTCATAGATGGATTTCAGGGCGGCGAGGGTGTTCGCCATCGTGTCTTTCAGGACATCGCCCATCGTTTCGGCGAGAATCCGGGCATCCTTGGCGGTCTGTTCCTGGAGCTTGCGATCCCAGATCGCGCCCTTCGCGGCTTTCGCCAGTTCGTACTGTTGTGGGTCGGCTTCCTTCAGGAGCCGCGCTTCCTTGGAGGCTTCGAACTTGGCCAGGGCAGCCAGCTTCTTGGCTTCGACCCGGTTGACGCCCTCGATTTCCGAGTCCGCCAGATCGTCGAGCATTTCGGCCTGGGCCTTCAGGACTTTCTCTTCCAGTTTATCCAGCGCCTTTTGCGCTTCTGCATAGATGGACTGCTTCTTGAGAGCGACATCAGCCTGGCTGAATTTGGTCCTGCTCATCTTTTGCAGTTGCTCGAACCCCTGAATCTGGACGTCAATACTCTTCTGGATGGCAGCAAAGGAAGTGCCGTTCTTCTTGAACGCCTCACCGACCTTGGAGAGAAACTGCCCGTACTCCTTCTGGCTTTGGTTGAAGGCGATCTCCATGAAATTCTGGCCCAGGGTCGTCTGGCTTTTCAGAAGATCGCTGGAGAAGAACCCCTGACCCGCAGAACGGGGAGCGGTGGCCTGGTGGTGCTTATAATTGCCCATCCGCAGGTTGTAGGATCCCTCCGGACCCACACCGGGCTCTTTTTCCATCTCCTTGTACAGTCGGTCGTAGGCAGTCCATTCCTGCCTGGCGTTGACGCGGGGGTCCGTGCTGACGATCGTCTGGTTCTGGCGGGTGGCATCGACGAAGGCGCCCTTGCGGTAACGATACATTTCCTTGCGGCCCTTCTCGCCGGGTTCCACTTCAAAGGGGGCATCAAAGTAACCCTTGCCAGAAGGACTCTTGAAGTTTGCGATCGTACTGGAATCAATTCCGAAGATCCGGACGGGCACGGGCGAATTGGGGGTGGCGGCCTGCGCCGCCGTGCCAAACCCGAAACGTGCGAATAGATTTTTCAGGAACTGACCGGACTCCTCTTTTTCCTTCTTGTTCTGCCAGGCGATTTTTTCCGAACTGAGATCATAGGGACGCACGGACGTCACGGAGCGCCAAATCGACTTGGTCGGATCAAAGAGGTCCTTGATGGGCTGCAGGATCGGACCGAACATCTTCTCCACAGCAAACTTCGACCAGGGGTTGACGGTCTGCGACTCCGCGTCGTAGCCGACGACTTTGTTCAGTGGACCCAGATGCTGGTACTGACCGGCTTTCGTGTCGCCGGAAATGGACTTTCCCTTGAAGATATTCCAGTCCAGAGCGCCTTCGGTAAGGCCACTAAGTACCGGTTGCACCTGACTCCATATATTGCGCACGTCGCCGGTCATGTTCTTCAGGAAGTCTTCAAGCTGGAACCCGATATTCCCGACACTGCCGACCGAGAACATGTCCTTCCACCAGGACGGCTTCTCTTCTTTGGACAGTGGGTCGCTGGGTTCGGTGGCACGCTTGGTCTTGCCGAGGGCACTCCAGAACGCGCCTTTACTGGACAAGGCTTCCGGCCAGTAAGACAACTGCCCTTTCTGGAACGTATAGAAGGGGAGTACCCGTTTGATTTGTTTCTCCGTAGCAGTCAGGTAGGCTGGGGCGTACTTATAGAAAACCTTTTCGGTCTTGGCGATGGCCTCTTCAAGTGTGAATCCCTTGTTAAATTGAGATATTGCCAGTGCGGTCCGGTTCAGCGACTCCCCTTTGTTGGCAACCCAGGCCGGGAACTTGCCCGCCCCCTGCTCGAACATGCCGGTCTGGGACAGGACGCCGTTGCGTTGCAGGGTATCATAGAGGTATGGACGGCTTTTGCCCTTGGTCATCAACAACTTGGCGGCCTGGATGTAATCCTTGAAGGTCGATCCCTCAGAGACTCCTTGCGTCAGGGCGCCCATGAAGTTTCGGGACTGGAACTTCGGCGACCAGGACATGGCCCGCTTGTAGATGCCGGAGGTCCAGTCCAGACCCTTGCCGATGATGCCGGATTCCGCCTTGGGGCCGAACGCCGACTCCAGCGTCTTGTAGACTTCCTTATAGGGAAGGATCTGCCCGTTGGCAGCACGAAAAGCATTGGGAGCGTTCTGGGGTGCGGCCTTTTTGGTATATTTCGAGACATCCAGACCCAACTTTTGCAGGTCGCTGAAGTCTTTCGATTCTACCGCCACCCGGAAAGCCGACTTGAGTTCTGTGAGTTTGTCCGCAGGAAGGACCTTCTCGACTTGATGGAAGAGATTGAATGCACCCTGTATGGAGTCGAAGACCTTGCTGACCTGCGGGATCTTTAATGCCTGCTTGCCCCCGGCGCCCAGGACTTTGCCCATGCCGGTTGCCGCCAGCTTGAACCCACCGAAGCTGGACGGATCGATGGCGATATCCCCGGCAAGGCCGAGAGCGGTTGCTAGTGCCCCGTCCTTCATCCCCATCTGTTTGGTAATAATGTCCTTGTATGTCTTCTGGCCGCGCGTGAAATCCCGGCCGGTGGCCGCCGTCTTGATGTTCTCGGTGAAACTCTTGGCGTAGGACTCCAGGAAGACGCCGGCCACCTTGGCCATGTTGGTGTTGCTCTTGAAGGACTCCTCGTTCGCCCGGTAGATGGCGTCAACCGGTTGCGCTGCGGAAACCAGCGACGTGAGGCGCTTGATCGTCCCGGCTTCTGGCACGGCGGCGGCAAGGTTCCGCTGGATCTCCGCACTTTTGGCCGCGATCTCCTTGCTCTTGGCAAGATTGCGGTCAATTTCCCGTTCGGTCTCTTCCAGTGTCTTGTCGGCCATTTCGCTACCTCATGAATTTTTCGAAGTCCTTCTTTGCGCCGTGGTAGGCCATCCGGGTCGCGTTCGCGACCACCTTGCCCAGGACATCCAGGAACTCCCCCTCCCGCTTCGCAGCGCCCTCCAGGGCGGCCAGAAAGAAGGAGTACCCATAGTCCCAGGGGTTTACGTGGCCTCGTTCAATGAGTCGGCAGACGGGTTCGTCGAGCCATTCGCCGCCATGTACTTGTTCGCCAGATCCAGCAAAGCGGCGTTGCGCAGCGCGACGAGCATCGGGTTGTCGCCTTCGAGCTGGGCGGCCAGGTCGAAAAAAACCTCGTTCACCTCCCGGAACGCATCGTAAATCAGCTTCAGGGAACTGGGGGTGTAGTCTTCCGTTTCCTCGATGGTGATACCCTCGACGGCGATACCCCAGATCTTCTGGAGTTCCGGAGACAACTCCAGGCCCATGACGGGTTGGAGATTCGAAAGGTCTTTCCAGAACGCCTTGATCTCGCGGACGAGCAGTTCGTTGACGGTGATAAGGCGGTTGCCGAGTTTGATTTCCTTGGTCTTGCGTGTCGGATTGGTAGACATGAAATTCCTCCCAGAATTTTATTATAGTGGGATGGGCCGCGAAGCCCATCCCGTGGTGTTGGTGTTACGCGGCGGTTGTTGTCGTGGTGGTAGTGGTAGTTGTGCTTGTCGTCGTCGCAAACGCCATCGTGATGAAAGGCGAGGTGGAGTGGCCCGCGCGATCCGCCATGCCGCGACCGGAGAAACTGATCGTGGTGAACTCGTCGCCGATCAGCGAGAAGGCGCCGTTCGGGGTGATTTTTGCTTTCCAGAAATCGTACTTGGCATCCGGGCCGGCGGGATTGTCGGAGACAAACCGCAGAGCGTAATACTGGTTGGCATTCATGTTGGCGTACAACGTCCGGGTGCCGGACAGGGTCGCTTTCATAAACATCCGCAGATTCTCGACGGAGATTTCATCCAGTTCGAAGTTGACGGTGTAACCGGTCTGGATCACGACTTCCGCGTCCAGTTCCTTGGTGCTCGTTCGGGAAGCGTAATGTTCCTTGGATTCTTCCGTCATCTCATATTCAAACTTGGTGCAGTTGCCGACGTCGGCGTATGCACCCACGACGCCGTTCGTCCATTTCGCAATCGACAAGATGCCCTTGCCGATCATATAGTTGTCTACACTGGGGGTTGCCTGTACTTCACCCATATCGCTGCCTCCTTAATTTCCTATTTCGAGTTCGTAATATTTCTGGTCGTAAACGGTAAACAGATCGGTCGTCAGCAAATACTCGCCTTCACTTTCCACAGTCAGTTCCCCTGCACCCTTTATCAGGCGAGTGCCGTGCAGGGCCTTCAGGCAGTCGCTCATCAGCGTGAAGATGCTCGGCGCATCCTGGTTGTTGAAATCGTGGAGATTGGAGTCGCCGATGTAGATCGAGAGGTCGTGCCGGAACTTCAGTGAGGCCCCCTTTTTCTCCACAGGCTTGCGGTTCTTGCTGATCACGAGCGCAAACGGCGTAGTCAGATTCACCATGGCCGGGAAGGTTTCTTCCTGGAGCTGGACCTTCTTGCTGTATCGGTCCAACTCACCGTGGTAAGGCTTCACCAGGTTGAAGGCCGGCACGTTCGCCCGGATGTGGGCGCAGAGGGTCGTGAGGACATCGGCACGTTCGACATGGAGGTTCATTAGTATTCCTCCATGAAGGTCTCGGTGAATTTCTGCACCCGCGTCGCCGTGGCATGTCCGCCACCCGCTTCTTCGGTGACTCCGGCTTCCAGCTGGCCCAGTGTGAGTTTGCCTTCCGCGATCCGCTCCAGGAGCTTCTGGCAGTCCTTGTAGGTCTCCCGCCAGATCGCCGAATCGAAGTATTTCCGCAGATGGAGATTCCAGATCGCGATCTTGGTGGACAGGTTCGTCACCAGGGGCGGGACCGGATCCATGGGCACACTGTAGTTGGCGATCAACAGATAGGCATCAATCTCCCGATCCGCCTGGTCAATCGCCTCGTCGATATTGTCCTGATTGACGACCAGCGATCCCGCGGTGTCGTTCGAGAGGTTGACCAGCATGGTGTTGGGGAGCAGTTTCGCCAGATCTGTCAGTACGCAATACGCCATGATCCTTCTCCGTTCAGGGTTGCGAGAAGCCCCGGAAAATCCGGGACCCCTCGGCAGCCATCCTTATTTCTTGGTGTTCGTGATGATGAAGCCCGCGTCCGCGTTGACGAACACGGTGTCGTACATGTCCGTGCACCGCACGTTGACGATCTTGCCGCCCTCTTCCGTGAAGATATCCACATAGGGGTAAGGCGTCGGGGAGAACCCCGGCTTGATCGTGTAGCCGAAGCCCGGCTCGTCGATATCCGGCGTGGTGGTGCTCGGAATGTAGGCGAGAATCGCGACATCGCCCCACAGGTCATAAAATGCGTCGGCGGCGGTCAGGCCCATGGACCCGGCGATAATAACCCGGTTGAGGTCATGCATCGCGGCAATGAGTTCCGGGCGGACGACCTTGTCGTTCGTCAGCTTCATCTTGTCGGTGTACGCCGCGTGAAACTTCAACTGGGCGTAGGTTTCCGACCCCAGAACCAGGGTGTTCGGATACAAGCCGATCTTGCCCCGGATGACTTCCCGGGCATCCTCAATGTTGCTGACCGGATCGGACCCGGTTTCCGACCAGCAGGTTCCATTGGCCAGGGCCAACTGGTTGGCCGCGGCGTAGTTGCTGACGTTGCAGACATCGTCCGCGATAACCTTCTCCATTTCCTGTTTCAGGTTCCACTGGACTCTCCGGCGCTGACGGTCCTGCAAGTTGAACAGCGCCTTCAACGCGGTATCGCCGGGCAGGTTCGCGAGTTCGTTCAGTTCCCGCTGATCCAACGGGATCGCCAGGTCGTGCTCTTCGCAGTAGAAGGTCTTCCACGAGTCGGGAGTCATACCGGCCCGGTTGGAATGCGCCCCCCTGGCTCGCAGGGTTTCGTAGATCCGGAAGGCGTCCTTCCCGAAGACAGGGAACTTGCCGCCCTTCGTGACGGACTTCACGACGGGGAACACTTCCTCGCCGATGAGGCCCGCAGGTTTATAACCGGACGCCAGGGTGGTTAACGGAACGCTGACGCCTTCGGTAATCGTGTCGAAAAAATTAGCCATAATCTTGATCCTCCTTAGTCAGTCGTCCGCATTACGCGGCGGTGGTCGTGGTCGTCGAAGAAGAAGACGAGGACGTGGTTGTCGAAGTTGTCGTCGGAACCGTGCTGACCATGTTGCCGCCCAGCCGAATTTCGACGAGCTGACCCGCGACGGCCTGCGAGCGCATCACAACCCCATTCGCATACTCACCCCTACCGGCGACCACAGCCTTGCCGAGGGCGTTGGTCGTGACCTGATCGCCCGCATCCAAAGCATCCCCGGCTTCAACGAGCGCCGTGCCGTCGATGACGATGGCGAAACTATCGCCCGAATCGGAATCTTCCTCGCGGGAGACCCCCTTGGCGAGCATACCCTTGGTGCCGCACACCGCGTCGGCATAGCTGATGAAGCGGCGTTTCGTGATCGCGCCGGTGGCCAGTCCCGTGACGATGGTTCCCGGTTTTTCAGTATGTAATCCCATACCCGTACCTCCTTAATTTGATTGCTGATTAGGCGGCCGCGTAAGCGGATGCCGCTGCTTCATAGGTGCATTTGTTTGTTTCCGCGTACTCCCGGATCTGCCGATCGATATCCAGGGACTCCGGGTTGACCCGGTTCGCCAGTTCCGCAAACTGAGCCGGGACTTCCGTGGCATCGAGTTTGCGCGGTGCGGCCTGGTCCCCTTCGGCAAAGGTCTTGCCGGGCTGGATCAGGACCGGTCGGGCCGTCAGGCGGGCCTTCATCTTTTCGGACGGCTTCACCTGTCCTTCTGCAAACGTCAGAGTGCCTTCCGCTGCCAGCAGGTCGGCGTACTCTTCGATAATGCCGTCCTTCTCCGCAGGCAGGATCTTACCTTCCTTGGCGAGTCCTTCCGCGAACACGGCAAACGCCGACTTGGACGCCTCGATGCCACTGGTCCGGGCGCCCGCATCGAGTTTCTGGGTCAGAGTGTCGATCGTGCTTGCCATTGCTGCAAACTGGGTGTCGTGAGCAACGGTCCGGGAAGCCAGGGCAGCACTTAAGTCCGCAATCTGCTGTTTCAATTCATCCATATCCTTTTCCTCCTGTGCTTGATTTTCCGAGAAGCTTGAGGCTGGTTTCTGGCCAGCGATGATGTCACTGAAGAATTTCTGCAATCCGGTCAGGATCTTCGTCGCAATCGTCTGTGCTTCGTCGTTCGCAACGGTGTATTCCTCGAACTCCTGTCCTTCGGCGAACTGGACCGGGGCGAGCCCCTTGACGGCGGGCGGCACGGCCCCGAGCAACCCGATGTGGCGCAGCAGCCCGTCCGGGTACAGGGCGATGGACACTTTCTTGTATTCTCCCCGGCTGACCGCTTCCTTGATGCCGTCGCTGACATGATCGACATACGCGAGCAACTTTCCTCCCGCCTCTTTCAACTCCTTGGCCCATCCGTAGGCGGGGTCGTCTGTGGCCGGATGGCCCAACACAAGGGGCGCTTCATGCTCCTTCTGATCGTTGTAAGTCTGGGCGATCTGTTTGATATCCTCGTCGGTGTACGTCTTCTCGATACCGTTCCCGGATGTATGGGTTCCCGAGCGAAATACTTCCAGCCAGGCTCCTGCCATTATTCCGTTCCTCCTTTGGCTTTCTCCTTCTTGACATCCAGAAGGGGTTTGTCTTTCTCGTTGGTCTTGTTTTCAGTCCCGGTGACTTGCAGCTTCGAGGGATCGATGATCTCCTCAATGTCGTCTTCCTCCAGGTGATAGGTGCGGGTGAAGTAAGTCTTGGAAAAGCGGACGCCGGCACGGGACAGCGCTTCGTCGCGGGTGGCCCGTTCGGTCTCGACCTCCTGGGCATGGAAGGCGACCAGCCGGGGGCGGGGCGTTTCGATGTAACCGTTCCGCATCATGATCAGGTTGACGACATCGTTCCAGATCCCACGTACCATCGTGATGTCGCGTTCCTGGATGTCGTTACGTACCGTCAGGGCGCCCTTGGTGGCCGCGTAGGAGGCCTTGTCGCCGGAGTCGGTACTCAGGGTGTGCCCGAGGATCGTCTTCGACATCTGGCTGTCCATGAAGTCACAGAGCGTCTTGAAGCCGTCATTACTGCCCTTCTGGTTCTTGGACTCCAGGATCTCGACCGTGCGGTTTCCGGCCACGGCGATCACGGCATCCTGCACGAGGACTTTCAGGTCGTCGGCGAAAGCCGTCAGGACCGTGGAGTCGGCATTGCCTTCAATCTTGCCCATGACCCAGGGCGTGCCGAAGCGTTCCATGAAGTTCAGCCAGAACTCCATCCCGGCCCGCTTGAAAACGATGGGCCAGAAACAACGACTCGCAACGCCGCGGCCGTAGGGGTTCTCGTAGGTAGGTTTGATCCGGGGGCAGATCATCGTCCAGGGATCGGGAGGCGGTTCGCCATCCACAGGGGCTGCCTTGGAGAGAAAGCGCAATTCCGGGACACCCGAAGAATTGATGAACCAGTGGAACCATTCCGGGGGTTTCGGGGTGATCTGGACCGGGAGCCACATGCCGTACATGTAATCCCAGGTGAGCTCGGCGGGCTGGAATCCCCAGTAGATGACATCGAGCAGGTTGGCGGTCAGTTCATCGCGGGAAAGATCCTCGATGCACATCTTCCGCTCCATGATGCTGAAGAACCATTTCTCGATGACCTTGTGGAGCCGGACGGGACAATCCCCGCGTTCTATTCGCCAGTCGTAAGATAGAGTCGCCGACTCCCGGCTTTCGAGGGCCGCAGTCAGGTGGGCGTCGGACAGGAGTTCGCGGTAGAGGGCAAGGGATTGTCCGCGTTTCTGGAGGACGCGATCAGGATTGGGCAGACGCTGGTTGAGGATCCACCAGGCGCCGTAACTGGACGCAAAGGTGTACTGCTGCTTGCGGTACGCGCGAATCTGCGTCTCGGCCGGCTTGGAGCCTTTGGTTTTGGAAGGCGCCTGGGACGCGGAAAGATCCGCGCCCGGAGGCTGCCTTTTTTTGTGATCTTTTTTCATAGACCGAAGATTCCGAGTGAGATCGAGCGTGTTACCAACGTGAGATTGAGGTTCAACTATCTTCGGTGCTGTCGAGAACGATTCAGGATGTCAAGGAATTATTTCTCAGGCGGGAATTATTTTTTTCTCAGGTGGGAATTTGTTTGAGCCAGTTGCGGACGGTGCCCTCGTTGACGTGCAGGTCACGGGCGATTTTGCGGTTAGACAGGCCCTCGGCGTGCAGTTGAATGGCCTTAGTCTGCTTGTCGGAGGAGATCCGGGGACGTCCCAACTGCTTGCCGCGATTCCTGGCGGCCGCCAGGCCCGCGATCACTCGTTCCCGGATAATCTCCTTCTCGAACTCCGCGACGGCCCCAACGATCTGGAAGACGAGCTTGCCGGTCGGCGTGGAGGTATCCAGGTTGTTGTCGTAGGACACAAAATCGACGCCGTAGTGATTCAGGTCATCCAGCGTGACAATGAGATCCTTGAGCGACCGGGAGAGACGGTCCAGTTTCCACACCAGGAGAAGATTGAACTTGCGTTTCCGGGCCGCGGCCATCATGGCCTGGAACGCCGGCCGCTTCGTGTTGGCGCCGGTGAAGTTCTGGTCGATGTACTCCTGGTGGATCGTCCAGTGGGAACGGACGGCGAACTGGCGCAACTCGTCAAGCTGGAGGTCAACCTTCTGCTTGTCGGTGGAGACGCGGGCGTAGATGGCGACGGATTTCATGTGCGTAATAAACCCCCTTCATTTTGGCGTTCAAGGAACCTCTGTGTTCCTTGATTTCAGTGGGGTCCATTTTAACACAATCACTGCGCAAAATGGAAATGATTTTTACGCACCATTTTCCTGAGGTCAAGAAAATGGTGCGTAAAGAATACTCAGCATAATTTATAGTTATTCCAGACCACCCACCCATAATACCCGTCCAGCGCCACGAGCATTGCCACCGAGAGCCTTGCGTCCAGATCCCAGAAGGCAAAACCGATGGCGGCAAGGATGATTACCTTAGAGAAATACAGCGCCGGTTTCAGGCCCATCTTCTCCATGAGCCACCGCATGATCCGCTTAGATTCCTTGCCTTTCCCAGATTCAATCGCCCGGATCGTGGTGGCAACGTCCAGAATGCTCAGGGTGGTGAATATCGCGAACAGGGCGTAAGCCGTCATGCCAGCACCCCGTCTGCAATCGCCTTTGCATGGCTGCGAAGCGCCTGATAGGTTGCATATTCCGCCGTGCCCGGACTTGC
>Ga0172381_10003680_pt1 | contig 16124 bp, 21 predicted proteins | sample Leawel6488metaG_FD_119754 | JGI IMG/M metagenome (GOLD analysis project Ga0172381, IMG submission 119754) | Leachate microbial communities from a municipal landfill in Southern Ontario, Canada - Leachate well 64-88 metaG | ecosystem: Engineered > Solid waste > Landfill > Unclassified | place...
AGTTTTTTGCGTTCGTCTTCGGAAAGGGTTACGATGTATTTCGTCATATCCAACTTCCTCATGTGGAATATGAAACTAATGCATCAAATATTTTACGACATTACATTATTGACATGACACTAGCCTGCCGTCCGCTTCATAACAGGATGGAAAATTTGCTGCACGAGATACATCTCTCCCCGGGCCGGCGTTAAACGGACAATCGCGGTACCGGGCAGCAGGTACCGGGTGCTAAAAAAAGGGATGGAGGTTTCGAAGAAAAAGACCAGGGAAATGGTGATGGATAAATGGAAGTATCAGCAGCAAATCACGGGGCAGTGGCCCGGTCGGATGCAATCGCGTCCGGAGCGGCCGGGAAAGAAGAGGAACTCGAACGGGCAGTGGCAGCAGTGTCGGTATGCAACGGGGGGAAGCGCCAGAAGCGCCGCGATCGGATCGTGATCGGGCTTGGCGTGCTCAGCCCTGGGGCGGGAGCGGGGAGTGCGATGCCGGAAACACCGGCACCGTCGCCAGAAGCGCCGGCAGATGACGGGAGCCGGGGGGAAGAGGGGAATATCGATCTGATCTTTGCGCTGTACGAGCGCGACGAGCGGATCGCAGAAAGGCTGGAGAGAAAAATTTCCCGGCTGGAAAAGAGAATGGATGCAATCGGGAAGCGGGGGCGGTCCTGATGCCCCGGAGACCGGCTGAAGTCATGGAAGAGATCCCGCTCTTTCTCATCCCGCACGTGATCATGCAGAAGATCAGGAGCTGTGGGGAAGACCTGGAAGGAGTCGCGGTAAAAAGGACCGAGCGGCATTTCTACACGGTCAGTATCCGGACCCGGCCGGTAAACCGCGAGTACCAGTCAGAGCGGGCGGGAAGGAAACGCGGCGGTGAAAGCAGATGACCCGGGGCCGGCATCCCGAACTGGGGCGTAAGATCGCAGAGACGGTCGCGTGCCAGCGGGGCACGGTTCACTTGATCGATCAGGGAAAAGACCGGGCGCTTGACATCCTGATCACAACAAGCGGCCACGTGATCCTGGTGACCGTTCAGAGATCAGAACGGCTCGGGGAACCGATCCAGAAAGTGGAGGAATTGTATCGTGAGCCGATCCACCGGATCCGGGAGATCCCGGATGGCGGGCCGGTCTGCCGGGAGCTCTGGCTCTATTCACGGTACGAGACCCTGCGGTTCTTCCGGATCGAAAATTTCGCAGTCGTTGAGCTGGGCAGGGACGGGACACCCCTCCCCGGGGCCGGGACATGAAGGGGGGAACCGGCATGAGCGGGCAGGAGTGACGGCATGGGGAGAGAGTTCTCCCTGGCAGATCCCTTTTTTCCGGGATCTGTATGTTCGGGGTGGCTGGTACGATCATCCTGAAAGCACCCGAGCTGACACCGGGTATTTCAGGCCCGTTTCGGGCTCCGATTACCTCATTTTTTCGTCCCGGCAACAGGAATTCCCGGAAAACCGACAGGAAATGGTGATTTTTGAGCAGTTTTCACGCCGTAAAATGAGATAGCGAAATAGCACTAATCTGGGGGAAATCATTTTTCAGGACGGGTTGGTGGATATGGGTCTGGCAGAACGAAGATATGGGGCTCCGAAGGCCATTGTGGAGACCTCACGTCGGAGAGTTCCTCGCGCGATCCTGGCAGGACCCGATCTCACCTGTTCTCCGGGATCTCGGTTGACTCACGGTGTCCGGCCAGGCATTTCCGGGAAACGAAGCCCGATTTTTGTCCCGATCACCCTCATTTTCCGGCCCGGTGACAGGAATTCGTGAAAAACCGACAGGAAATGATGGTTTTTGAGGAATTTTAACGTCGTAAAATGAGATAGCGAAATAGCACTAATTGCGGGGCGGATCTTTTGCCAGATGGGCTGGTGGATGGTGGGAGGGTAGAATGCGGATGTGGGATCCGGGCCGGATCCCGGGGTTGTGCCCCAATGATGCCCGTTTAGTGCCCCTTTAGCCCGATTAAATAAGCGGGTATCCCGGATTTTATTCATCATATATTCGTCAATTTCGTCAGATATGCGTCATTTTCACGTCATGTGCTGAGGTACGACCCGGCAGCACTTCAGGGGCGGTCTCGCAGGAGAACGTGCAGCCGTTGGAGTGTCATCATTTTTTTATTTTTTCAAACCCGGAAAAAGGGATTATCTGATCATACGTGGCCTGATGCTCTGCACTCTTCTCCCGGGATGATCCGGTTTGCACCAGGCAAAATGGGGGCACCCGATACAGGGGGGTTGGATGGATCGTGGACAGTTGTCAGGGAAAGGGTCGGGGATCACGGTCGGATCGTACTGCGGGTTCTTTCTGCGTACAAAGGATCCATCCGGTTTTAACTCGTAATTATAACGGCTGCTGCACATGCCGTATTCCATGTTAAGCATACAGTAACCTTCGACCGTGACGTAATTCCACGAATCAACTGAGGGATACTCATCCTTCCTGGCGGATGCATTCATACCGGAAGAATTTTTTTTTGTTGCTCCAAGGTGTTTGTGGTAGGTTACAACACACTTCTTTGCGTTTACACGAACATAAAAAAAATCACGATCCATTCACCGACAGGATCACCATTTTATCGTCCATTCCAGAAGGTTGTACCTGCCGGGTTGCAGGGGCAGTGTTACCCCCTTAAGAACTCCGGAACAGATCCTCCGGCACAACTCTACCCTTCTCTGTCCGGTCAAAATCCTTATCAAAACTTACGATGGCAAGCCCGTACCGCTCCGCCACCGCATACTGGTAAGCATCGTCAAAATCCAGATGAAATTGTCCGGCAGCATCTGTGATCTTTGAAAAATCCTCTGGTACAAGAGACAGAACGTGAATGCCGCTTGCAATAATATCCTCGTTGACAAACGTCAGGAATTCCCGAAACTTATGCTCACGCAGGTAAATAACGCCGAGCGTGTGCAGTGAAAAATCGCTCACATATACTTTGGAAAGATCGGCTCGGGAGAAAAAATCCTTGACATCCTGAACGTGGGCCCGGCGGAGGATATATTCAAGAAAAATATTTGTATCGATAAGATACATCAGGCTCCCCGCCATTCCAGGGCCTTATGCTGGAGATCCACAGAGGAGTACTGTGAACCGAGCTCTGCAAGAGTCCCTTCGGCAGCGCACCGGAACGGTCTGGAGGATCTCATTTTTGAACGCTTCACGAGTTCATCGATATAATGAATTGCTTCCGCACGGAGATCCGGTGGCAGCGTCTGGATTTTTTCTTCGACTGAACTGGAAGACGATGACATAATACTCACTTTTCTATGGATTTTCAGGGATACAATCCTTTCGCATGAATGAGCATGTTACAGGCCCGCATGGAGGGGAGAGTGGCGGGGGAGTTATTGAATGCGTGATGAACGACTCCCTCCGGGACTCCCTGCGGCACGACCCGGCAGCATTTCAGGGGCTGACTGACTAGAGAACGTGGGGGTGTCGGAGTATCAGTATTTTTTACTGATTATTCCCCAGACTCCCATTTTTTGATCAATGTTTCGCATTCCGGGCGGGGAAGCCAGCGTTTGTTTTTCAGCATGGATCTCAGGGCAGAAGCAGCTTCCCGGGGTTGCAGGATCTCTTTCTGGATCATCTCTTCGAGAAGCCAGAGTGTCCCGTGGTATTCGATCCGGGAAGCATCAGCCAGTTTCCGTAACGGTCCGTCGTTTGAAAGGATCATCGTATGGTGTTTCTGGCTCAGGAAAAGGACGGATATATCTTCGAGAGAGAGTTCGATGTGATCCTCCTGCAAGCTGAGTATTTCCTGGGTCTCAATATCATTGAGTGCCAGGATTTCGAGTCCGAATGAAGCAAGTTGTTTTTCGGAATATAATCCGGAGATCTCATATGCAACGATATCGGAGGTGTGAAAGTCCAATGGCAGGAGAAACAGCGTATCGAAGATATCCCCGGCTAAGAAATTGAAGAGGATATTCGTATCGATACAGCATGGTCTCCTGCTCATTCTCATTCCTCATTGGCACGGCACGGCTAACAGGGGGGAGTCGTCTCCTTTCAGTTCGTTGAACCGGGACTGTGATATCTTGTGTTCAGTCAGAGCCCGGAGGAGGAGGAGCTCAAACTGGGTCGGTATCTCCGGTTCGATTGGTTTGCCGGGCTCCTCCAGATGCCAGCCGTGGGACCGCATCTCTATCCAATGCCGGTCTGCCGCCTCTTCTGAGATTATTTTCAGGGTCCGGGCCCGGTAGATCAGCGCTCCCATGCTGATTCCGTACTTGTGTTTGAGAACGTAGAGCTCCCGTAAATCGAGCATCTTTCGCTTCGGGCCGATCTCAGTTACTACTGCCTGCCGGGGGATCAGGAAAGCGCCAGCAAACCGGAAGGCAGCCGCCTCCTCATCGATCCCTTCGTCAAGTTTCAGGAGCAGGTGTCCCAGTTCATGGGCGAGGCTGAGGCGCCGCCGGTCTCCGGGGAATGCTTTATTGACAATGATGAGCGGGTGTTCATCGTTATACTTCATCGTCAGCGCATCGAATTTTGCCGGGCCTTGGATGACCCCTACCTTGATACCATGCTGTTCCAGTACGTCCATCAGGTTCTCGATGGGATTGAGACCGAGATTCCAAGCCTCGCGGACCCGGACGACAACGTCTTCGATCTCGTCGATTGAGGACACACGGCAGGATTCTGGATCCGGCAGATCGAGCGGTTTTTCCGATCCGGTAATCTCTTCGACCGCGATGTACCGCTCCAACCAGTCCGAGGTCTTGCCAAGAATCTGCGTTTCATCTTTTAGCGACAATGCTTTCCGGGCCCGGTACACGGGTTTCGTAAGCCGGATTGTGGAAGCCCGGAAGAAGTACTCCGGCCGGACCCCGAGCGCCTTCGCAAAAGCGATAAGAACTGTCGAGTTCGGCGCGATGGTTCCGTTCTCGTATTTCGAGATCGCCATCTTGGTAACGCCGAGCTTCTGCCCGAGCGCCTCCTGCGATAACCCGGCATTGATCCTAGCTGATTTTATGCGTTCACCGAATGCCATGCCATTTACCCTCTCATATCTGGTTTACACTTTGGTAAAATATTACCAATAGAGTAAACTCTGCAATTGTATATAAAATATTGCAATTGAGATGGTTATTTTTTGTTTGTACAAATCAAGAACTTTTACGACATTAATTGATTGATTAATTGATTGATTGATCAATCAATTAATCAATAGATATATAATTCAATTTCCTCAAAGATCTTTAAGAAAACTTTAAGTAATAACAATGGTATCCGGAATCTAAGCAGCTCATGACCGAACTGCCATAGAGGAAAAAGAAATGACTTCAGACGATGTAAGACGCGGACTCGCGTATGAACAGAGAAAAGCAGGCGAACACCGGGCAAGGCATGTCGGTGGACCGGGCATGCACGACTACGAACGGGGGGATGTATTAGGTGAAGTGAAGGCCCGGCAAACTCCCGTGACCAAGCCTGAATTGCAGCGATTAATCACTCAGAAAGGAATTTGCGAGGTCGACAGTAAAGCGGGATTCACTCAACCAGCCATTGAGTATCGGGATCGCTACCAGCCCTGTGTCAAGCTGATCAGCAGGGGAAAGAAAATTTAATTTTAAAAAAGGGAGTCGGAAGATCTCTTACAGGAGGAACATGTCAAGGGGATATCACGGTGGGATACTGGGGGTTCTGGGCTGTGTAATCTGTGATGTTGTGTATTCCATAGCAGATTTGTTCATGAGGGAACTCTGGGCTTTGGCAAGAATTCCCTTCGAGATTATCGGCGCGATATTTCAGGTGTTTGCTTCCCTTGACGCGATGCGGACAAACCTGGATATCCTGAGTTCGGTCCTGAGTATTTATCATAATTTTTCGAGCGGGCTGGCATTCCCGGAAAATATTCTTCAGTCAATAAGCCCGTTCAGTACTTTATTCTCCATTGCTATCTGTGGGATTGTTTTCTGGTATCTAAGAATGCCATTATTAGAAGGGCTATTCTCGATCCTATCAGAACTTCGATAATTCTTTTTTGTTTTCACAACTTCCCGACAAACGCCTTCACGAGCACCGCCTTGAGTCCACCTCTCGCACCGCCACCTCAACCTCACGATCGATGGCATCCTCACGCTCAAACAGCATACCGACACGGCGCACGATCTCGTGCCGCTCGAAAGAAATCAGTAACCTAGAAAAATCAAAGTCTGACAATTCCCTTCTCAAGGTAAAAATCGCGAAGGTCTTGCCCGCTCATTGTACAATCAACCAGCTCACAAAATTGTTCATGAGGGAGGCTGAGCTGTTTTGCCATTTTATGCATAAGTCCATCGCCGATCTCTTTTTTTCCATGGCTTACAAAAGTAGAGATAGAAGTCTTTTTTCCATCAACGAACAGAACAAGATACTGGTGGGAGGATTGTCTTTCTTCAAATCCTTTTTTGAGCAGGGCATTTGCAATATTGTAATTTTTACGCGTTCCCAACAACATCGCCATCCTGCGTCATGAGTGCCAGCAATTTTACGCGTAATTCGACTGCATCTTTTGTCAGGGTTTCGGGATCCGCTTCCACATATTCATCCCACAAGGTGGCGAATTCTTCTTCAATCTCTCGGATTCCCTGTTTGAGGGAGGCCGATGTGGAAAGGAGATGAAACGAGTCATTGGATAAAATGTATTCATCGTCATCAAACTGAATTTCAAGAACGAGCGGGTGTTTGAGAAGAACCCGGCTGTTTTTGAAGGAAATCTCCTGAAGCGGCAGATGCGGGATCTGCTCGATTGCTTTCTCGGAAGAGATTTCAATTTTGTTGCTCTCTTTCATACGGCCTACAATGCTTACGAGATTCCCGACGTAATTCTTCATGGATTTTTCCAGTTCCGGGGTATATTTGCAGGAGTATTCGCCTTCGGGAGTATCGATCCTGCATTCATGTTTTTTATCAACCCGGATCTGGATCAGACGCCCGATTATGGTTTTATCCGTTGCCTCAGGGATCTTGTGGAGTGCCTGCTGAATAACCGGTTTACGTAAGGGATTAAGTTGTAATGAACGGGAGCTGCCAAGTCCCAGACGGAAACTGTAGGAGGCTCTGGCATCGGGCCAGAGATGATCGACTTCCTGAATGACCCGGTAGGCTCTTTGTTCGTCAGGAATTTTTTCTGCAATTTTTTCGGAAATGTCGTCATCGGTTTGTCCGATGTGGATGATCTCATGTGCAAGTCCGATCGCTTTCTCCCCGGCCATGGGAAATCTGGGAAAAAGTCCCTGTTGCGAATCGGAAATTCCCAGAGTGGCCCCTACGCTCCCGATCTCCAGATCCTTTACAACAAGGGTATATTTTTCTTTTACCGGATTCGGGAAATCTCCCCCGGTGCGGTACGGGTTTCCTTCGAGAAAATCTCCGATTACGTACAGGAGGTTTTGGAGGCTCTGGAACTTTTCTGCAACCAGCATCGCAGGGATAGGAGCATCGGGATCTTTAATGGATTTGATGGTGAATGCAATTTTCTTTTTATCGGGGGCTGGCATTCGGGCGACCTCATCGGGAATATATATTCAGCGTATATTTATGATTCTTGGTTTGAGGGGTATTAAGGTTTGTAGTCTGATCCCGCCGGGAAAACAGGATGTGTACTAACTGTCGTGTGAAAAGAGAGAGGGTCAGGAAATCTTATCCCAACTGCATGAATCGCATTTTGGACAGGGTGGTAAGACATCCGAATCCTGATCCAGATGGATAATTTCTGAATCTTTTCGACAGCGATACATTCCTTTGCCAGGCTTCTGGCCACAGGTGTATGGCATGAATAACGATTGAATTATAATGCCCTTAATCTCAGGCCGTGCGGTGCGAAAATGAAGAGTGGTACTACAACTTCCCGGCAAACGCCCTCGCGAGAACCGCCTTGAGTCAACCGCTCGCACCGCCGGCCCGCCGCAGCAACCTCGCGATCAATGGCATCCGCACGCTCATGCGCTACGCTCACCGGGTTCGAACGGGAGGTTTTATTATTTTAAACCGATGTGGTGCGAATTTTCTGAATTTTGGGCTGATGTATATGCCGCCAGCAGAGCCTTGAACATTTTTCCGTGATTGGGATATTTCAGGTGAAGAAGTTCGTGGACAATAATTTTTTGCCGTTCATTTTTTGGCTGCCGCAGGATTGCACGATCAAACGTCAATCGCCCACGGCTGGAACAGCTGGCCCACTTATTTCTCATTTTCCGGAGATGAATCTCCTGCACGGTAACCCCGCAGGTTTCTGCCCATTCCCGTACCAGATTCTTAAATGATTCCGGTGTTATCATGATCCGGCCCGTCTGAGCACATTCATGATCCGATCAACGATCAATTTGATCTCTTTTATGTCGTCCATGCCGGACTGGATGACAATTTTGTACAGTTCCCCTTTGACATCGCGTGACTGCTGTTCACTGTGGCGCCAGTGCGGGTGCTGGTTTAAGATAGTCTTCATGTCATGGGCTCTCTTCTCGGGATCGGTAATCCCGTTTTTCTGGAGAATCCAGAAGATGGAAAATTCTTCGACGGGGATTTTCCGTGATTCCTGTTCGCGGCGTGCTGCTGTGATCTCTTCGAGGATCTTTTTGAGTTCTTCAAGAATTTCCTGCGTTGTCTTCTGGCGATCCATGTAGACCTGGATTATTGCATCCGCTTTTTCGCCAATTGAGAGAAGATACGGGGAGTCCTCTGCATGTTTCTCGACAAGATTATGGATCCCTTTACGGAGATTGAAGACTTTTTCGATATCGGAGACGTTTTTCTCTTCAATATACGTGATGACGTCGTGATTGATCTCATAGGTTTTCCCGGGCGCTCCAATATCGCTCCCGGTGGTGTGGGTCTGGACCAGGTGGGCAACTTTGCGGGAGAATTCATGATCAACAGAAATTCCCGGGTCGAAATTTTCCCGGATCATCCGGTACATTTTTGCGAGATTGTCAACATCATCGATGTAGGGTCTCAGGAACGCATCGGGTGAAATTATTTCATAATCATCTGACAGTTCATGGAAGAACCTGTAAAAGGTGTGGCGACGGTTTTCATCCATGAAATATTCAAGGACTGCTTCAACGGCCTTGTCTTTTGTTTTTCCCCGCGCAAGCCCAAGGTACGTGGCCTGTGCTTCACCCATAAGCTGGGTAAACCGCGTTTTTAAGACTGCAATGTCATTGACAATTCCCGTGATGTCCGTTGAATCAAAGGCGAGGGCTTTTTCCAGATTGTTGAAGATCCCGACAATGTCAAGGACAAAACCCGCCGGCTTCTTTCTCCCTTCCTCATCTTCATACGGGCGGTTGACCCGGGCGATTGCCTGTAAGAGGACATGGTCCCGCATGGGTTTGTCGAGGTACATACAATAGAGAACCGGGGCATCAAAGCCAGTGAGCAGTTTTTCTGTGACGATGAGGATCTTCGGCTCTTTTTTCGGATTCCTGAATGCTTTCCGTATGCGTTTTTCCTCTTCTGCTGTATGGTAGAATTTTTTGAGTTGATCATCGTCGGCACTATAGGGACTGTACACCACTTCGGAGTACGACGGAGGGAGCAACTGATCCAGTTCCCGTTTATACAGAGCGCAGGCTTCGCGATCGACAGCAACCAGGAACGCCTTGTATCCCATGGGTTCAACATTTTTCCTGAAGTGTTCCGCGACAAACCGGGCAACTTTGGGTACACGCTCAGGACTTTTCATCATGTTCCGGAGATTGACCGCCTTGTGGAGGACTTTATTGAGCTCGGCAATATCGCTGATTCCCTCGACAGCGGCGAGATCGAGAAATTCCTTTTCTAAAGTGAGCCGGTCTACGAGCAGATCGTTTGGGGCAAGCGCGTAATGAAGCGGGACCGTGGTCTGGTCCTGTATGGATTCGCCAATACTGTACCGGTCGAGATACCCCTGCGGGGGGTCGTCCTTGCCGAACCGGATAAACGTTCCCTGTCCGTATACGGTGCGGTCAATCGGCGTCCCGGTAAACCCGATGAACGTGGCATTCGGGAGTGCCCCCATCAGGTAATTCCCGAGCGTCCCGGTTGTTGTCCGGTGGGCTTCGTCAACGAGTACGAAGATGGAGTCACGGGTGTTGATATCAGCATCAATCCCGTCAAATTTCTGGATGGTGGATACGATGAGTCCCCGGTGATCGGACGCGAGGAGTGCCCGGAGATGTTTTTTGTTCTCCGCGACTTCGACCCGTTCAATCCGGGCGGAATCAAGGTTCCCGAACAACTGGGTTTCCAGTTCGTTCCGGTCTACGAGCATGATGACCGTCGGGTTTCCGAAAATGGGATCCTGAAGGATTTTCTGGGCGGCGACGATCATCGTGTAGGTCTTTCCCGACCCCTGGGTATGCCAGATTAACCCGCGCTTTTTTACCGGGTCTTTTGCCCTGCTGACCAGTTTGTCCACGGCCCGCATCTGGTGCTGGCGGAGCACGACCTTCTTTAGTTCGTCATCCTGCCGGGTGAACAGGATCCCGTCATGGAGAAGCGTCAGGAAACGCTTCGGGTCGCAGAACGTTTTCACGAGGGTTTCGAAATTCCCGTCCGTCTCATCTTTCCAGTTGAAAAGCGTCTTTGTCGAGGTGTTCCATGTGGCGCTGTAATAATACCGGATGATGTGGGTGAGCGCGTAGATCTGGAGGAGAGCAAGGAGTTTCGGGCATTCGCGATGATAGCGCCGGACCTGGTCGAGGGCCTGTGCGATTCCTTCGGTCTTGTGCGCGGCCTTTGTCTCGACAAAGAAGACCGGGATCCCATTGATGAGGAAGACGACGTCAGCCCGGATGGTTTTTGAGCCGTTGGTGAACGAGAACTCGTCGGTTACGGTGAATATATTGTTGGCCGGCGTATCGGTGTCGATAAACCGGACATTGCGTTCGCGTTTTTCGGCAGGGACAAAGATGGTTTTTTTGCCGTTAAGATATTCCCACGCGGTAAGGTTCCCTTCGATACCGGGCGGGATGCGCCCGATCTGTTTTGCGAGTTCCCCGGCAAGCCCCCGGGTCATGAACGGTTCGTTCAGCCGGATGAGCTGGCCGATGAGCACATCTTTACAGAAAAGCCCTGTTGCCCCGCCCCGCTGTGCCTCGATATGGTCCGGCGGGACATACATCCAGCCCACCGCTTCCGCATAGCCGATAAACGGGTTCTGCACCGATCCCCGTTCACCGCCGAGTGTTATGATCTCACTTCCGTGCTTCTTCGTGCCTGAGGATATGCCGGATCTCCTTTTTTAAGGTCGGCATTTCTTTTTTGGCATTGTCCCAGAGGATCGTCAGGTTTATACCGAAATAGACCTGGGTGAGGACATCGCGGAATCCTGCAATATTTTTCCATTCCGTATCCGGGTACCGCTCCCGGAGTTCGGCAGGCAGATTCTTGATCGCTTCACCGATAACCTGAAAGTTTCGGATCACGGCATCCCTGCGTCTCCGGTCGGCGGAGAACTCCTCAAATGAGATCCCGCCGGTATCATCTTCAATATTTTTTATCGCTTCAAGAATATCATCGAGAAGCTGAAGGGCGGTCCTATGCATAGACAACCTCGCCGAGGATATAGGGCCTGAGCCGTTTTTTTACCGCATCCTTCATGACAAGATCGACTTTGCGCCCGAAGAGGTCTTCAAGATAAAATTTGCATCCCATGTAATTATTGAACGTCTCTTCCCCGTTCCGGAACGTAACGAGCACGTCCACGTCGCTCTCCGGCCGCTCCTCTCCGCGTACAAAAGAGCCGAAGATGCCGATGGTTGCAACCCCGAACCGCTTCTTTATTTCCGGTTCGTGTTCCCGGAGCAGGGCAAGGACGTCCATACTGTACTTCAATTATAAATGGACTGACTTAAAAGTGTGTGTTAGCAGGGACTATTCCCGGTATTTACAGCAGGGCAACAAATTCTTCGACCGTGATCTGCGCCTGCGATAAAATGGATTTCAGCGTTTTGGTGCAAGCACGACACCGGTATGGACCGGCACCGTGACCAGGCAGTCTTTCTCTGCGTGGTAAAGAAAATGGTGGCTTCCCTTTGTATGGACGGAAACAAAACCCGCACGCAAAAGGGCCCTGATTACTTTGTCTCCGGTCACCCGGGGGAGTTTCATGCAACGACCGGGTCCTTAAGGGTCACTTCCACTTCAACCGGCACCGGTTTTTTGAGGAGCCGGAGGGTTTCAATATACCCGGCTATCGCTTCTTCAATATTTTTCAGCGCTTCGTCCCAGTTGTCACCCTGCGAGACGCAGCCGGGAAGGGACGGAACCGTCACGGTATAACTCCCGTTTGTGTTCCTGTCCATCAGGACAGTATAGCGCATCTGTGTGTGTTTCATACCCGCACTTCACTTGAGTGAGTGAACTGTATCATTTACGCGATTAAAGTATTTTCCGGTAAATGACGGTAAGTCCTTTTCCTTCAGGACAGCTGCACCCGGATTTTCGCGGTCATGAGATCGTGGAGAAGCGTGGCAAACAGGGTGTCGAGCGCCTGCCTGTGGGATTGTTCAGCGGCGAGTTTTTGGTCGATGGTTAAGATGAGGGTTAAGACTTCCCGTTGAATGTGTCGAGAGGGTACCGGGATATAAAAGTTCAATATTTTTTTCCCGCTCAAATTTTTTTGAATGGCCCCTTCAGCAAGTTGAGAAATACGTGATTGACCGGCTTCAGAATTAATGTAATATTTTAGAAAAATTGGATCAATCTCATTAGATAACCTAAACCTAATTAAGAAAGCTCCCGGTAAAACCGGAATTTCATAATTAGAGAATACCGCAGCAATACCACAGGTTCCACTTCTTGAGATTACCAAATCATTCGGTAGAAGGAAATGATTTTTAAATTGTGCAATTTCAAGATTTGCCCTTGGCATTGTCGAATAAGAAATTGTTCCATCAACATCCAAATCGGTTGTTCTTAAAAGTGCAATATTTCCATTATCATCGTATAATCTATTACTAAATCTTGGACCAAATGCACTTGACAGACAATAATCACCTACTTTTTTTACCTTCCACCCTTTCGGTACCGGTCCGATCTCCGTCTCTTTCAGCGCCACATCCCCAGCATCTTCCAGGGATACCGGGCCGTACGTGAACAGGTGCTTCATCATCGACGCTTTAAGCGCTTTCGTCGCCGCGATCACCGCATCGGTTTTTTCCTTCGCTTCCTGCACGGTGCGGAGGACGTGGGCGATGGGGTGTTGTTCGGGGAGCGGGGGGAGGGTGACGGGTAGATTGAGGAATAAATTCTTATTCACATGTGGTATAGTTGAGCCGGTTGTTTGAGTGTTAAATGTTTGAAAATTCGTTTTTAGAACATAGTAAATCCAATCATTAATGACTATATTTGGATCTCCCCTGATCACGGTCATTGTCGAAGCGAGAACTCCTTTTAATCCAAGAAATACATCGCCGGCATTTGATCCGTCCCAGATAAAAACAACATCCTCCGTAGCAACTGAAATTGCAGAGGGATCTTTTGAGAGGTTTACATATTGTGAGGCTATTCCCGTGCGGAAATAATCTGCGGTTAAATAGGGAACCTTATCCGTTGCCGGAGTTTCAGAGAGATTGTTTGGCTTTCGCCCTTTGCGAAAAGAAATTATTTCTAATAATGGTTTAATTGCCCACCCTTCAGGTAACTCACCCAAATCAAGCGCCTTATACCCTTCCGGCAGAGCATTCGTACCCGTCATGATCGTTTCTTCTTTTGCAAATGCCACAACCCTTTGATCTGCCCCGGCTCCGTGTAGATACTTGACCGTTCTGTGATGGAGTAATATTTCCCGGTCACCGGGTTGAATACCCGTTTCGTAATATCAGCAGTACTCATAGCTTCAGCCCCAGCCCGGCCAGCACCTTCTTCAGCTTCTCATCCGCTTCCCGCCGCTCCTCTTCAGCTTCCCGGAGCAACACAACGGCATCCTCCAGCGGGAGCGTCTCGTCTTTGCCGTTCTGGGTTACATAGCGGGACGGGCTGATATTGAAATCGTTCTTTGCCACACCGGCAAGAGGGATCACTGCGCTTACTGATTCCACCGCTTTCCAGTCCCGGTAAATCTCCGCGACCTGCGCGATACTCTCATCGGGCAGGAAGTTCTTGGGCCGGCCTTTCCGGAAAAGTTTCGAGGCGTTGATCAGCAGGATCTCGCCCGGGTGTGGCTTCTGCCGGTTGATCACGAGGATAATGCCCGGCGCCGTCGTGTTATAGAACAGGTTCTCCGGCAGGAGGATGACCGTCTCAATCAGGTCGTGCTCCACGAAATATTTCCGGATATCACGCTCGCGGTTCTTCCCGGTATTCCCGCTGCCACGGGACACGGCTCCCGTATCCAGCACGACCGCCATCCGGCCGGTCTTCTTGAGCGAGGCAAACATATGCTGGATCCAGCCCCAGTCCGCGCTGCTGGACGGGGGAAAACCATAGCCGAACCGGTTGTAGGCATCGGTCTCGTACACTTTCTGCCCGAAGTCCTGGTTCCACATCGGGTTTGCGGTCACGATATCGAAGTGTTTCAGGGCTCCTTCGCGAACGAGAAACGCCGGGTGTTCCATCGTATTACCCAGCGCGATCTGTGCTTCCATGTCGTGGATGAACGTGTTCATCTTCGCCATTGCAAAGGTGGTATGCTGGTTTTCCTGACCGAAGAACTGGAGCGGGGCAATAGCCGGGTCGTTATGATACCCTTCCCGGAATTTCATCGCGCACTTGATGAGCAGCCCGCCGGACCCGCAGCAGGGATCGTAGACTTCCTCGCCGGGAAGCGGGTTGAGAATGTGCGCCATGATACGCGCAACTTCACGGGGCGTATAAAATTCACCGGCGCTCTGGCCGGAACCTTCTGCAAATTTCCGGAGAAGGTATTCGTAGGCCATCCCGATGATGTCCGGTTCGACATCCGAGAGACCGAGACGGTATTTCCCCAGAACGCCGATCAGCACTTTGAGGGTTTCATCGGATATGATGCGTTGTCCCGCTGCCGTCACGTTAAAATCAACGATATCGATCGAGCCCTGAAGTTTGGGATTTTCACGCGAGATCGCCCGCATCGCATCCGTGACAAACTCCCCGAGCCCGGCACCCTTCCGGGAAATGTCATCCCACCGGGATTTTGGCGGCAGGTAAAACCGGACCAGCGTGTGGTCTTCAGCCAGGATTTTTTCAACGAGTGCCCGGCTTCCGTATTCTTTTTCCAGTTTCTTTTCCTCGTCTTCAAAAACATCCGACAACCGTTTTAAGAAAATAAGCGGCAGGATATAATCCTTGTATTTCGGGGCCTCGATCTCCCCACGAATCTTGCAGGCTGCGTCCCAGAGCCAGCCCTCAAGGGTTGTGATATCCAGTTTCTGGGCAGTATCCGGTGATTGGGCCACGTGATTCCTCTACAGTAGTATCATCCGGGTATCGTGAAGAAGATTTTGAAACGTGAAACTGAAAAGGTCACAGGGAACATTTTTGTTCCTCCAAAAAAATCCCACGCAGAGCCCGGATAACCCAACCGCTAATAAAAATCTCCCGGTTTTCCAAAAAAATCATTTCATAATCAAAGCACATCCCTCCATACGTCCCATATAGATATGTCAAAGGGGCCCCCGAGACAGAACCGAAAAAAAGAGAACAAAGAAGGGAGCGGCAAACACCCGCCGGCTCCCGCCGGAAATACCGACACGATCCGCCTGCCAGCGTGCGGCCGGGAACGTGCCCGCCAAAAATGCCCATTATGCACCCGTGGTCCGGAGGATCGCGAGGCCCGGGCAAAACGGCGGCACAAAAAAATCCGGGCTGCACCGGGGCGGATCGGAGAGCCCGGTCGTTTCCGAACACCATCACAAACAAAGGAGTGATTAATATGGGAGATTTCATCCAGAACACCGCAGTAAAGACCGCAACAAGAACGCTCGCGAACCCGATCGCGGATGTCGCAGCATTTGCCGCAATCGTTGATTCGGTCATCGCAACAAACCCGTTTGCCTGCGTGTCCTACATGACCGCCGGCACGACCCACGCGCCGGTCGAAAAGACAAAAGAGAGCTATGTCGCAAAGGTCGTCTACCAGGACAGCGACGCAAAAGTCGTGGGGAACGACTCCGGCAAGTACAACACGGTCGCCGGCTTTAATGCCGGGGCCGCAGCCATCCTC
>Ga0172381_10003682_pt1 | contig 16121 bp, 34 predicted proteins | sample Leawel6488metaG_FD_119754 | JGI IMG/M metagenome (GOLD analysis project Ga0172381, IMG submission 119754) | Leachate microbial communities from a municipal landfill in Southern Ontario, Canada - Leachate well 64-88 metaG | ecosystem: Engineered > Solid waste > Landfill > Unclassified | place...
AAAGTCGCCACGCTGGTAAGTCTGCCGACAGGGACCGGCAAGAGCGTGGTATTCTCCGCCGTCATGGAAGAGGTTATGCGATGCCAGCCCGACCGCCGGATTCTCGTACTCGCCCACCGCGAGGAACTGATCCTTCAGGCTGTCCGACATGCCGAGAACGTGAACCTCACGGCCGGCATTGAGATGGGCAGCAGTCGGGTTACGAATGAGCCGGTCGTCATCTCGACCGTCCAGACCCAGACGGCTTGGAGCAAGTGCCGGGTGTGCTTCGGAGAGGGCTGCGACTGGTGCCAACACACCGGAAAGCGCAGAAGACTCCAGCGGTTTCAGCCGACACAGTTCTCGACGCTGGTGATCGACGAGGCCCACCACGCTACAGCGGAATCCTACAGGATTGTGCAAGAGTGGTATCGGCAGAATCCGTCGCTGCGAATCCTAATGGTCACGGCCACGCCGAAGCGAACCGATAAAGTCGGTCTGCACAACGTGTGCGATTCCGTCGCCTACGAAATGGACCTCCGACACGCGATTCAGGATGGGTGGCTCGTTCCGATCCGGCAGCAGTTTGTCACCGTGGACGGGCTGGACCTGAAAAACGTCCACACGAGGAACGGCGACCTAGTTGACGGTGAACTCGAACGGGCGTTCCTTGGCGACACGGACGCGGAAGAGGAGGCGTTGCTTCATGCGATTGCCTACCCGACGATCCAAGCAGCAGAGGGACGCAGGGTGCTTGTCTTCGCTGCCGGGCAGGAACACGCCGCGAAGCTGACTGCCGCGTTCAACGCCTATGACGGGGTGGAAGCGGAGTACGTCATCGACAAGACGGATCGGGCCGAACGTCGCAAGATTGTCCAGCGGTTCCGCGACGGAACGACTCAGGTGCTTGTCAACTGCATGGTGTTTACCGAAGGGTTCGACGTACCGGACGCGGCTGTCTGTGCAAATGCCCGGCCAACAAAGTCCACTAGTCTATATCAGCAGATGATCGGCCGTGTCACTCGGCCGGCGAAGGGTGTTGTGGACGGCCCGGAAACGGCCGAGCAGCGGAGAGCGGCCATCGCGGCAAGCGACAAGCCATCCTGTCTCGTGCTGGACTTTACAGGTGATTCTGGTGCACACAAGCTTGTATCTGTTGCCGACCTGCTAGCGGGAAGCGACGTGCTCCCAATCGATCTTCAGGCTGCATTGGTCGCCGCGGAAAAGGCTGGCGCGCCGGTGGATGTAGAGGAACTGATAGAAAAGGCCAAACAAGCCAGAGAGGAAGAAGAGGAACGCAAACGGGAGGAACGTCGCAAGCGAATGCAAACAAGCAGTTACGCGACCGGCGGGCAGATTCATCGGACGGATGTGGACATTTTCGGCGGCGGATCATTCGATCCATTTTCGGACTACACGCCGTCTCCAATCGGCGCGACGCAGAAACAGGTAGCGTACCTAATGAAACTTGGCGTCCAACCACAAACCGCTATCGGTTACAGCAAGCGGCAGGCTGGTGCCGTGATTGACTCTTTGACGAAGCGCAAGGGCGCTGAATTCCTCGTGCCGTTTGGGAAGTACGCAGGGAAACGGCTCGCGGATATTCCTCCCGGCTACCTGCAATGGATGGAGAAGAACATCAACAGGAAAGACCTGTTTGAGAACATCCGACTGTTTCGTCAACAGCCTGTTTGCAGCACTGAAGAGGACTTTTAATCCAACCTACTAACCAAGGAGTGCGACCATGCCTGAAACCATCGTGTACCCACCGTCGAGAGCGTCAAGAAGGAAATCGCGGAGAAGACCGATCAGTACCGCAAGGAGATGAAGCATCTCCGGGCGTTGCTGCGGGTGTTGCAGGACAGGGAAAAGGTGTGAAGCTGTATCCACGTTTGACATAGCCCCAGATTGGGCGACCGAGCCAGCGGGAACCCTGCGGGGCTGGCGGACATCGTGACGGACTTTGACACGTAAGATGTGTCGGCGCCGCGTAGCACCGGCGTCCCCGTCACGGCGAGCGTATGGGAGCCCGCGTAACAACCGGGTCATGGCCACGTGACGGCGGGTGGAGGGTAGGGGGTACTGTGCGCTGGGGCGTGCGGTTGGCAAAGCGAAGTTACCGCTGAAAGGAAGATGTAGATGACTAACAGAGCGCGATGGATGCGAGCGAGTAGGCAGACGCCTTGCCCAGTCTGTGAAAAGCCGGATTTCTGCACGTTCAGCGCGGACGGCAAGGTTGCCAAATGCATGCGGGTGGAGTCGAGTAAGCCGGTCGCGTCTGGCGGATGGGTTCACAGGCTGGATGGGACGAATTTTGCACCTCCGCCTGCGCCTCTGGCGCGTGCTGAGCGAACGGACGAACAGCTTGACGCCCTATGGAAGCCTCGCGTGGAACGGTGGAGGCGGGGAGCGGAAGTCACGCGGCTTGCGGACACACTGGGTGTGTCGGCAGCATCGCTGGTGGCGATTCACTGCGGATGGGACGGAGCTGCTTGGACCGTCCCGGAGAGAAACGGGGCAGGTCTGATCGTGGGCGTCAGTCGCAGATTCAACGATGGCTCGAAGAAGTGTATCCGTGGGAGCCGACGCGGGTTGACCTACAGCCCGCAATGGTCTGACGTTCCCGGTCCGGTGCTGTTGGTGGAGGGCGCTTCCGACGTCGCAGCGGGAATCACGATGGGCCTGGCTACGATCGGCCGACCATCGAACGTGGGTGGCGTTCCCATGCTCGTCCAACTTCTGGGCGGACACGCACAACGTGTGGTTATCGTGGTGGCAGAGAGGGACAAAAAACCGGACGGACGTTACCCAGGCCTTGAGGGCGCGAGGACGGTCTGCAAGGAGTTGTCCAGGAGGCTTGCGAATCGCGTGTCTTGCCGTCTGCTTCCCGGCTCGTCCAAGGACTTGCGGGCGTTCTGGAGGGTATCGGAGATGGACGGTCAAGGGCTCTTGAAGGAATGGGGGATTCGATGAAGAAGTATTCCAAGACGACGGTTGCCTGGGCGAAGCAGTGGGACCGTTGCTGGCGTTGCGGCAGACGTGGGACGTGGCCGGAATCGCTGTCGATCCACCATTTCGTGCAAGGTTCGTTCCGCAAGGCGAACGACTTGGCGACGACCGCGATGCTTTGTCGCGAGTGCCACCACGCCGAGCACAACGGCGATGCACTTGGTTTGCTGGGGATGCTCGCCATGAAGAGGCGATTTGACCCAGAGCACTACGTCCGCGAAAGAGTGAACCATTTGCGCGGACGGGCTGACAACGCGATTACTGAGGATGAAGTAAACCAGTTCGCCACCACCCGGGACTTTTGAAAGGAAACCCAATGGCCCCACCATTCAAGCGAACGGTAGGCCAACGCTACGGAAAGCGGCACGTCCCCGGCGCGATGAACCAAGCCGAAGCGGAGTACGCCGATCTGTTGCAAGCCCGCAAGCTCGCCGAACAGATTCACGAATGGTACTTCGAGGCCGTGACGCTCAAGCTGGCGAAGCTATGCACGTTCACTCCGGACTTCATGGTGTACTGCGGCAACGGAGAAATCGAATTCGTGGACGTGAAGGGCGGCGGACCGATCGACGACAAATCGGTTGTGAAGATCAAGGTAGCCGCCGAGAAGTTCCCGCAGTTCCGATTCGTCCAGGAGAAGAAGCGGGCGAAGCGGGACGGCGGCGGATTCGAGCGGAGAGAATTCTAACCCCGAAAGGCCCCAGCGATGATTGACCGCTACTACCTCGCAGACGACGGACTGGAGCCGGACGCCTACGGTGCCTGGGTCACCTACGCCAACTTCGCCGCCCTTGCCGCCGCCACCCGCGCGGTGATTGCCGGCATCGAGCGGACGCAGTGCAATTGCCACTGCGACTACAAACGTCGGAACATGGTGGACCCGTCCTGTGTACGCCACGCCCTGGACGTGTCGGACGCGGACTTGGAATTGGCAAAGAAACTTTCACGGGAGGAATCGTAATGAGTGAAGCTGTGGTGAACCAACTCAAAGCCGAATTGGCGTCGATGAAACGGCACAAGCATCCGCCGAAACGTGGCATGGAGCCGGTCTTGGAAATGGCCATCGCCGGGTTCGAGCGGATGCAGGCCGAGAACGCCGCACTCAAGGCCCGCGTGGCGGAACTCCAGGCCGTGGTGGATGCACTGCACCCGGAGCGATTAGACGAGATCGGTGTATACGACGAGGGGGTGTGCTTAGAGTGTGGCGAGATGTTCGCGCTGCGGGGCGGTTGCGATCCGACGCCAGAATGTGATGCCTGTGCTCACGCCCTTCTCGCAAGAGTCCGTGCCGCTGCCCTCAATGCCGCCCTTGAGGCGAAGAAAGGAACGACCAATGCCTGAGACACCAGGTGAACGACTTGACCAATTCGTCAAGTTTTTGCAGACAATCGCTGGCTGTGAAGCGGTCAGTGAAAAAGGCCGCAGTGACGCAAGAGACATCGTTGCTGAAATCGAAACGCTCCAGCAGCAGAACGCGGCCTACCGCGAAGCCCTGGAGGCACTCCGCTGCGATGGGACATTCCGCGGTTGGACTGATCCGCGATTCATTGTAGCCGAAGCCATCCGTCTGGCCGACGCCTTACGCGAGGCGGGGAGGGAGGGAGTATGAACTGGCATCACATTACCGGCGAATACGAGGCGACGCTATTTGGCTGGGAGCGGTGTGGAGTTGTCCGATTTAGGCTGTACCGGCAGTGGGACGGACCTCACCCTCGGTGGATTAGGTTGTGGGTTATTAGCGTGTCGCACTTCGCAATCGGAATACAGTGGCCTGGATGGGGTTATAAAAAGGACGGTGACGCATGATCCTCTTCCTGGACGACAGCCGCGAACGCCGCAAGAAATTCCGCTCCCACTTCCCATCGGCCCTCATCGTCTCGACGGCCGCCGAGTGCATCGCGGCGCTGGGGGCGTACCCTGAAATCGGCCAACTGTGGCTCGACCATGACCTGGGTGGCGAAGAGTTCGCGGACAGCCGAAACGAGAACACCGGCATGGAAGTTGTCCGATGGATCGTGCGATGGAAGCCGAAGATTCGCGAGATCATTGTTCACTCACTGAACCACGACGAGGCACGGAACATGCACGACGACCTGGAGGCGGCGGGCTATGCGTGTTCGCTGGTGCCGTTTATTGCGGTCGATTGGAGGAAAACCCAATGAATTGCGAAGGATGCCGCTGGTGGTCGTACATCAACGTCAACATGAACACTGACCCAATGACCGCACGCTGCTTGTGCGTGATGTCGCAGTCTCGCGGATTGTGGGTCAATGAACGTTGTGGCCAGTTTAGTAACGGCCGCCAGATCGACATGCCGGACGAGCCGGAAGTGGAGGTGACCCTATGAAAACCTGGCAAGACAACGCCGCGATGGATCAAGCAATCCGCGTTGGCATGATCGACGTGCGGGTCGGTGGCAAGAAGAGCCGTAGGGCGTGTTATCAGATCGTCAACCATGCCGGCCGACGGTGGGTTCGCGCCGAACCCGATACGCATCCGGTCGACGTGCTAACGTGCCGCCTCGGCCGATTTAGCACGATCCGACTACAGGCAGTTTGTGAGGAGACCATGCGATGACCCCAACCCAGCGCAAAGCCAACGCCGAGCACATTGAGGCCCGCATCCGTAAGGCCATCCGCCAACGCTGTGAAAACCGGAAACCAGAAGACCCGCTAACGTCGTGGACCCCGACAGTGGCCCACCACATCGGACTCATCAATCAGCGGCAACGCGACCGGCTGGAAAGGATTATCAAGGGAGAGATTCAATGAACTGCCCGATCAACGAACAGACCGGCGACGGCCACAACGTCGGCCGATGTTGGTGCTACCTGGAGGACGGCGTGACTTGCCCGCGTCACGGCGACGTGTCGGTCGAAGTCGAACGGTTCAACGAGACGGGCAAATGCACGTTGGAGAATGAAATGCGGAAACGCAAGGGGCTGAAACTACTTGGAAAGGTATCGCAATGAAAGAGTTGCATTTACCCACTGGAATCCACCGCGTAGAAACCATCACCGAGCCCACGACCATCATCGGCGACGGCCCGCTGTGGTCGACCATTATCACGTCCCCGCCCGACCAGCCAGCGGTCAACGTCAGGGCACCCGTGACCGTCGAGAACTGCCAGATCATGGGCGGACTGTTCGGGGTCAAGGGGCAATCGGACGCCCCGGCGCCCATCGTCATGCGGCAGTGCTGGCTGCACCACTCCGTAATGTCCGGCGTGCTTGCTATTGCCGACCTGGAGATCGACCACTGCCTGATCGAGTACTGCGGTTCATCGGGACAATACGACCACGGCGTCTACGCTTGCGGCAACACTCGAATCGAGAACTCGATTCTCTGGGGATCGGCCGCGAACCAGTTCACGCTGTGCAAGGCCGCCAAGCTGCGAGTTGAGGACTGCCTGGTTGTCGGCCGGCGCGGCTACTACATCAACGCCGTGGAGGACGTGCAATTCGAGCGGGTGACATTCGAGGGACGAAGCGACCTTATCGACTGCCCGAAGCTCCGATCCTACGGCTGCCTGCGCACAGACGCGATCGGCCTCGGCACCTGGGGATTCACCGACCGCCACCGCCGACTGTACTGGCTGACAAGCCCAGTGTTCGACGGCGCAGGGTGCTACCCGCAGTTTGCTCAGTTCGGCACGGACAAGCCGAACGACGAGGGCGTGGCTTACGCTGAAAAGCTCTGGTATCTCGGCTATATGTTCGCGTATGACGGCAAGTGGAAGTCGTTGCCGCATTTCCCGGGCGACCCGTTGCCGGAGGTGCCAAAGGCATGACCCCCTCCTACATCCAATCGAACTGGCAGCACCAGACCGACGCCCAGCTTGCCGCGGCGTTGAACACAACGAAAGGAAACCCATGAAAGACAAAGTACCCTACGAAGAAGCCGCCGAAGTTCGCACCGTTACCGGCTGGGTGTGCAAGCACTGCGGACGATACTACGGCAACAACGAGCACGCGGCCCGCTGGTGTTGTCGCAAAGACAGGCCGTGCGAAACGTGCGGAGGACGCACTGACCGGAGCTACATCAAGTGCGACTCGTGCCGCGAGAAGGACCGACTGGCCAAGTGGCTGGCATTGCCCGAGGTCGAATGGGACGGTACGACGCCGCTGGTGGTTCACGGATCTGACCACTACTTTTTCAACGCGGACGATCTTGGCGACTGGCTGGCGGATGATGTCGAGATGGTTCTGTCTGACACTGAAGCCGCCGCCGAAATGAAAGTGGCCCTCGACGACGTGCGGCTGTGCCTGTGCAAGCAAGTTGAACCACGCGGGTTTGATATTTCCGACTTTCTGCATGACGACGTTGAAGAGGACTGGCAACCCGACCCGAAAGCACTGGCGGCAGAAAAGGTGGTCAACGATTACATCGCCACGTTGACGCCGCTGTGGACACAGACCAACAAGCGGCCGTCGTTGGCATCGCTGCGGAAGGCGCTGGGGCTCGACGTATGACGAGTGTGGACTTCATCGCCGAACAGTGGACGCGACTTGACGACGCCCAGCTTGCCGCGGCGTTGGGCGGCTGCCGGAAATTTGCCACCGTTTCTGGATCCGCCGGCAAAGCTGGGGCCAGCGGTACCCGCCGGCGCAGCCAGAATGGCACCAATCGTTCCGTAGCGGTTTGCTTTCGGAGTTATGCGGCATGAAAGACGTGAAAAATACTCGCAACGACAGTAATGGTGGCGTTTGTTCGGGCTCAAGCGGAGCTACCAACACCGGTACCCGCAAGCTGCGCGGGAAAGCCACCAAAGATCGATCGAGGATGTCGCTTTCCGTTGACGAAGAACTGCGGAAGTTACTGGCGGACGCAGCCTGCCAATGCAAAGAGCGCACGGCCAGCAAGGCGATCCGGTGGGCACTGAAGCGGGCATTGGCTCCAGTTCCATCGGCAACCCTTGGGCTGAAAATCATCAAGTGGGCTGAGAATCTGCCATTCAAGAGTGCTCGCGACGAACTGGAACTGCGGGCGCTGGTTAGGGAAATGTACCGGGAGCTCAAGTAACTCGCCGCGGCCCTGGGGCTAGCCCGGTCGACGATACGCGGGAGGCGGGGACGGCTGGGGCTGCGACGGGAGCGGCCGGAGGTGACGGCGAGGCAGCGGGCGTGGAATAGGATTCAACACGAAAGGAGTGAAGGATGTGTGAACCGGAAGAACGTGAATCGTGCGGCGACTTTGTAGACGAAGGGCCGGACGCCTGTCGATGCTGTGCGTTCAATGATGACGACGACGATGATGAAGACGAAGACGAAGACGAGGACGACTGGGGCTACGACGATGATGCAGAATGGGAGAAAGTAGATGACGAAGATGAAGATGATTGGGAAGACGAAGACGCATAACCAAGAGCGGCGATTGCAGCCGCGGAAAGCGAGGTGATGATGAAACCCAGTGACATCCAAGTCGGCCGCACGTACCGTGGATACGACGATACGGCACGGGTGCAACATAAAGTAGTGGCGTTTTGCGGTGTGACTGGAATGTCGCGAAGTGTGGTTGACGCGATCAGCGTGGAATATCGCGAGGTGCGTGCGGACGGCACATTAGGTCACTCTCGAATTATTTGGCTGGAGAGTTTTGCCCGCTGGGCAGGAAGCGAGGTTCAAGATGAATCGTGACGAACAAGTGGCGGCAATCAGTAATCGAATCAAACAGGCCATTGAGCGCTCACATGACGAACGCGAACTGCGAGCGATGGGGAGCCTTACGGCGTTTCCAAACCTCTGGGCCGACATTCGCACCATCCTCGACGCGGGCGACGTGACCGTGCGGCAGGTGCGAGAAAGGCTGGAGGCGTTGTCGTTGCCAAGAGCCAAAAGCGTGCGGATCGATTGCGAGGGTCGCTTCAGCGTCGAGTCCTACACAGGTTGGACCATCATTGCGTCAGGAAAGCCCGACCCGGATAACCGTGCCATGCTTGCCGCCCTCGACGGACTCATCGCCGCCCAACACCGCAAAGCCGAGCAGCAGACCGACCGGGAACTGCGGACGATGGACGAGCCAGTCAACTCGATCCCGCAGAAGGCCGAAGAGCCCTACGCCCTCGACGCCGACGGCAACAAGATCACCGTGGGCTGTTGGGTGATGCACACCGACCGCGTCGAAGCCCCGAGACAGGTGACAGAAATCCTTGGCCGCAACGGATTCAAGGCAGGCGGACTCTGGACGTGGGAGTCGCGCGAATATCGCGTCGTTCCCGCGCCCTCCGATTCGCGCCCCGTGCCGCGGGTGGAGTCCCCCGGCGGCCATGAGTATGTCTACCGAGACGGCAGCGACGTGGTTATTTACTACAACGAATACTGCGATCGAAAAGCCGTTCCGGCCGACGAGCAAAACTGGGACCGTATCGTCAACGAGCGGACCAATAGGGCCGGCTGGCACTACATCGGCCCGGTGAACGACGGCGACTGCGAGCCGGACAGTGTACCCGAGCCCGCCGACGACCCACAGCCACGGCCCTCGGAACGATCCATGCAACTGGCCGCCCAATGCTGGACGTTCCCGCAGACCAGTCACCTCGTCATGGAGCCGGCACTCGCGCAGGTCTTTGCGGCACTACTCGACCACGAGGCGGCGTTTCGAGAATGCGAGAAGCGGGTGGACGACGGAACGGACGAGCCCGCCAACGACCCGCCGCTGTCGGAGATCATGGCGGCAGTTGGGCCAATGGCCTATTGGGTGGAAATCATCGACGAAAAAATATGGGTTCTAATGCTTACGCACGGAGACGGCACGCACGAAGAGGTGGCCAGCAACACCACCGACCCCGATCCCGTGACCGCCATCCGCAGACTGACGGCCAAGCCGGAGCCGACCGTGGAGGAATTGGCCCGGAACGTGCTTGCCGCAATCAAGGCCCATTGGGATGACGTTGATTCCGTGGAGGTCAAGCGGGCCGCTGAGAGGCTGCGCAAGGCGATGGACGCGAAGGCCAAAGCAGCGGAGGCCAAGCCATGACCCCCAGGCAAAAGCGACAACTGGAGTTGATTGCGGAAGGCGACTGTCTGACTAGATCTGATCGCGAGGCGGTCAAATCAGCCCTCGCCGAGATCGAGCAGCTACGCGAGCAAGTCGACCGGATAGCCAACGCGGTCGACGAATTCTACGACGGAACCAAGTCGGAAGCTGACTGAACCAACGAGGGACGGAACCCCATGAGCTTCGACAAGCACTACCCTCGCCGCAAGGACTGGCGACGGAACTACGAGAAGCGATGCGAGCGGTACGACGCGACGTGCCGCCCACACGGCGGATGTCCGTGGTGCTTAGGTAATCGCAGGCACGCGGACAAAAAACGAAAGCTGAGTACGGATGAACAAATCGAGGACCCACGGGACGGAACCCCATGAAACGCGAAGAACTCCCGCGGACGCACGACCCGCTGACGCCCGAAATCGTCCGCCACGTCGAGCAGTTGATTGCCGACGGATTCTGTGACGAGACCGCTGCCAGACTTGCCGGCGTCACGCCGTTCGTCGTTCGCATGGTCCGGTCGCGAATCGAGAACGACGCCGCCGAAGCCGCCGAAGCCAAAGCCCGCACCCGAGCCCGAGCGAAGTCCTGCGCAATCCTGAATGGCGACGTGAAGCTCCGCAAACTGTGTCGGGGAGCGATGCGTCTGGAGGTAATTCGCCGGGTTGCAGCCGCTCATCCGTGCCTGTTGCGGCATGACCTCATGCGAATCTGCCGAGTGAGCAACGACGTGTTGATTGAGGCACTCGGCAAAGCGGGTAGCGGCTGCCATCGGAGACGCGATTGACCGTACCCCCCAAATTTTGCATGGTTTAGAATTTCGCCACCTCACCACAATGCGGACTGTGATTTTTCACGGTCCGTTTTTTGTTGGGAGGTGTGCGATGGACGTTCAGGCGATTATCAATCTGCTGACGGCGAAGATTTCGGCGATTCTTTCAGCGACCGACCGGCGGGCGGCATTGTGCCGAGCCGTCGGCGAAGTGTTTGACGCACTCAAGGGCACGACCGATCTGCCCGGCCCTGACGCCCTCTACCGGCTCTCTCTCGTCACTATTGCCGGTTGGCTCTACGACGGCCTGGTGGCTCGCATCGCCGCCGGCGAGAAGCCCGAGGCGATCCTGGCGGCCCTCAATGCCCCCGCCCCCGCAGTGGAGGCGTGACCAATGGTATCCGCCGCCGCAAAACGCGACCAGTTCCGGCCGATCGCCACCCGGATTGCCATCCGCCGGGGCCAGCGAATCGCGTGTATCCCGGTCGAAGGGTCCGACGAACTGCGGACGCTGACGACCCAGGAGGCCGCCGACCTCAAGGCCATGATGCGCGACGACCACTACGCCGACTTGGCGATGTGCGAGATTGAGCATCGCGTCAAGGCGATGAGCCCCGGCATCAACTGGGGCGGAATCCTTCAGTGGATTCGCGACCACTGGCAGGAAGCGCTGGTCTGGTTGCTGAAGATTCTGCCGATCTTTCTCGCGTTCATTTAACGAAACCTTGGGAGGTGATTTCGTGAAATACGCTCTTGCCCTTGCAATCGTCCTGCTTGCGTCTACAGCCGCGTTCGCCGAACGCCCGACATTCCGGCGGTCCGTTCGCGTGGAACGCACTGTCGTGGCACAGCGGGCCCGTGGGCCGGTGTTCGCCGGTTCCTTCGGCCGGGCGATGCTTCGATCGGCCCGGATCGACCATCGGGCATTCTCGGGGAGGTGACAGGTGACAATATCAGTGAAGCCAGAACTACCCGAGAATATCAGGCGAGTCCGGCCGGCACCGCCGCCGAACTACATGGTTTGCGAAGGCCAGGCGGTGGGCTGTGATGTACCTTCCGAGGCTACAATCCCGTCGGTGTACGTCGAAGTCTGGCCCGTCGGAACCAACGTGAGAGTTGGCCCGGACAGCCCCGGGATAATCACAGCCCTAATGGTCGAAGGGCGCGACAAACATTGCCACGTCACGTATCGCGTAGTCTGGTTTGAGAAGGGGACTCGCTACCAAGAGTGGCTCACCGCCCTAGAGTTCACGCCGACAAAACCGGCCGTCTCCACGCGAACCATTGGATTTTCTCGGGGAGGTGAACTGTGCCGCACGTCATCGTAGGGCTGTCAGGCGACGTACGAATCGAGGCGGGCAACTTTCGGTATGGCCCAGATGGAACGTTTATCAACGGGCAGTCGGTCGCGTGCCAGCGGCTGCAACTGAACATGGGACCCCAAGAGGTAGCGACTGTGCAGGTCACATTTTTGCCGCAACTGGAATCGGAGGAGCCCACCCCATGACCGCCAAAGCCCCGACCAAGCCGCCTGCGGGCGAGCAGAAGCCAATGTGCTTGCCCCCGCCGCCCCCGCCGGCAATCTATCGGCCGACGCCCGGGATGTTCCTGGTGGTTCCGCGTGAAACAAACTGCCCACCGTGTGCTTGTCCAAAATGTGGGAGAACGATATGAAACGCTTCGCCCTACCGATCCTGTTGCTACTCCCGTGGCCGGTCTACGCCCAAGATGCCCCGCCGGCCGTGCAGTTCGCAATCACGGCCCAGATCGTCCCGGCCCCCGAGCCGACGCCAGCGCCGCCGATTCTGATTGACGGCGTGGAAGCGGCGCCGGTTGGCAGCCTGATCTACCTGGAGGCCAAGACGGCGGACGCCAAGCCCTGCGCTTGGGCCTGCGTGCCGGACAATGGGAATTTCAGGGTCGTCGACGGCGGCCGGGCGGCTGTCTTCTGTTCGGGCTCCAACGGCGTCTGGACGTTCATTGCAGCGGCCAATTCCGAATCAGGACCGCCGCTCTTGGCGTCTCACGTCATCACGATTGGCGAGCCAACCCCTGTCCCGCCGCCCGTGCCGCCGCCTCCGATTCCGCCTACGCCGGACCCTCCGGTGCCACCGACGCCGCCGGCCGGGCCTCGGTGGGTAATCATCCTGGAAGAGACGGCCGAACGCCCAGCCCCGCTGGCGGCGATTATCGCAAGTCCCTTGCTCCGCGATTACCTGTCCCAAAACAAGCACCATCCGCTGCGTCTGGGCGACCCGGGACCAAACCCGCCGGCGTGGGTGACAGCGTACCTGGAGTATCTTGCCCGACCGGAAATTGCCCAAAAACTACCAGCCCTGGTAATTACAGCCGATCCTACGGCCGGCTCTTCCGGCGCTAAGGTGCTCTACGTCGGTCCCGTTCCGGCAACGGCAGAGGCGGTGATCGCGGAACTGAAACGGCGGGGAGGCTAAGATGGTCCTGATAACACCACGCGGCAAGAAAAAAGGCTGCCTTCCTCGTAAGTCGAAGTTCGGCTCACGCTGCCCCGTGTTCGGTGATTCGTTCAACACAATCCCCGTGGGCGACTGGCCGGAACTGCTCAAGACGCACCACTCGTTGCGGCCGTTCGTCCCGATGATTTTCGACCAGGACGGGGTCGGAAGTTGTGCGACCGAGAGCACGACCCAGGCCATGCAAGTCGCAAGGGCCGCACAGGGGCTCCCGTTCATCCAGCTTCAGCCGTGGTCAATTTACTCGACGACCAGCGGCGGACGCGACCAGGGCAGCGCCATCGACGATAACCTCGAATACGCGAGGGAAATCGGCATTCTCCCGGAATCGGTCTGGCCACGAAGCAAAGGATGGCGAGCCAAGCCGCCAAAGTCGCTGCTGGACGAGCACGCTTCACAGTTTCGCATCCAAGAGTTTTGGGACATCGAAAACATTGAGCAGATCGGGACAGCGTTGCTCTTGGGTTTCCCGGTCGTCTTCGGCTGGTCGGGCCATAGCGTCATGTTCTGTGATCTGCTCGATACTGCCACGGCTGAGTATGCGAACAGTTGGGGCAGTGAGTGGGGCGACGAAGGTTTCGGCAAACTGTCCCTGCGGTCGGTCAATTTCAAGTATGGGGCCTTCGCGTTGCGAGTGGCCAGTGAAGCCGCCGACGACCCCACGCCCCCGGTGCCAGCATGAGCGCAATGCGGTGGCTCGATTCCAAAGCAGACCCCGACGAAGCCCTCGAAGCCGCCCTCGAGCGACTGAAGGACATGGCCGACCCGGTGGCGTTGGGCGAGCCGATTTACCCGGAAGACCAGGCCGCGTTTCGGCTGATACTCAAGAAGTACTTCGGGGAGGAAAAAACCAATGAGCGAACCTGAGAAAGTCGGCGGCATCCGCGGGATCAACAGCGACCAGATCAACGCCCTGGTGGTCGACGCAAGGCAAGGCGTGGCGCAGGTAAGGCAGCTCGCAACTGACCTTCGGGTCTACGGCGTCGAAACCATCCTGGCACTGCCCGGCCTACACCCGTATGCCAAGCTGATCTTCGGCGACACTCTCGTCATTCACTCGCGCATCGCCCCTGTTCCAGCCGTCGCCGATCCTCCGACGCCATGACCTCCCAACATGCCTGGATCGGCGGCGGTTTTTCTTCCAACCTCCAACCGGATTTGCAACCATGACCGAAGAAGCCATCGTTATCGAGCTACGTGGGATCAATGACCGATTGACCTCGCTGCAAGCCACACTTGGCGTGCAGTGTCCCGACCACTCCCGGAGATTGGTGGAAATCGAACAGACGCTCAACGGGCCTTCGACCAACGGCAATGCACCGGGACTCAAGGCGAGAATGTCGGTCCTCGAAGACACGATGGACAAGATTGGCGAAGAGTACACGAAGACGTCCGCCCTGTTTCGCAAGGTGGTCTGGGCCGTGACCATCGGCCCGACCGGCGTTTTGGCGTTGCTTGGCGTGCTGGTTTACTTTCTGACTGGACGATGAACCGCGGCCCGGCCGCAACGAATCGGAAACCTGAATCGGAGAGTTGAAACATGCGGCAATGCAAAGTCGATCTGGAGGCCGTGTTAGACATCATCGTTGCAGCCGATGATTACGGCTACGACCAAGACGAGCTTATGACGTTCTTGGCGGCCGTCGTTCGCCCGCTGACAGACGATGAAATCGACGAGTTCGCCGCGGGGTATCTGACAGAAGAGAACAAGGCAAAGGGCTACGGCGAAGAAGATGCGTCGAGCGCGGCGGATACCCTGCGAACATTCCGCGAGAAGTGGCGAGAGTATTGTGAGTCTCTTGACTGAGCCGATTCGGCCGGGGATCGCCGATTGCAAGCGGCCCCCCGGCTTTTCATACACCTTAACGGAATCGGGGACTGAAGGATGATGTGACCAGACCATACATTCAGATGGATGCTGAAACCGAAACGATCAAGTTCCAGACCGTCATCGGCCTCTATCGCTCGATGGCAGCTGCCAAGTGGGCCGCCGCTGAAGTTGCCAAGCAGTTTGCGGCCGAACTGGACGCGATCGCCACGCTCGGTGCCGACTTGGAGGCGAAAGACGAAGCTATCCCGGCTGATTCTCGGCAAGGTGCCAAGAGTATCTTTGCGAGCGACTTCTCCTGGAACGAACTGGTCAACCTCCGTAACGCGGCGGAGACGTTTGCCACGGCGGAACTGGAAACGGCCATCGCGACCTATCAAGCGGCCCTCGGTGCCGACGTGGCTCACTGAGGTAAGCGATGGCAGGGCTCATCACCACCACTGGATCTGGCAACTGGTCGAGCACCACGCCCGACGCTCCTTGGCCATCCGGCACGAAGCCCGCAACGGGCGATTGGGTCGAGATCGCTGCTGGCCATACCGTCACGCTCGACGAAAACACGGCCACTCTCGGGGCCGCCGGTATCAAGAACGTCGCGGGCTCGAATACCAGCGTGCTTGATATCAGCGGCACGCGGACGATCAACGGCAACGTGTCGCATAGCGGGACGGCGACGGGCGGGTTTATTACGGTGGGCACGGGCGATGCGTTGACGATCCTCGGACAGGTGTCCAACACTGCCGCCGGCTATGCCATCGTGGGCAGCGGCAGCGGTGCGTTGACGATCACCAACACGGGAGGCACGGCCATTACGGCATCTAATGGCCGTGGCGTGTCCTGGGACAGTACGGGTGCCCTGACAGTCACGGGGGCACTCATCAGCACGGGCGGCCAAGCAATACGCGGAACGACGACGGCTGTGGTGCATATCAGTAATACCGGAGGAATCGCGCTTACTGGCGGAGGTAGCTACGCCCTGTACTGGTCTGGCGCTACAACGGACGGACAGATAAATGGCGACTTGCTGAAGACCGCGGTCCTTGCGGCGGCAT
>Ga0172381_10003683_pt1 | contig 16117 bp, 13 predicted proteins | sample Leawel6488metaG_FD_119754 | JGI IMG/M metagenome (GOLD analysis project Ga0172381, IMG submission 119754) | Leachate microbial communities from a municipal landfill in Southern Ontario, Canada - Leachate well 64-88 metaG | ecosystem: Engineered > Solid waste > Landfill > Unclassified | place...
ATAGAAAAAAGGGGGATCAGACCCGTTTTTTGGTTTGACTGTTTCTTATGAATATTATACTATAAATTTATAAATAAAGAAATATGCTTAACGCGCTTTTTGGTTCCGAGGCCAGGGTCAAGATTATCAATCATTTTTTCCTCTACCCCGACAAAAAATACTCCCCTCAGCAGGTCGCTAATACTCTCGGCCTGCCGCTTAATTCTTTGCGTCGGGAAACAGACAATCTCTTAAAAATCGGAATTATCCGGGAAATCAAAGCCGAAACCGCTGATAAAAAAAGATATTTCGCTGTTAATCACGAATTCATCCTCTTCCCGGAAATCAGCGCCTTATTCGCCAAGACGCAGATTCTCTTCAGCCAGAACTTCATCATCAATCTCCAAAAAATCTGCCAGCCGAAGCTATTGATTCTCAGCGGCTTTTTTGTAAATTTTCCCGAAGCGAAAACCGATCTTCTGATAGTCGGCACTGTCCGCCGCGAAGCTTTTTTAAAATTGATTAAAAGTCTGCAAAAAGAATTGGGTCGGGAAATAAATTTCACGATATTGTCGGAACGCGAGTACCGTTATCGCCGCGATGTCATGGATATCTTTCTCTATAATATTCTGGAAGGGAAAAAACTCATCCTGATTGATTCACTTAATAAGCCCGATAAAAATTATGAATAGATATTTAGCTTATTCCTTTAATGTGCTGGGGTTTATCTTAAAATACGCCCTGATAATTCTTATTATCGGGCTGGTTCTTCTTTTAATCGTTTTAGCCGGCGCTTATAAGAATCTGAAAGCTGCGGGTGAGCAGGGACTGGCCGGAAAAAACGATATTAGTTCCGCCATCAGCGCGGCTAAAAACCAAGATTGGATTACGGCTTCAACTTTAACGATAAAGGCCCGGTCGGAATTCGACGGTGCGTTGGCCAGTCTGGAGACGACCCGCTCGAATACGGCCATTAAAAAATTCGGCCCGATTCGCACCCAGATTAATGATTTAGAATATCTGCTAAAAACCGCGGCGATACTGAGCCGCTCCCTGGAACGCGGCCTGCCTATCGCCAGTAATTTAAATGAAATCAGCGTCAGTTCCGGCAATAGAAGCTTTATCGATATGCCGGCCGCGGACAAAAGCCGTTTCCTGAAGCTAATCTATGAATCAGAACCGGAATTAAACGATTTAAAGGCTAATCTTGACTTGGCTTCGCTTAATCTCGATAAGATCCATAAAATCGGCGTTCTCTGGCCGGTCTACAGCCAAATCAGCGATATCAAGCAAGAACTTATTCAGGCTTCCGAACTGCTCGGTAAGACGACGCCTCTCATAAAACTCCTGCCGGCGCTGGCCGGCTATCCAAACGCGAGCCGTTTTCTGATCATCCTTCAGAATAACGACGAGTTGCGTCCGACCGGCGGTTTTATCGGCGTTTACGGCATCATGGAAAACAAAAATGGTGAAATAGTTTCTATCGGTACCGACGACAGCTATCATCTGGATATGCCGGCATCGTTATCGGATAATTGGAATCTGGCCGCTCCGGCCGAAATAAAAAAATATCTTAAAGTTGAAAAATGGTATTTGCGCGACGCCAATTGGTCGCCTGATTGGCCGACCGCGGCTGAAAAAATAAAGGAAATATTTAACGGGGAAAGCCTGGCCATCGACGCCGGCTCAGAGCCTTTCACCGGGATTGCCGCCATCACGCCGGATTTTATCGGCGATTTGCTCCGCCTGGTCGGGCCGATAGTCGTCCGTGGTGAGACTTATACGCCTGATAATTTTCAACCTCTTTTACAATACAATGTCGAAGTCGCCTATAAGGATCAGAATATTTCGGCCTGGGATCGCAAGGATATCGTCGACGAATTAATGAGCGAACTCAAGAGCTGTTTATTTAAATTAAGCGCGGACAAATTAAGCGAACTGATTAAGATCGTCGATAATAATATCGCCGAAAAGAATCTTCAAGTTTATTTTCCCAATGCCGGCTGGCAGAGCCTGGCCCAAGAAATAGGCCTAAGCGGGGAAGTGAAAAACCCGGGCAGTGATTACCTGATGATTATAGATGCTAACCTCGGCGCCTTCAAAAGCGATGCGGTCATTAAAAAAGATATCACCTATACGCTTAATCAGAACAAAGACGGGCTTAGCGCCGTCGTCAGGCTGGATTACCGCCATGAGGGGGGTTTTGATTGGCGGACGACGCGCTATCGCAGTTATACGCGCATCTACGCGCCTCTGGGCAGTCGTCTGATCAGCCTTAAAGGCGTAGATGAAACAACGGCCGATATTAGCGTTACAGACGATTCCGGCCTTAATAAGACCGTTTTCGGCTTCTTCTGGACGATTGAGCCAGGAACCGGCGCCAGCGCTATTTTAAGCTACAATCTGCCGGATAGAATAAACGTCCAAATGAAAACCGGCGTCTATGGTCTTATGGTCCAAAGACAGGCCGGAAGCCGCATTAATTCGCTGAAAACCAGCTATAAGCCTTTGACCGGCAAGAGCAAAGAATGGAGCGATAATCTCAATACGGATAAATATTTTAAATTTTAACTTTAGTTTCAATAGAGTTTAAAAAAGAACCGCATCACGCGGCTCTTTTTTATATTAAATCTTGGACTGAAGTTTTATCTAACCTCAAAGCTGATGCTGTAGGTTAGGCTGGAATCAAGCCCTTTGACTTTAACATCCTGTTTTTCCTTTTTAACTTCAGGAATAATCAGGGAAGTGTCAAAACGTCCGTTTCTATCGGCGTTGATGGTCGTGATTTCAGTCTCGCCGACTAAAATCTGCAGCTGTTCGTTAGCCCAGAAGCCGCCGCCATTCAGATTAACAGTGCCGCCGACAGTCGCGAACTGATGGTCTAAATTAAGATATAAGCTTTCCTGCGGTTTTTCATCGGCATTTTCAATCGCTTTGACGGAAGCGATCTTATTTAACTTGCTATCCAATAAAAGAATATTAGAGCCGTTAAAAACGACAAGCACATCGCCTTTATCAGTATTAACCAGTTTCAAACCCATCGCCCAGCCTTGCGGCCCGCCGGCCATAGTCGTATAAGCGAAATCGGAAACCTTGAAGCTATCCTTATTTAATTTGACGACACCTAAACCGTTGGAGAAATAAACATAATCGTTTCCGGCCGTGCTTTCCATATCATATCCGGCCGAATCGGCGTGGCGGTAAGAGGCCAATAACTGGCCGGTGGTCGCGTCGAATTTCTTGGCGTAATAATCGTCAACCGCGTAAATATTATTATTTAGAATATCAAGATAAGCTCTGCGGCTCTGGCTTTCGGAAGAAAAATTCAGGGCGATTTCTTTAGTCACGGCGCGGTTAGAGCGGTCAAAAATCTCAATCTTAGAATCGCTGATGCCTAAGATCCGATTATTGTCGCCGTTACTGGCAAGGCTGTAAGGAGCCACGCCGGTAAAGTTATAAGAATCGATTACGTCCAGATTATCATTAATAACCTTAACGCCTTTATCGCTGATTAGAACCAGGCTGTCGCCCAGTTTTTCAATTTCCTTATACCATTCCCAATAATTATTTTTGACTTTACTGATGAGTTTAAGAGAATTAAGTTCGGAAAAATCATACTTAAAGACAGTATATTTAGAAGTCGCGTAGACATAAAGGCTGCCGCCTTCGGACACGAATTTTACATCGGAATAATCATTATAGGAGTTAAAAGTCGGATCATAATCCTTGGCTTTAACTAAAATATCGATGCTATTGCCGTTTAACTTGAAAATCTCCAAGTAACCGGAGTTAGCCGTGCCAAAAAGGACCTGGCCGCGGTAGTTAATCGCATCGCCGGAGTAATACGGCTGAGTTTTGGTGCTCCCGGAGTTAATAAAAACTAAAGGAGCCAGAACGATTGCCAATAAAGAAATTAAGGCAATGCGCTTAAATAAATTTTTCTTAATCATATTTTTAACTAATATTTAAATAAAAATTTCAATACTGATTAAATTTTAAAGCCAGTATTTCTTAACTTTTTTATAATATTTTCAAGTGTTCAGATAACTTTATCAGCTTTTAAAAGAAAAGTCAAGGGTAAATCAATTTAATAGAATAATAACAATTAATCACCGGATAGGCGCATCAAACAACTTCTGGCCATATTCATACTTGACATATATTAAAATATATTATATTATATAGAGTCTATATTTAGACGGCCTTAATTAAGGCCAAACCAGAACTTTAAAAACTAAACCAAATAAATTCATAAATGAAAACAGCTTTTCTTATTTTAAGTTTACTTATAGGCGTTGCTTGCGCCTATAACTCCCAAGCTCAGAAGACGGCGGTCCATTGGTACCTGCCGACAATGAGTTTAGAGGCGGCTAACTCGCTTAAAGGCTATGATCTGGTCATAATTGACCCGGAAATAATCTTTAATAACCCGGAATCACTCGACGCTTTGCGCGCCGATAACCCGGATATTAAGATTTATTGCTATTTTAACGCCATTGAATGGTTTAACCCCATGTTTTCCGACAAGCCCTGGTCTAAGAACATTATCGCTTTTCTTGACAAACACGAAGAGTGGTTCCTGCACGGCAAAGACGGGTTCCGCCTGACTTTCTGGATAGATGAAAAATCCGGGAGAAAGACCGAGACTATGAATTGCCGTTCCGATTGCCCGCGGCTGGCGATTTATGAAGCGGACAAGAAAATCAGCTATATTGAATTCATCACGGATCGTTTTATAAACGATATCTTAAAAACCTATCGTTTCGACGGCGTCCTGATGGATAATCTCTGGCTGGATATCCATTGGCTGGGCAAACACGGAATTAATAAAAGCGGAATGGATTATGGCGCTTTAGCCGATAACGATTCGACCGCGCTTAACGACCTCTGGCAGAAGGGAATGCATTATTCCCTTAGCGAAATTAAAAAATTCGGCGGCGGCGACTTTGCTATCATCGGCAATCCCGGCCATCTCGGCTACCCGGAATGCTCCGGAAAAATGCTGGAAGACTTTCCGGAAAAGCATCTCAACAAGACCGATACGCTTTATCAGGGCTGGTATGAAAATTTTGAAACCGTCATAACTTTTTCTCCGGGGCTTAGCATCTTTAACGCCAGAGCGGATAATTATTTCTTTACGCTCTGCTCGTCGATGCTCAGGGATAATATTTATTTTTCATACTCAAAAAATACTAAATATGAAAATAAATATCAACTGGGCCTAGGCAAACCCTTAAAGCCGCTGGAGGCTTGCGCCGATGGAATTCATTTCCGAAATTATGAAAATGGAACTATTTTCGTTGACCCTTTGCTGCAAGAGGCCTGGATTGTTTATAATGACGGCCGTGTGAGAGCGGAATAGACCAAAAGCTCATTGCAGATGCAGAGTTGTCCTTAAAGGATTTAACAAAAGACCGCTTTTTTTTCGAAAGAAAAGAAAAAAGGCGGTCTTATTTTTTATATATTAATATTAATTTAAACCTTTAAATCCGCTTGATCGCGCTTGCTTTCCAGATAAGCGAACATCAGCGCGCCGTTAAGGGCCCAGAAGCTCCACTCCAGAGATGAATCCTTTAAGATGTTGTCGCCCGCGCTGAAAAGATAGAGAGAACCGGAGAATATGAACATGAATAAGAACAGTAATTTCCGCCGCGGCCATTTCTCGTTTCTAAAAGCTTTTTGCAGATGCCATAAAAAATTAAGAATCAAAGCGAGATAAGCGGCCAAGCCGATAGCGCCTGTCTCCAATAAAATTTTAATATAATCGTTATGCGCTTCAGTCGAACCTAAATCGACCGGACGGTTATTGCCGATAACGATCATCGAGGTTCCCGGACCATAGCCTAATAATGGTCGCTCTTGGGCGTAACCAAGCGCATCGCGCCATAAGTCCAGGCGCCAGACAGTCGAGTCTGTCGCCGAAACCGCTATCAGGCTGTTAACCCGTTCCTGGAAAGGCGTAAAAATAAGATAAAAAACCAGGATTAATCCGAGTCCGGCTAATAAGAAAGCGCGAAAACGAATCAGGCCGATCAATAGGAGGACGGTAAACAGGCAGAGCCAGGCGCCGCGAGTATAGGTTAGAAGCAAGACAGCCAGAAACGGCGCCAGTAAGAAAAGATATAAATATTTTTCCACCGCCTGTTTTTTTAAGGACAGAAAAATAAAACAGGCGAGCGTGATAACGAAAACCAGATAAAAAGCGAGCATATTCGGATGGCCGAAAGTGCCGTTAACCCGCCAGCGTTCGCCGTCAAAGATGCCTTGCTTATGCAAAGCTTGCCATAAAGCGACGACCGTGGGAATAAGAGAAGAGGCGATCAGTATCCGGATCAGGCGTGTCAGAACCTGGCCGCCGCGGAAAAGATAAAAGCCGAGAATGAATAAGGCGAAAAAGCTGGACCAGCGCAGGAATTCGACCAGACTTGCGCTCAGGCTAAGAGAATTTACGGACAAAGCCGCCGCCAGAAATAAAAATAATATCCAGGAACCGGCTAAAGGCGTCCGCTGACGCCAGCCTTTATTTTTAATAAAAACCGCGGCCGCGAAAATAATAATGATAACGCCCATTAGCGAGGTAAAATTGACGGCTAGGCCGGAGACGGAAAAAATATCCTGGTTAGTCAAGAAATCCGAGGCTGTCCGCATAATAATCAGGACAGTAAAAGCGATCCGGGGATAGAAAAAAGAAACAGTGAAGGCGCCTAAGGCCAGAATCGTTAAAAGTAACAGGCCCAGACCCTGCGTCCAAAACATGACTATTAAGAAAGAGGCCACCAAAAAAACAGCGGCGGCGGCGGCCAATGATCGCTTAGTCTTTTCCATAAGAAATGCTATAATTAAACATATTCTAATTTTATCAATAAAAGCCGGAAAGTCAAAATATATGCGCATTCTGCAAGTCAATAAATTCTATTACCCTCATGCCGGAGCGGACAAATATTTCTTAGATTTAACCGCCGCTCTGAAAGCGGCCGGGCAGGAAACCGCGGTTTTCGCGATGACTAGCCCGCGCAATCTTAAATCACCTGATGCCAAATATTTCGTTTCGGAAGTAAAACTGCGAGGTGGCGGTTTAAAAGATCAATTAAAAATACCTGGTCGAATATATAACTTTGAAGCCAAGCGAAAATTCGCACGCGAGCTTGATGACTTTAAGCCCGATATAATCCATATCCATAATATTTATCATCAAATTTCACCTTCCATTCTGAACGCGGCTAAAAAGAAAAAAATTCCCGTCATCATGCATCTGCATGACTATAGCTTGATTTGCCCGAACTATCACTTATACTCCCATGGGCACTATTGCCAAAAATGTATCGACCAAAAGAACTATTGGCCCTGTTTTTATAATAATTGCTACGACTCCCTATACAAGAGCTTTGGCGCGGCTCTAGAAACAACCATTCATCATAAATGGCTCCATATCTACGAAAAAAATATTGATCTGCTAATCGCTCCCAGCGAATTTATGCGACGCTTAGTAATTGAGAGCGGCTGGCCGGAAGAAAAAATGATTACCATTTATAATCCGGCGCCGCCGGTGGCTGAAGAATTTATAAAAAATCCGAACGAGTATATCGCGAAAAACGAAAATCAAGAAGAGGATTATTTATTATACTTCGGACGCTTCGCGGCGGAGAAGGGAATTGATAGCCTTATTCAAGCCGTCAGCGGCGTGGATAAGAACCAAAATTTACGGACGGACAATCCTAAAATAAAACTGCATCTCGCCGGCGCCGGTCCGGAAGAAAAAAAGATCCGCGCTAATTTTGCTCCGGAAATAAAAAACGGCCTAATAAAATTCGTCGGTCAATTATCGGGACAACCTTTGAAAAACGAAGTCGCCCAAGCGCGCGCGGTTGTCTTTCCCTCTGTCTGGCCGGAAAATATGCCGCTCGCTCTTCTAGAATCATTAGCTCAAGGGAAGATAGTTATTGCCAGTCGGGTCGGCGGCTTGCCGGAAATAATCAAAGATAAAATCAACGGTTTTTTGTTTGCGGCCGGTGATATCAAAGAATTAGAAACGGTTATTAAGACGGTTTACGAACTTAAGCCCGAAACCTTAAAAAAAATAAAACTTAAAGCTTTAGAAAGGGCGCAAGGTCTTAACCCCGACGACCATCTTGATAAAATCCTGAAAATATACTCAAAATTAGCCAAAAAATCGGGATAAACCCGATTTTTTGATTAAATCCTGGTTAGGTCTTGACTAATAAAATATATTATGTTATTATAATAAGTTAATAAAATAAATCTATGGAAATCACAAATTTTCTAAAAATCATTAAAAAACGCCGCGGGACGGTTATCGCTTCTGTTTTAATTTTTCTGGTCGTCGCCATGGCGATAACCTTCAGCCAGCCCTTAAAATACCGGGTCAGCTCCCGCCTCTTAATAATGTCGGACGGCTCTATTTCCGACCCTTACGTAATCGCAAAATCCAACCAGTATCTCAGCTCCTTGCTGTCCGAAGCAGTTTACTCCGGATCTTTCTTCCAGCTTCTGACCGCTTCTAATTATGATATCGACTGGAGTTATTTCAGCGGCGATTATAAAGAACAGACTCAGAAATGGAAGAAGAGCGTTCTCGCCCGCAATGTTAACGATACCGGCGTCATGGAAGTCGAAGTCTATCATCCTAATCCGGAGCAGGCCAAACAATTAGCCTATGCCGTCAATAACGCTTTGATAACCCAGAATAATGTTTATCAGGGTTCAACTAACGGCTTAAGAGTCAAGGTGATTGACGAACCGATTGTCTCGGCCTACCCGGTCAAACCGAATCTTCCTCTTAATGCCACCGCAGCGATTTTCTTCGGTGGCGCTTTCGGCCTGGCTTATGTTTATTGCTTCCCGCTGAGCCGGAAAGAAAGACGTCTGGCCGCTTTGAAAAATTTATAATAAACATACATATAAGCAAAAAGAATATATCCGAGAGGGAATTAAATCTTAATTCCCCTTGGACTTGAAGGCCTGAAATATTTTCGGTCCTTCGATTCCAAAGATGAACTTTAAAAACTAAACTAAATACCGCAAACGATGAAAAAAACGATGATTTTAATTTTTCTTCTTTTAGCGTTCGCGCTGGGAGAAAGGGCGGCGGCTCAAGAATTAATAGGTTCGGCCGGCGCCGGCTATTTCTGGAGCGTAAAAACTCCGGATCCGACAATCGGCAACTATGAATTCGTTGAGGCCAAATTGATGTTCGGTCATAAAATCAGGTACGGCCCTCTAGCCAATTACACCTGGGTTTATGCCAAACAAAGTAAAGAGACGCCTTACTATTATAAAGGGCGCTTCTATACTCTGGGGTTGTCTTTTGACACTTGGGGTTCGGTGCTCCACAGGAATTACTACGCTTGGGCCAACCCGGGAATACGCTGGGATTATGACCGAGGCGCTACCTTAGGTTATCATTCCTGGCAAAAGGACAAACTATTTATTCTCCAAACCGGTCTCAGGTTAACTAACCTGGGAAGCGATTGGTTGGGGAACAGCCTATTTATGGCCGAGTGGCAGAAGCCGCTGGCCAAAGGTAAAAACCGCTTTAGTACTGATCCCGAAATTATCAAAGAAGGAATTCCTTATGAGAAGGGAGCTTTCAGGCTCGTTTATGAAAACGGTGTGAAAAAATTCTCTTTTTCGATAAAAGAACGCCAAATCCGCTTTGAACCAATTCTGCACTTAGGGTATGGCTGGGAAAAAACTTATGACCGTAAGTATTACGAATACGGCGGCGGTTTCGCGTTCAGCTACTTCAAAGAGTGGCAGCGCGAACTGTTTAAAATTAAAGTTTATAGGCGCCAGGATTTCGGCGGTTACAATCCACAAAATCTTGACGGCTCGCAAGCGCCGTCCTGGCATGTTGAAATCGTGGCAAATTTGTTACGATTGAAATTAAAAAAGTAACTTAACATCAATTAAAAACATTTAACACAAATTAAAAAAGGAGAAACAAATCATGGAAGAAAGAAAAACTTACGTAAAAAGTACACGCTCTCGCCGGATATTAAAATTATTCGTGACTGTACTTGTAATAATTGTAGCCGCGATACTGGCGCTTCTTAATCATGACAAAGTCATGGCCTGGATCAAACACGACAAAAAAGTCAGAGTCACCCAGGAATATTTGGACAACCTTGAGCAGGAATATGCTTTTTATCAGTCGCAAAGTGAGACCTATTTTAAGGCAGCGGATTCTTTGCAAGAAGAATTGACGACCTGCCAAAATTCTTTGCAGGTAAGCAACGACTCGGTAGTCCTATTGAAGGATCAGCTGAATAAATGCAAAGGGGTTAAGAAACCGGTTGCGAAGAAACCGACGACAATTAAGAAAAAGGTTGCCGTTCCTAAAAAACCGGCGAATACCGACTTAGTCTCTAAGAATGACTTCAAACCGGCAGCTAACACCAAGTCGGCCTCGACGTACAAGACTTCCCTGGAAGGCGCCAAATTCATCGGACTTAAAGACGGCGATTTTTATATCACCATCTCGGCTGATAATTATCTGCAATATGTCTTTGCCAAAAGACTTTATGACCAAGCTGAGGGCACTGGCGTTCCGGAGCTTAATGACAAGGGCAGCGGGAAAAAATTTGAGTTGGTTGGAGACGCTTATGTCTACACGGATAAAGCTGCTCCGATTAACGTCGCTAATTTAAGCCGCATCTACCACTGGTCGGTATACATCGGAGAAAAAGATGGTTATAGTGCCTACTTGCCGCATGAACTCATTAAACCTGAGATAATCAAGGCCAGAGGAGAGTTATCCGGAACCATTAGCCAGGAAGATGTTGATAAAATCGGAGAATTAGTTCCCGAAGTAAAGGCCGACAGAATCCAACCCAACAAAATCACCGGGCAGGGTGCTTACGATGGTTTAACCTATGAAGGGTGGCGATTCTGTACGAAAATCATGTACAAACAAGAGTAAAATTAGCCTAAAAACTACTTTTATGATTCAAGGGTCTGTCTGAGTTAAAACCTCAGAACAGACCCTTTTTTATTTCCTTGACAAAACTAGGAAAATATTATATAATAGTATTTACAAATATCTAAAAATATTCTATAATAATTAGTTATGAAAATAGCGTTTATCGGACAAAAAGGCGTGCCGACTCAAAACGGCGGCGTCGAAAGATATGTCGAGAACCTGGCTCTCAATCTAGTAAATAGAGGGGTAGAAGTTTTAGCATATTCCCGCCGCTATTATAGCCGGGGCATTAAGGAGTATAAGGGTATTAAAATCATCTCCTTACCGAGCATTAGAAGCAAGAACCTGGAAGCGATTACTAATACTTTCTTCGCCTGTCTGGATGTCATTTTCCGCCAAGTCGACGTTATAAATTTTCAAGCGATTGGCCCGGCCTCTTTAATCTGGCTGGTCAAGATCTTTAAACCGAAAACGCCGATCGTCTTTACTTTCCATTGCCAGGATTATTATCATCAGAAATGGGGCGTCTTCGCCCGCTTCTATCTGAAGCTGGGAGAAAAAATCGGCTGCCGCTACGCGGATAAAGTCGTGGTCATTTCCCGGGTTTTAGAAAAATATGTTAAAAAGACTTATGGCATCAATCCGATTTATATTCCTTCCGGCGCTTATGTCCAAGATAAGGTTCCAGTGAGAGATGTCCGGCGCTGGGGCCTGGAGGAAAATAATTATATCAGCTATATCGGCCGCCTGGTTCGCCATAAAAACGTCCATATCTTAATCGAAGCTTTTAAACGGATAAAGACCGATAAAAAATTAGTCATCGTCGGCAGCTCTTCTTATACCGACGATTACGTCAGGGAACTAATGGAGTTAGCCAAAGATGACGAACGGATTATCTTTACCGATAACCAATCCGGTCATATCCTAAACGAATTATTCGCCAATACCTATGCCTTTGTCCAGCCTTCCCGATATGAAGGCCTGTCAGTCGCGCTCTTAGAAGCAATGGGCTGGGGTTTGACTTGCCTGGTCAGTGATATTGAACAGAATCTTGAAGGAATCGGCACCGCCGGCTTAAGTTTCAAGGAAGGCGATGTTAATGATTTACAAGCTAAACTGGAATATTTATTGGCTAATCCGGCGGAAGTTGAACGCTTAGGCCAAGCCGCCAAAGAAAGAGTCAAAACTGAATATAATTGGCTCTTGGTCGCCGCTCAAATGGAGACGGTTTACCGCGAAGCCGAGACTAGCCGGAAGAATTAAATCTCTTTCAAAAGAGATTAGATCTTCCGCCTTGCCGCTGGGTCATTTATAAAAATCGCTCAGCGAGAAGGAATAGTCCTTTTAAAAATAAATAGTAATAGTAGTAACCATCAAATAAACGGAAATCATGAAAAGAAAAACTAATTTGTTTACAGTTTCTCTATTGTTTTGTCTAACTTTGGCCTTCATTTCCTGTTCAGAGGAATGGCCCGGTCTGACTGAAGCACTGCCGGGCGACGGAACTGCCTGGGCAAACGGCGGCTATCATCTTAAATCAACAGCTGCGGCTGTCGGAGACACCTTAATACTTTATCAAGGCGTGGCCAGTACTTTCGCGGTGGAATTTCAGGGTGTAATAGTCAACGGAGTTGATTTTGACTTCGGTGACGGCGATGCTACAACTGGCAGCACCGTGAGCCATACCTACACGGCGACAGGGAAATATCTCTTGAAAGCAATTATGCCGGATGGAACCATTATTTCCGGACCAATAAAAGTCGTTTTGTTCGGAGAACCAATTGCCGATGAATGCATAATCAGCATTTACCACACCATGACAGGTGGCCAGTCTCTTGATACTATCGGACTATTGACGACTAATGTCGATAAGGCTGAAAGCCAAGGAAGCTGGTTTATCACCGGAGATTTTAATTCCTGGGCAACCCCTGATAAAGCTCTGAAACTTACCAAGACAAGAATTGTCAACGGTAAGACCTATCTGCTTTGGGGGATAAGCCATCCAATCGGACTGGAGAAGTTTAATTACGGTAAAATGGTAACAGGGGAAAGTACGTACTGGAATTTCTCGCCTAAATCCATTTACTGGAACGTCAGCGAACTCTGGATTTATTTCACGAATTTAGGGATCTCCCATCTGCCTGAAGGTTCTAATCTTGTCGGAACTTTTGGAGACAATGACCCCGACAATTGGATAATTAGACACAGCCTCACCTACGGAGCGGAAAAAGCGACACTAACAACCTTCGTTCATAAAACGAAAATCACCAGTCCGAACAACCCCCAACTTGTCTATAAGATAGGCGCTAACGGGACTTGGACTTCCAAAACGTTAACCGATGGGACAAATTATTCGGCGGTGGTCGATAATATCCCCTACGGAAGCATCGTCTATTATTATGTCCTGGCCAAAGCCGGCGATATTTCTACGAAAATTGCCGCCGGAACCAACGGCTACAATGCCGACGCCTCTGCTTGTTTATTGCAAATCAATGACCCTTATCAATAAGAAGAGCCGATAAGAATAAAGGCAAAACAAAAGCCTCAGTAATCCAAACTGAGGCTTTTTTATTTGACAAAAATTTTACAGCCACTTCTTACTCTTAAAAAACATCACCATCCCCATAGAACAAAGGCCCATCACGCCCAGAATCATCCAGAAACCCAAAGGATGATTGATAAAAGGCATATACTTGGCATTCATGCCGAAAATACCGGCTAGGAGCGTGAGCGGATAAACGATAACGGAAAAGATAGTTAAAGTCTTCATAATATCGGTCATCCGGTCGTTGAGGATAGACTCGTTAGTACTGTTAAGAACTTCAATCATCTCTTTCTGATTATCCAGCATTTCCCAGATGCGCTTGGAATTATCCACTAAGCCGGAATAATATTTTTTAATCGCCGTCTTTTCAACCAGACTGCTTTCCATATCCATTAAATTTTGCAGGATATTCTTATGGTTTTGAACGATTTTACGGATATTGATAATATTACGGCGGAAAGTCATGATCTTTTGGACGGCTTTTTTCTGCTGTCTCGCGAAAATTAATTCCTCGATCTCATTTATCCTTAAGCTATTATCGTCCAGCAACTTAAAACAATCATCCATCAAATGGCCCAAGACTTCGTAAAGGAGTATAGCTGATGATTCTAAAGAATAAGAGAGTAGGGAATCCGGGCTCTTTTTTCCAAGAGCAAAGAAATCAGTCAAAGCTTTTAGATTATTATTGTGAACGGTGATCAAATAGCCATGGCCGATAAAGAAATCAATTTCACCGGCAACGATATTTTCCCCTTTAAGAGTCGGGAAATGAAGAACCAGGCAAAGATAGCCGTCGCCCTTAAAAATCATCGGACGCTGGAAAGAAACCAAAGACGACGCCGCTTTAAGATGGACCAGATTAAAATTATAATTCCGGCGCAAATAATCAATCTCGCTCTTGCCGGCGTTAATGATATTTATCCATTTGACAGTCGGCGCGGTTCGCGGATTGTCGATTGTGAGTTCTTCAACCCGATCGGTCAATCTCTTATAATGGGCCATAAATATTAAAAAATAAGGGAAATAAAACTTTGACTAAAGGGAGTATTTATAATAAAATTAAGATATAACTATCAGAAATTCCGGATGTCATTATTATAACATATGGTCAATATTTTGGGAATAAATTTAAGCGCTTTAAACCGCGCCGCGACTCTATTAAGAATTAAAGAGTTTTTAAATGACGACTCCCAGCGCTATTTGGTCACCCCTAACCCGGAAATGATTCTGGCGTCTCACCGCGATGAAGAATTTTTTTATATCCTTAACCACGCCGCCTTATCCTTGGCCGACGGTTTCGGTATTAAGCTGGCAGGACTCCTCGCCGGCGAAGTTATCCCGCGCGTAACCGGAGCGGATCTGGTTCTGGACCTATTGGCGTTAGCGAACGAAAAAAAATTAAAAGTTCTGATCTTAAATAGAGAGGGCGGGCTTTCTCAAGCCGATGACATTAAAGATGCTTTGGATAAGAAATATCCCGGTTTGGAAGTTTTAATCATTAATCATAATCATGCCCAGCCGGCCGGCCCGGAACTGCTGGAAAAAATTAACGCTTTTACGCCGGTTCTATTTTTTTCTACTTTCGGCGCGCCTTGGCAGGAAAAATTCATTTACCATAATCTAGCTAAGATGCCGAGCGTCAAAATCGCTATCGGCGTCGGCGGAGCCTTTGATTTTATTACCGACAAAGCCAGACGGGCGCCCAAGGTTCTGCGCGCTATCGGTTTGGAATGGCTCTGGCGCTTGGCGCGGCAACCAAAAAGGATCAAGCGCATCTATAACGCGACTTTCGTCTTTGTCGGAACCTTATTGCGCTCAAGATTAAATCATTGGTTCTATCGGCCCTGCGTCGCCTGTTTCCTGTACAAGCAAGACGGCGACAAAATAAAAGTCTTAATCGTGGAAAGGGAAGATGACCCGAGCCATTGGCAATTGCCGCAAGGCGGGACGGATGGCGAACCTTTAGAAGTAGCGGGCGCGCGGGAAGCCAGGGAAGAGCTTAATACCGATAAATTCCTCAAAAAAGCGATATTTAAAAATGTCTATAAATATGATTTTCCGGTTGCCAGCCAGCCCGGCTCTCTCTCCTTATCGCGTCGATTTATCTTTGATTATAAAGGCCAACGCCAAGGATTATTCATCGCCGAGTTTACCGGCCGCGATGATGATATTAAAGTTAATTTCTGGGATCATATAAGCTGGCGCTGGGTTGATATTAATGACCTCGTCGCGAGCGTTCATCCGTACCGCCAAAAAGCCACCCGAATATTTATTTCAAAATTCAATTCTTTAAATAATAAATAATATATGTTCTCATTTTTCAATCAAACCGGATCGCGCCTGCGTTTTGCTCCGTCTCCCACCGGTTTCTTGCATATCGGCAGCCTGCGCGCCGCTTTATTCGGCTATCTGCTCGCCAAAAGCCAGAGGGGAGATTTTATTTTGCGGATTGAAGATACCGACCAGAAGAGGGAAGTCGCCGGAGCGACCGAGAGTTTAATTAAACTCTTAAAAACCATGGGCATAGAATTCGACGAAGGCCCGCATATCGGCGGAAAATATGGCCCTTATATCCAAACTCAGCGTTTAGATATTTATCATAAATACTCTGACCAACTTTTAAAAGAAGGCCGGGCTTATCGCTGTTTCTGCAG
>Ga0172381_10003684_pt1 | contig 16113 bp, 14 predicted proteins | sample Leawel6488metaG_FD_119754 | JGI IMG/M metagenome (GOLD analysis project Ga0172381, IMG submission 119754) | Leachate microbial communities from a municipal landfill in Southern Ontario, Canada - Leachate well 64-88 metaG | ecosystem: Engineered > Solid waste > Landfill > Unclassified | place...
AAGTAATAGGCAAGGTTGGAACGGATGCCGGAAACGTGGGGCGAAACATTCGCGGCACGGTCTGGGTATCGCCTAATTAATTCTAGGCACGCAACATCTAATTATAGGGCAAGCATATAATAACTTATATCGTTTGCCCTATTGTTTATTGTTTTGTTCTTTTCTTGAGGAGCTGAATAGATGAGGAACTTCTTATTTTTATTTCTTTTTTTAATCCCTTCGCTTTTGTTTTCTCAGGTTCCATTAAAAAAACCGGCTTACATTTATTGGTCGAACGATACTATCTATTTTTCGATAGATGGAAAAGTCTCCACTACAAAAGTAATCAGCGGAATGATAGCAGGATTTGATTCGGTCATGTTCGTGACGTTAACACGATTAAGAGATTCCATCGAAGTTCAAAACAGAAGAATAGATTCCTTGAAATCCGTTGTCAGGGACACGAACAAAATTCATTCGGATACTTTACTTTCGCATAATGATAGAATAAACGCAGCGAAACAAGTTCCGCTTGACTCAATGGCAACCGCAAGAACAGAATTAAACCTTCACAAAGATACTTTAGTGATTCACGATACAAGAATTAATCTTGCGATACAAAGATATCTTGATAGCCTTTTCAATCACAGAACATTTATGAATTTGGATCGTGACAGTTTAGTAAGCCATAATACGAGAATCTTGACAGCAATTCAAAGATCGCTGGACTCTGTATTAACAGCAAGGGGAGAATTAAACTGGCACAAAGATACTTTAACATCGCATAACAATAGGATTAATTTGGCAAGGCAGGAAGCAAGAGATACGTCAAATAATATCCGTTCAACCTTAAATGCAAAAGGTGATTCGATATATTTTTACCCTAAATTAATGATAGAAGCAATACTAAATTCATTCATGGAATGGGGCGATACTTCTACAACAATAGCAAATAAAATCTTTGTAGCTAATACTTACGCAACATTATCGGGAATGTCTGCTTATTATTCGAGAGGTGATACTTCAAGCGGAACAAAAGGTTTTCATTCTCGTGATTATATGACGACTTGGATGAACCAAAAAGCAGATACGAGTTATGGCAATAGTAAGGTGATGTCAACTTCTTTACTCGCATATAAAAAGAATATCGCAGACTCTCTCGGTGTGAATGATTACGTAAGAAATTGGAAACTTGGAGAATATGAAACACGAGGAGATACAAACACAACCAAACATGCAATCACATTGTCCTATGCCGTAGATAATTTCTGCCCAATAGTATCGGCAACAAACTGGAACACTGCCTATACTCGGTCTGGAAAACTTGTAGATGATTCAACAAAATGGAACACGGCTTACGATGATAGATTAAAGTGGGACGGTGGTTCATCTGGTTTGACGGCAACAACAGGCAGGACTTCACTTGGATTAAATAACGGTGCAATGGTAGACACTATAGAATTTGGACAGAAATATGATGCACGAGCAGATACCAACACTACAAAGCATCCAATTACTTTAAGTTATGCAGTGGATCATTTCGCTCCAATCGGTGCAACAAATTTTAAGTGGAATAAAAGCGGTGAAGCACAAGTTTCTGACTCTATAAGGATTATAGCAGGTGCAAATATTACCCTTACACAGTCCAATAACACTTTAACAATAACTGCCGCAAGCGGGGCGGGCGGAGAGGTTAATACCGCTTCTAATCTTGCAGGCTTGGGTATTGGAATATGGAAAGACAAATCAACTTATGATTTAAGATTTAAAAGATTAAAAGCGCTCGGTTATATCACAATAACAGATATGACAGATTCGGTTTCGATGGTACCGGATACGTCTGCGCTTAAACTGGCTACAAAAACAGATGTAGCCGCTAAACAGAATTATGACGCAGACCTAACAACTTATGCGGGTATTTCTCCATCTGCCAATGCTCAAACATTATTAGGACAGACCTTTGCACAAATGAGGGGTAGTTTGGTTGCGCCAGATTCTACGTTATCCAGAGATACGGTTTATTCTAACTCTGTAAGCAAACTCAACAATGGCACAGGAACTACAGTAGCCGCTGGTGGAGGTAAAACATACAAGGTAAGCATTAACACTTCTCAAAACATTGCAACACTTTCTAACCTAACTCAAAATGGCTGGATAAAAACTTCCGGCAATAATGGAACTCTCGGTGTTGACAGTATGGTATGTCTATTTATCCCGCTTGATTCAAGCTGGGTCAACACAACCGATACGTCTGGATTATTCTACACCGATCGGGCAATAACAATCAGTAGCATCCGGGTTGCGGGGCAGGGAACCGCGATGAACATCGTAGCCGATTATATGTTCGGTGCTAATGCCAATTTGAGCGGATCGGTTACAAAATTATTGACATCACCGGCCGCCTCGACAAGCGTCACGACCGGCACAGTAGTTTCTTCTTTTGACAATGCTTCAATACCGGCCGGGAGCTGGATAAAGGTGAGGTTTCCGACGGTAACGACTAAGCAGTTCAAAGAACTCGACATCGTAGTGACTTTCTTGGAATGAAAAAGTATCTCATCATATTTCTTCTCCTGTTTTATTGCGCTGCTGAAGCGCAGAGCCTGAGAACAATCCGGAAAAGGGCGAAGAAAGCAACCTCTTCCGTTGTTGTAGAAGACGTAACGAAATGGTATTTATCCAACACCGGTTCAGATGCCAACTCCGGTCACGCGCCGGAACTTCCGTTGCAAACTATTACCGGATTAATGACGCACTCGCTTGCATCAGGCGATACGGTATTATTTTTGGCTGACGGAATATGGAGAGAGCAGCTAACAATAACTCAGACAGGCGTAACGGTTACACGATACGGAGTTGGTGCAAATCCAATAATCAGCGGTGCAATTCCTAAAACAACTTGGGTTTATGACGGCGGGAACACTTGGGCAACTGCAATAAGCGATGAAGTCTTTGACGTGTGGGTCAATGGCGTTCAGCAAGTATGGGCAAGATATCCGAACAGAGGGCAGTATAACAACCAGTATCTCAACGTTGCGAGCGGAACCGGAACGACAAAAGTTGTATTGTCTGGCGCAAGTTTCACGGAAGATATTCTGGTAAACGCTGAACTTGATATACGTGCGGTGCAATGGATGAACAATATTCGGACGATCAGATCAAATAAAAATGACAGCGTTTGCGTTTCAGTGCCACTGGGGTGGACTCCTGAAATCGGCTGGGGTGCATTTATTCAAGGTAACGTAGCATCACTTCAGGACACAACGCATGAGTGGAGATGGGATGGAGATAGTTTACGTTTACGTCTTGCAACGGGAGAAAATCCAAGTTCATTCAACATCGAAGCAACAACTTTAGATTATGGACTTACTTGCAATCAGACAGTAACCGTCGATGGAATACAATTTGAAAAACAGGCACTCGCGGGTATAAATATACCCGGGACTCCTGCTAACGTGTCAATTAAAAACAACCTCATCTGGGCGCAGAAGGGCATCGGCGTCGAGTTTGAGGGAGCTGCAACCGGCATTAACGTAACCGGTAACACGATAAAAAGTACTGGCTGGTTTGCAATAGATGCTTACTCGGTTACGTCGGGACTCATTGACAATAATACTATTCGTTCTATCGCCGTCATACCGGGTTCGTGCGAGCAGGCGTTCGGAATTTTCGGCGGCGTTGGAACGCGAGTCACTAATAATAATATAGATTCGGTCGGCTACACTGCAATTTACGCCCGTAGTTATATGTGGGTGTACGGAAATATTATCAAACACTGGTGCATGTCGCTCACAGACGGCGGTGCAATTTACGCCGATCAGGCATCTTACGTGTGGGTGTTTAATAATATTTGTTATGACGGCGTGTTATTCACTCCATCTAATGGCTCACCGGGATATACAACTGTTGTCGGCGGATATTTTGACAACGCCACTCTCAGCTCACGGATGGAGGGAAATGTATTTATCCGTACCGGCAACGGGGCAATATTTACGCAGTACAATAGCAACGCCGATACGATCCGGAATAATATGTGCTACAACGTCGGGGGCGGGCAATGGGTAGGTGTGATACAAGTGATGAAAGACTCAACTTTCATCAATCCATACACGCACGTCATACGAGGCAATTCTGTTTTCAACGACGCCGATGTCACAACACCGTTCTTCTATCAATACGATAAATATATGCGTTACAAATCTTGGAGAACCGTCGGAAGTCTTGATTCAAATAAATATTACAACCCCTATAATTGGACGACGCCATTTCGCTACGAGGCAGGTGTCGATCCAAACAACTTTGCATGTCTGCCAACGATGCAGCAGCAAAAAGACTCTACTGGACAGGAAGCGAATTCAATCTGCACCTATCATAAAACTTATTCGCAATTTACCGTCGCTGAATCTTTGTTCGTAAACGAAACAAATTCACCCTTAGAACTTACTATTGCTGCAAACAGTTGGAAGCATCCGTTGACCGGCGTATGGAATTCTACGAGTCTAATTCTGCCAGCGAAGAGTTGTAGTCTGTTGACTTACGACACGGAAGCGGCAGTGACTTACGATAGAGATACAGTCACGGCATCAAATAGAGATGCTTACGGTATAACCGGATATTTGGTAGCCACTGACGAGGGGTCGTTAAATATCGGTGAAGCTGGCGGATATGAATACGAAGTGGGTGCATCGTTTAAACTTAATATTGCGAAGAACGCAACTATTGATTCTGCCAGAGTTTTTATGACAACTTACTTTGTCACTGGCACTTGGAACTCTACTGATACGATTAGTATAAGGGCTTACGCAGTAGACAATGTAACGGCGTTTGCAGATGGAGAGGAAAATAATGTTTTAGGTCATGCCACACTGGGGACTGACTCGGTAGCATGGTCAAATACAAGCGGGACTGCGGATGTTGTTAATATGTCGCCGGATATTAAGACTATAATTCAATCTCTGGTCAATCGTAGATCTTGGACAAGTGGAAATTACATAGGTTTAACTTTTGATATAATCAGACACAAACATACCGCACATCAAGTAACATTCTATGGCGGTGAGATTGCTTTAGCAACCGCTCCGAGAATAATAGTTTACTATCACTAATGCGGACTACGAACTCATCCTGAAGGAGAAAATAAAATGCTGAAGAAAACATCCAATACTATGCTGATTGAAATAAACAAGAATGTTAATTTTCTACTGAAGGAAATTAGTGTTAATGGATCGAAGGGACTTGAAAACATCTTAAAAGATCATCAAGCGCATTTCAAGAAAATGGATGAACGAATATCTGTTATTAATGATTGCACTCAGTATTTGCAATCAAAAAGAAAACTCCAAAAAGCGGTAACAGAGTATTTCTTCGAGCGTCCGCGTTTAGCTGTATTGTTTTCGTTTTTGATAAGCTGGAAGGGATTTATTCTGGTAGTTTTAGGGATGGCATTTTTATTTAACATAATTGAACCGTCAATCATATTAAAGCTTATCACGAAAATATTGCCGTAAGGAAATAAAATGATTAGTTATAAATATAATCAGACAGTTTTAACTTCTGCACAAACAGAATTATTCTTAGCTGGAAATAAAAGAATAATTCTCCGCGATAATACAACTTATGATTTTAATATTCACGGAACAGCGAAAGATGCTGCGGGTAATTCGGCATTTAACGTAAGGGGAGCCGTCTCGAGAGGGGTAGGGGCTGCATCTGTAGTATTAAACAATGCCTTGCCGGTTCTTCCGGTAATGGAAACGGGGATAGCGCGTGATATTGCGATAGTTGGCGATACGACATACGGTGCGCTTACAATATTCGGTACCGGAGCCGGAGTGTGGCATATAGAAATTGAACTATATCCTAACCCGGACTATTTTGATTTCAGCAGCGATTATCAGGCGTATCTTGATGAAGTCTCATCGATGATAAAAGACGAAGACGAAAAATTATCTGCCACCGACTTGAATGCAGTTTTACAAAAAGCAATAACCGACTGGGGAAGGGACGAACCGCTTTTGTTAAGAAAAAAAATAGAAGGAAATGGAACAGGAACTTATTTACTGTCTACGATTCTAACGGATCTCTGGCAGTGGGGACACTCAAAGATATCAAAAATTGAATATCCGATAGGAGATAAACCCGCTACCTATTTGCCGCAGAATGAATGTGAAATTTACGATGACGGAACTGCACAGGATGGAAGCAATTTATCTTTAAGGTTGTTAAATTCATCTCCTGCTTCAGGAACATATTTTATAATTGAGTTCTACGTGCAACCGATACTGACTACCGAGGGATTGTTCAACTTTCCAAACACGAGAATAAATAAATCGAAGATAACCACTCTGGCAAGTTATTATGCATGTCAAAGACTAGCAGCTGCTTATGCTCAATCAAGTGATGGAACTATAACGGCTGATGTGGTAAATTATCACGATAAGAGCGGAAAATATACGTCCTTATCGAAAGAATATAAAAAGGCATATAATGGCTTGGTATTCGGAGCTGAACAGCCGGCGTCGGAAACTAAAGCAGCGATAAGTCAGAAAGACGTTACTCCGATATCTAAAACAGGAAATTCCGGTACTTCAAGAAATTTCTTATTTCATTAAAATGAGCGTTCAAGGCGACATAAGATTGACCGATGACTGGATTAAAGTAAAAAATTTAATCAAGGAACATCTATTTGCTCTTTCTGAAGCATTGGCTGGACGGATAAATGAATATGCACCTGACGGACAGATATTAAAAGGTTCTTTCGCGCCAAATGAATTGATTGACGACGGAAAACAACTATCGATTGATGTAGGAACGCCGCTTCAGTATGGTGAATATGTAGAATTTGGAACGAAGCCACATTGGGCGCCGATTCAACCTTTAATAAACTGGGCAGAAAATAATGTTCAGATACATTTAAAAGCAATCGGAATAGAATTTAAAGAGGGAAGAGTATTGCCGACACGAAAAGGAACAAAGAAATTAACAGGCGATAAAAAGAAAAGAGAAATTTTAAATTTCGCTTACGCGGTAAGAGCTTCGATTGCCAAAAAAGGAACTAAAGCACAAAAGTTTATGGAACGGGCATTGATAGAATTAGGATTGCCATATAAAAATGTATTCGATGCCACCGGTGCGACTTATGAAATAGATATTTCGGCTTATCTACAGGAAAGAATCGAAAAGATTTTACAACAATCGGGAATGACAAACTAACATGGGATATTACAGCGTTCAAAGAGCAGAAATAAAAGCACAACTTCAAGCCGTGACAGGAATAGGAAGGGTGTGGGAAACACAAAAGAACGCTACATCCATTGAACAATTTAAAGAGTTTTTCCAAAGCGGGGACGTTATAAATGCCTGCATGATCAATCGCAGAAGCGGAGAAGAACTTGAAAACGGGGTTGGTTCTTTAGACGAAACCAATAAGTTAGAATGGGTAGAAAAGAATGATACTTGGGAAATTGAGTTACGATATGGTTTTAGCGATAGCGGAACTCCAAGCGAAACAACCTTTAATGAACTTGTAGATGCAATTGAAACTAAATTCAGATTTTTAGAAGGACTGAATGATAAAAGTTATCGAAGTTATCCATTGCAAAGAGTTCAATCGGGAATATTTTCTTTTCTAAGCGGTCTAGTAATGTGTCACAAAGCTGTATGGAATTTGAAAATTCAGGAAAGAGTTGAAAGTACAGAAACGGAATAACAATTTAATTGAAAGGTTACTACAATGGCAGTTGCAAGAGATCGTAAACGTTCTAATGTTCGGGGCGGAGGTAAATTGTATCTTCGTGAATTATCCCCCACACCTTCAAACACACTTCTTGATGTTGGATATATAAAGTCAACTGACTTTATAAATGAACACACAATGGTAGAGTTATTCGATGAAACTGGTAATTTCATTGATAACAAATCCGGTCAACAGAAGGTTGTGCTGAATGTGATTTTACAGCAGAGCAGCATCGATGAAATCAATCTGCTAAATAATGCTTCGGGAAAATATTACGAGCTTTATTACAAGAACCCGAATCTTGCAAATACGTATGTTCAGGAGGTTTCTATACCTATCGGAGTATTGAAGCCGGGTGTCACGCTGAAAATGGCAGCAGCGACGGAAAGAACGATTGAATTGAATATTTCCTGTCTTGCTCCGAAAGCTGATTATGTTCGCGGCGTTACAACGTTCAATGTATCGGAAAACGTTCCATTCATCATTACGGAAACCGCGACCGCGCAGTATAATACGTCGAATACCGAAGCATCGGCAATGGCTACAGCAATTTTATAAATAAGGAATATCGAAATGTTGCAAAAAGATCGTAAGCGCATATTTGTTCGCGGGTTAGGATTGCTAGAAATCCGCGAACTCGAACCTTCGCTTGAAACATCTAAAAGCGATGCAGGTTACTTAAACGATACCATTCTCACGAAACTATCTGAGATGCTGGATGTTACCGATGAGAATGGAAATCTGATAGACTCAAAAGAACAAAACGTAAAGGTAACCATTGAAACCAATTTACATCAATCTGGGATTGATGAAATAAATTTATTGAATAATGCCGCCGCTAAAAAGTATGCTCTTTGTTATTCTGGAATGGCTCAATCGGATAAATTTCAGTTTTATTCATTTGAGAAAGCAGGAATAAAACCCGGGATTACAAAGAAGTTTGCAGCAGGACAGCAGTTGCTTCAGTTATCCGCTTCCGCTTTTGATCGAAGCGACGACGCCGGATATACGATACCATTATTTTATCTTTACGAAGCTGAAGGCAGGATGCACGTCAGAGATATAAATTTATGGTTGGATGCGAGACTTGGTTATAATTCTGCTTCTGCATATTTACTTGATATTTCCGGTTTCGGAAGACACGCAACTTTAAATTCCGATTATGCAACGATCTGGCAGGCGGGAACTACTCCAAATAGATTTTGGAGATTCGACGGCTCGAATGATTTTGCAGACTTGGGAGATGTTTGCGATATAGGAACGAACTCATTTATTCTTGAAGGATGGTTAACTATAAAAGGTGCAAATGCTTCGCTTCAAGAAGTTCTTTCAAAAAAAGCAACGTCTTCGACTACAAGCGATGCAGGATTTTGGTTGGAACGTGATGCTTCGAATAAACTAAAACTTTATTTAAGCGATGGAACTCACGCGGACACGTTGACTTCGACAGCGACGGTTTTGATTAGTACTCGAGTCCATTTTATGTTTGTCTTTAACCGGACCGGAAACTCTTATATTTATCTTAACGGCGCGTTAGACACAACTGACGACTTAAGCGCTATTACAGATTCCATCGGAAACGCGGTCAGTCTTTATTTGGCACGTGGCGGATCCGGTTATGGTCAGATAGATATTGATGCGCTTCGCATTCATTTAAAATCTTCTGTCTGGACGAACCATGCCACGATAGCATTGAATCATTATAATTCGGAAAAAGCGCATTACGGAATTTCATAAGGATAATAAAAATGAACGACAAGGAAAATGTATCTTCAACAGAGACTAAGCCGCCGACAGCTTTTTATTTAATCAAGGGAATATCTTTTAAACAAGATCAGTTGGAATATGGTCAAGCGCAAGAACTTCTGAAGATTCCATCGATTGAAAAAGTGAAGGGCTTGAATCTTGACGGTGGGATTACATCGATGCTTGCTGAAGTATTAAAATCTGACATAGCCAGAGATGTAGTTAATCTTGTTTTAAAACCAAACAATAAAAATCTTTGGCTTAAAGTCAAAAATTATTATTATTCTAAAAAGAACAAGGTCGATAAGTCTGATATAGCAAAGCATTTACAGCTTTGGGAGGTAAAAAAAGTTTTACAAGATTTTTTTTATTTCAACGTCACATTGATGCTGAGTGCGACAGGTTCAGAACTTATCTCGGGCTTGACGAAAATGATTTCCCAACAGCAAATATATTCAACCCCATCAGAGCCGAAGAAGGAAGGTTTGGACTTGTAAACGGAAATTATTTAGAAAGAAATATATACGATAAGATTTCGGCGATTGAAATTTATAAGTGGATAATGATCGGAATGAAAAGAAGTTTGCGAATGGAAGAAGAAGCGGAAAAACGCAGAGAAGAAGCGAAGATAAATGGGACAGCTTAATGCACAGATGGGATTGGATTTAGGGCAAGTCGATGCTGCGATAAAACGCACTGACCAATTACTTGCCGGTCTAAAGCAATCTTTAAGACAATTAGATACACAATTTAAAGCGTCTAATTCGGGAGGCGGAGGGATTATACCGCCTCCATCTGTTATTAATCCTTCGACCGATGCAATAAAAACTCACGGAAAAGAAGTTGACAAGTTAACGCAATTATACAGAACTGAACGCGCAGAAAATCGTATGCGTAACTTCATGTTCCGAGAAGGACGTGAAGTTGTTATGATGTTGTCTTTAGCTATGATGACGTTGACTAGTTCTTCAGAAGATGCAAGCGGAAGTGCTAAGAAATTAAACGCAGCTTTGATGTCTGGGTTCAGCACTTATATGGCAACTGATTTTGCGATAAAAGGTATAGCAACTGCACTTGGAATGACGCCGGGCGGATGGGCGGCAGCATTGACGCTTGTTGTGGGATTAATTGCGGGATTCACATCTGCAATGAAAGAAAATAATGAAGAGATAAGAAAGCAAAAGGGATTAATAGTAGATATTGCTGAACTGAAAAGCAAGTTAGGATTAGGAACAAAAGAAGAACTTAAGCTTGCCATACAGCAAGAAATATCTGCATTAGAACAGCAGAGATCGACGTTACAGCTAAAAACTACCGATTGGAAAAAAATATTTCAGCCGTTCATACAGGCAGGGAAATCGTTTTACTATTATGTTTGGGAATTGCCATTCCAACAGGGATATTTGAAGTTCGGGCAAAAAATAGCTGAAGCATTAGGATTTAAAACTTACAAAAAAGAACCAGATGTTATACCGGAAAAGGTAGATGAAGAAGCGGTAACTAAAGATTTGGAATTGCAGAAAAAGATTCTTGATCTGAAAAACAAAATAAAAGAAGTAGATGATAAAAGCAGGCAGAAAAAAGAAAAGAATGAAAAAGGTTTCTCCGAATGGCAAGACAATATGGAGAAGGCACGCGAAGCAAGAATGGAAGGACAGCAGAAAGCACGCGACGCAGCGGATAAAAATAAACAAAGAAGATTAGAAAAAGAAATAGACTTACAAGATGAAGCCGATAAAAATGCTAAGGAAATAGCGGATAATGAAAAACGATATTTAGATGGACTTGATAACAGCTTAATGATATTAGCCGATGGAATAGCCATGGTCTCTCATGGTACCGATAAATTTCTTGGAAAACTTATTCAGGGGATTCAAATAGCTCTACAAATATCAAAGTTGTTAGCGGCAACCGGAGATAATTATAATGCACAAGGCGGTGGACTGGGAACGGGCCTAGGCGTTATAGGTGGAGTATTAAGTCTATTAGGTCTTGGCTTCGATTCAGGTGGTTATACTGGTTCAGGCGGGAGAACTGAACCGGCTGGAGTAGTTCATAGGGGTGAATATGTTATGTCCAAGCGCGCGGTAGATATGGCAGGCGTGGGAGCTATGGAAAATATTCACAGACAGTTTGCCGGATATGCAAGCGGCGGATTTGTGAACTCTTCTCCATTAAGTTCTTTATCCCCAAATATTCAGATTAATCTTGTAAATCCGATAACTTGGGGCGATGGATTGAAAAAACACATGACTGTTTACAATAAATGGAATAAGCAAAAGTCTATATGATTTCAATTTTACTTGATAAAATAATTGACGGCGTTATAGCAGAGACAATTGACATTACGCGATATGTTAACGATCAATCGAAATTGTTAATCCGAAATGAATATGAACGCGATGCTTTTGAAATAACGATACCAGATGTGGACATACAACTAAGCGATTTAGATCAAAAACTGTACAATATGTTTTTTTCTGAACCTGTAACAACGACTTGGAAAATAAATATAAAGAAAAACAACAGTTTTAAATTCAGAGGATTTTTAAATAATGATTTTATTAACAGAGACATGAACGATGAGTATTTAAATATAAATTCGTTCTCTACGATGAAAAGGTTTTGGGAAATTGCCGATACGATAAAAATGATAACAACTCCGACAGATAATGGATATTTTTCAACACCTGAATATGTAACGGGATACTGGAGTTTCCTTGACTTTTTTATAAAAGGTTATATCAAAAGATTTGTAGAAAATTTTGTGATTCAAGGTGCTTCTTTCGATGCAGGAATATTGATACGTAGCGGCACGATATATTACAGGTATACAAAACAGCCAGTTGATGCGAGTAGCGCTTATTATTCCGAACATCTCACGACGGATGCGCTTAAGTGGGCTTTTAATAAAGTGAGCATCTGGTATTTAAGAGGGACACTGAAAGATTTATTAATAGCAGTTGCTAAAGACAATAACGCCGAATGGTATATTGACGTAGAAACTGAAACGCTAAAATTAAGACAAAGAAATAGTATAGTAACCGATCTTAATGAAGATTTGTCTGATAAAGTAATTGACAGTGATAAAATTGAAGTCAATTTATCAGATGAAAAAGTATATAAGTATGTTTCTACTTACACGCCTTCAGATGAAAAAAATATACCTCGTTTAGACTCGCAAGAACATTCTGGAGAAGCAAGAATTCAAACAGATGCGATAGAAGCCGAAATACCCGGTCGACCTTACGGCGGTTATGAATATATGTTAGCAATGGTCGACTCGATGGGAAATATAATTCCTTGCGGTTTTACAAAACAGGTAGCTATAAATGCCGGTCATTCAGGGGGTAAGTTTTATTATTCTATTCCGACGTTTACTATTCCCGTCTTAGTTGGTTATCCAGATGTGGCAAAAAGGAGATTGTATAGATTATGCACTACTACCGTTGCGAGCGGATCATTAGGAGGTTCGACCTACGGAGGTCAAGGGGCAGGAGTGGGGGCGGAGTTTTATAACAATAACTTTTTATTTGTAGCTGAATTTTTAGGAAATGCAGCAGTTACGTTTAGAGACTCAGAATCAGAATGGGCATTCGTGCAGAGGTCAGCCTTTGCCCTTAAAGTAGGAGATAAAACCTTCGTCCTAAATACTTCGGATATGTCGGGAACAAAAATGAACATTCGTTACGATGAAACAACTGGAATTTGGGACGACCCTGTTTACGAAAATTCAGAAGCGTCTATAGAAGGAAAAGTATTTGACTCAAAACCAAGTTTATCGTTTTTAGATTCCGAAGACAACATACAAGAAGCAACAGCAGAAATGATTTATTATTTCTTCGGTTCTTTGGCAAGTTATGAAAATTTAAAAAACCGATGGCGCGATCTAATGGTAACAAAACGTAAAATTGTTTTGTCAATGAAAGATAATGAAGTTATTCCGGGAGATGCTTTTAGATTGAGACAAATTACCAAGCTTCAGGGAATCGGCAATCTGATAGTCAAAAAGACTGCCGATGAATTAATAAAAGAAACGTCAGAACTTGAATTGATAACAATATGAGCGCAACATTTATAAGCGGCATCGGAATACCGAGATTAATTAGAGTTTTAGCCAGACCGAGCGGAATGATAACAAGTTCATCGGTGACTAATCCTACAAATATTTTATGCCCGGGGAAACATGGATTAACAACAGGTCAACTGGTAAGAATTGCAGGACACACGGGAAGCACGCCTGCGATTGATGGAGACAGAATCGTAACTGTTGTAAACGATTATAATTTCACCGTTCCATTAAACGTTACCGTAGCCGGAACGGGTGGATCATTTGAAGCGTTAACGCAGGCTTATGAAAATACTGGTACTTCGACATTCGATGCAACACACGCATACGAAACTGGTTCTCCTACTTTCGGTGCTTTCCCAATCGGTGCAAGGGTTAGTTCGTTTGTTGTTATAGGGGCTTTAAGTTACCCAACATACGGACGCATAACCGGAAAAGCAGTGGGAATTTTAACGATAGATGCGTGGTCAAACGGAACTCCGACAGATGGGCAGAAATTTTCAATCGACGGTTATATAGTTGACCTTCCCCGCACGCAAGAGATGACGGAATCTTTTGAACCAGACCAATTAATTCATTCTTGTTATGGCGGAGATGAGGGAAGCAAAATAAAAACGAAATTCAAAGGCTATAAATATAAATGCGTTCTTGATTATTCAAAATATGCTACAGCAGATATGCTTTTGAATTTAAAGTATATATTGAAAGCAGCTCCAAACGATCAAATAATATTAATTCCAAGAAAAGATGCTTCAAGATTTCAGTATAACGTTTATCTTGGAGAATCATTTGAATTAACAAAACAAAGAATTGACGGTTACAAAAAACCGGTATTTGTTTTTTACGGAAAAGAAAATGTTGCAAGTTATGCGGTATTAGATGGATATGGATATGGATATGCTCAGAATTACGGCGTTCAATTGTAAGCCTGAAAAAAATATTTATAATTAAGAAAATAAAAAAAGGAAATTATTATGGCTCGCGTTGGAACTACAAATTTAGGATTAGGTTGCTGGATTGACGGTGAAAATCCGGGAGCCGGTTCTCAATCAATCGACAGCACTGGATTAAACGGCAACTGGATTAAACTTGATACCGCCGTTGGTGTTGCTCACAATCCAGACGGTTCACATAAAACAAATATAATTGACAAGGCGAACTGCAAGACTACGATTGCAGATGGTAGTTCGATAGAATTACACGCCACGAATGGATTGCAAATAAAAGCTTTAGGCGTTACAGCTGCAAAAATGGCGGCTAACTCCATCGCAGTTGGCGGAGTTGCGGTTCAGGCGAAAGCTATCAAAGCTGCCGATCTTGCAGATGGATGTATAGACGTTGGCGGTCTAAAGATAGCCGCCGGGGCTATCAAAGCTGCCGATCTTGGAGCGAGTGCAGTTGAAACTGCTGCCATAAAGGACGCTAATGTAACTACGGCGAAATTAGAATACAAAGAGTTGATAGGGCTTTTAAACCAAGCTGGAAGCGGTGCACCAACGCTTGCTATTATAAAAAATACGCTTGGCGAAGTTCCAGTTATGACAAGATACGATGTTGGCGTTTATAGGCTTACAGTTTCAGCGTCATTATTTCTTTCGGGAAAAGTAGCCCCAATGCTTGCGGCAAATTATGCAGGATTTATTTATATTGCGAGAACATCGGACACAGTTCTAAATATTCAAACCAAGAATACTTCGAATGCTGTAGCTGATTCGATTCTCGGTATCGACACCTTGATAATGGTCAGAGTTTATCCATAACCCAAAACAGAAAGGATTTATCATGGAACTTTTAGAATTGTTCAAATCTCTAAACTGGGGATCATTAATAGTGGCCGGAGTTATAACTACGTTTGTTGTTAGTGCAATAAATACCTTGAACTTAAAAGTGTCCTCAAATAAACTGGTATTTTTCATATCAGTCTTGATAACACTTTTAAGCACGACATTTTTGCCGAGTTCATACTTAGAGGAAGGGCAAGTATTTAATATCCCGATTATACTAACAATAGCTCAAAAAATAATTCTTTCAATATTGGTCACTATGTCCTTTAGTATTTTATTTTATAATTATTTAGGTAAGTTATTTCTAGATAGATTGTTTGATAGCATAAAAAGAAAAATATTGGAGAAGTTTCCCGGATTAACTGAAGATAACAATTCAACTATTAATCCACCTACAACTCCGAATTCACCATGACGAAAGCCTCTGAAAATAAATGGCTAATAGTTAATTCTGGCGTCATATTAACGAAATCAATTGAGACTCCGATTATATCGCTTGAAGAATGGTTCCGCCAGTTTAAATGCAGGTCTTATGTAACATCTGGATTGCGAGATGCAAATGCTCAGTTTAGGATAATTCAAAGTGAAGCAATCAAGCGCGGAATCAGTAATGAATGTCCGGAAATAATCGGCGCAAGTCTTGAAAGTAAAACAATGAACGGAACGAGAATAATTCCGGCATGGCTTCCGGCGTGGAGTAGATTATTAACGATTGGATTTTTAGTAAACCCGCCGAAAGATGCGGTATGCATGTTTGATTATAAGCATCCTAAAAAAGGAATTATTAAAGCAGGAAGTCT
>Ga0172381_10003685_pt1 | contig 16110 bp, 40 predicted proteins | sample Leawel6488metaG_FD_119754 | JGI IMG/M metagenome (GOLD analysis project Ga0172381, IMG submission 119754) | Leachate microbial communities from a municipal landfill in Southern Ontario, Canada - Leachate well 64-88 metaG | ecosystem: Engineered > Solid waste > Landfill > Unclassified | place...
AATCCAAGATATGTTTCGTATTTTTTATCTCAACCATATAGCTCCTTCTGCCCCTCGGCTATTACTTTCGTACAAAGTTTGTTGATTTCATCACTGTTCGGACCAACTGGTAAATCGCTCCTTACATATGCCTCATCTAGCAATTTAAGCAACCTATCAGCCTCGTCTCGAACCCTTTGAATCCCCCATTCCCCCATTTTAATTTCGATTAACTCATTATTGTCAAATCTCTCAACATTGAAAACATTATCGTTGAAAAATTCCACTCCTACTCGCAAAATTCTTATTAAACACATAGCATTTTTGCAGTCAAACCCATACTTATCAACGAGAGCTTTCCTTTTTCCACACAGATACCCATCAAAATTATAATGGGTCATCCTATGTCTTTGTCCCGCTGCGAAGCCCTTGATTGCCTTATAAATATGCTTCCCTAAAAATATTTCGCGGCTATCATAAATCAAGTCGAATATCTTCGACCTTTTAATATAATGGATGGGATTGAGCCATAACGAGAAAAGTACATTCGGGTTCCCCTTCTCCAAAAGCGATATATATTTGCGCATTTCGTAGATTACAATATCCCACTTCACATTATCCCTTATCTCTGCTATTTCCTTTGTCCCCCTCGACCCATATTCCTTGAGCCCATAGTAATAATCTATCGGCGGGATGCAAACCGCCAAGACATCCTTGTCGTCAATTGAATTTGGATTAGTAGGGGGGACATAGCAATTATGTGAGATTGAGCCGCGATAACATAAAAGTGCATTATATTCTCCCAGCCCCTTGTCCTTCTCTATGATGTCACGAGGTATTCCCATGGTTCACTCCATTCAGTATGAGAAAATTAATCTATGGCCGCGAAATTTTTTCGTTCAATCTCTTTTTAAACAACATTGCAGTCTTCTTCCCTATGGCGCCCCTAGTTTCCTTGCTGTCGACAATTTCGCCCTTACCTTCCCTAGTCACATCCTCTATCATAGCCTTGATTATATCTCCAGTTTTCTCGATTCCCGCATCAGGAAACGCGTCCAATACATGCTCTAGCCTCATTGGAGTCACGAACTCGTCCGCTATCTCGTTCGCTTTCGTCATGATGGCAAGTTTCAATTCGTCAACCTTGCGCGGAGTCTTCGTCTCTGAGAACTCGTCTCTCTCATGCAGTGACTTATAAAAAGACTTTATCGGTTTTTTTATCCTACATTCAACACAAATCGGCATATAAATTCTCCAATTTCAGAATATAATTATATCAAGTCTGAGCCGCAATTTCAAGAATTTTTTCGCGGCCTAAAATTTTTCGCGGCGGAAGGCAATAGTATCTCCACAACTCTCTGCGGCCATATCACTTATATACTGTGTAAATTTATTGGCCATAGAAACCGCTATATTAAAATCGGCTAGATTCTTGAATTTAAAATTTATCGCGATAATTTCTCCGTCCGCATCCAATACTGTCCCAGCTTTCTCACCAAACTTCCATGGAAACATACTCATGTAGGTATCTCCTCTTCTACGAGTATAACAAGCTTCAACACATCCTCGAATCTGTCTTTCTCTATTGCACTATCTGGAGAAATGCCGCCTAGACATTTATTTGGCATGGTGCGCCAAAAGAAAGCCTCATGCCCCACAAGAAATTTAGATACCCTTTTTTGGATATATTCCTTTTGATAAGCATGCCGAAGATTCCTAGACTCGTCCAAGGCGACCTCAATTCTGCATATTATTATACCAAAACCGCGCCGCAATTTCAAGATTTTTTTTCGCGCCCATTTTGAAGTGTTGCAATCTAATCTATTAACGTCTCCCATTTACCATCATTTCCCCTCGCTTCTGTCCTTATATTCTTCTCCTTCATCGCTTCCTTAACTATCTCATCGATGCTTTTTTCACCTCGCCGCCTTGCACCTTCTATTCTGAGCCATGTTTGAAATTTCTTACTCTCGGCCATGCGCCTAAACGCTATTCTCTTATTCTGATGTTGATTGCGTGTTTCGCTACACTCTGCGGTCGCCCCAGACGCCGGCCACTTGAACGGCTAGTTTGGACATCACAATCTTTTATTCCGACACTAAAAAGTAATTCTTTCATTTATTTATCTCCTTCATCGCTTTGTCTATTCTTTCGTCAGTCTTATAAGTAATCTCATTACTCTGTATGTCATCTGCTGAGATTGTTCCTTCCATGCGCGAAATTTTTTCTCTATCATTTTCCCTCCAGGAGTTCGGGATTCTCCCACACGTTTCCAATCACCTTCCAAGTCTTTATCCTGCCATCACTATCCGGACCATTGCCGTATTCATAGAAGTCCCATGCCCAGGGTGTTATTTCATCTTTGAATCCCCATGCGCGAAATTTTTCCTTCCATCCAACAACTCCATTCCACGGCCTCTTCTCAATGATGTCTCCGTCGTATATTTCCACCCCGTCCCTGTCCTTGCATTCGGTATATTGCATGAGAATGTGGTCGTCGTCCTTGTATATGTCATTGTGCCTTCCGTGTCCGTCCGTATCCTTTACTGATTCGTGCTCATGATTATACCCTTGACGCCTCAACGCCCACCAAGGAATCATCTCCTCTCTATATTTATCCCATGCGCGAAATTTTATTGTCCTCATATTCGTTGTGAAGTCTCCGCGCCCCTTTATTTTTGGCTTATCAATACGGATATCAAACGGGCAATCACCATAAATTTCGCAGACCGCCGCTTTTATTTGTTCCACGATGTCGCATCTTATATTCAATCTAATTATCTTATCTACATCCAAAGAAAGTTTTTTCATTTCTTCTCTAAATACTCGAAAAACTTCTCTATTGCCTCCACCGAACCGAACCTCGGAGACTGGAACTCACACAGCGCACAAATCCCAACGTATCCCGATTCACCAAGGAAATACTGCCATGCATATGCATCACAGCTAGGGCATGTTTTCCTTGTTAGACCCTGACGCTTATCCCCTATGGGCATAACCATAAATACTCCTCCCATCGTCCTAAATATTATAACAAAGGTATGATTAGATTGCAAGAATTATTGCGGCCCAAAAATATTATCGCCTATCCATGTATGGCAGCGAAGATTTATCTGGCGCCTTAGTGAGATAGTACATACTCCATCCAACCCAGGCACAGAACGCAAGAGCTCCAAATGCGAAACTGTATGAGAATACAACAAAGCGCCACCCAAGTGCGAGTGCCTCCTGATATGACACGACTCCCATAAAAAATACGACCCCACCGAGAAACACCGAAAAGCCCAGGACGGCTAGAAATTTCTTCACCAGGACAATTCTCCTTTCTCCCGCAATAAACTTGCGATGTCGAGCAATTCATACTCTACTAGCTGGCGAGTGTCTTTATGTAACAGCATTTTATCCTTGTTCTTTTTATACCACGGATTCGGGTCTTTCCTCCCCGAAATGGCCATCCCCGCACCGACCCAATCTGCAATCATTTCCCGGACATATTTTGGCGGCATAGGAAGTGGATACGTTCCGTCTACATCGTTGCATAAAATCCAAAACTGCCAGTGATGAGGGTTGGTATGTTGATGCCGTAACCACGCATAGTCAAACCTAGCCTTAATCCCCCAGTAGGTTTCTCCTGGACCAGCTCCTCCATGAGTTCTTTTGCTCCCGTCTGAATTATAAAAAGAATGAACATAAGGAAACCATTCCCGCGGCAAAAATTTACTCCAATCATGAATAATGGCGGACCAGTAAGAACACCTAGTAATTCTGGCGGCGCGGAAAACGTACCACTTATGTCGCAATACATACTTGAGATACGACCAATGGGCTCTAATCATTATTCTCTTAGCCCCTCTATCTCTTCCCTCATTTTTATCCCCACCTCATGATTCTTCGACCTCCACCCATGAAATCGGGTGTACCATGACTAGACTACGTTTAGATGGCAACTCTGACCCACAGGTTGGCTTTTGCCGCGATATTTTTGTCATAATTCATCCTCCATTATCACCATCTATTATATCAAAGCTGCGCTAAATTGCAAGGATTATTTTGCGGACCGAAAATCTTACTTGCTCCATAAAAATTCAGTAAGGTTTTTCCCTGCCAATTCTGCTTCTTCGACGCTCAAACCTTCCTCGCTTCTAAAAGAATTCACTATTACCAAAACACCACCTCCCCATAATTCGACGGCTCCATGTTTTTCTCCATGCCCGCAACAACAACCATTTGTATATATACCGCCTTTGTTCAATGCTTTGATTATCGGAACCATGCAGGAATCTATGTTTCTCTTTCCCCATTTCGCTTTTCCTGTCGCAAATGAGAATTTGATGGGAACTCTTACAATTTCGTTACTGCCTGGGTTGCACATGATAACAATTCCTTTGTGAATAAACTATTTTGAAGCCCGAAAATCACTAACATCCATTGGCCATCTCCTCTTTGTACGCATCAATCATCTCATTTACATGCTCAATCATTTTAGCCCTGAGATGCTCAATATCGTAATCTGAATCCACTACTATTGGCAATAATGTTTTCTCACCATCCAATTCAACCTCTTTATAGTCCAATACTGCACGGTGCCTCTCTGTATCCTTAGGATTATCGACCATAATTACCCTCCCGTCATGTAGAGATATGCGCCCCATTTCCTTCCCATGTCCACAACAGCTTGCTCTGGTGTATATTCCGTTCTCATTCATAGCTTTCACTATAGGGGCTATGCAAGCGTCAATGGCTTTATCGGCCCATCTGGCCTTGCCTGTATGAGAAAGTTCGGCCGGCATGAAGACTCTGATGACTTTGTCGGTTCCCCACTTGCACATAGGCCTGACCCCTATCTTTACAAACAGAAGCCTTCATAACCATCTCCAGCATGTCTTGATTTAAGAGGCTCTATTCCACCCCTAGTAATTTTCTCTTTTGACCGCTTATTAACCCAATCACTTTCTCGTATATCTAGAGTACAGGGGATTGGTTCTTTTTTGGATGGCCAAAATTTATTAGGCCATTTTTCTAGACTAAAATGAATAATTGACATGCCATTCCTTACACGAGCACCCTTGAACGCATCGACATCGACCCAGCCCTGTGCCGAATATACCAAATTTTTATTGTTCATCATTAGATATCTCTTTCCCTAATCTAATCCACGAAAACATATCTTGGATAAAGCACCAAATTGAAGAGGCTCCATACCCAAAATTATCTACCCATTCAGGTATCCGATATTCCATCTGCTCAATCTCAAGGCCATCCTTCCTCCACTTGTCTATGATATCCTGACGCGCAGAGCCTATCGGGAAAAAGTATGTTTCTTTGTTGCCCTTCACTATGAGAACTAGATTACGACACTTCATGAGTTTCCTTCCTTCTTAAATTTCTCCACCATCTCCCGATATTTTTCCAAAGAATCCTTCACATAACGTTCAAGACATATGTCATTGCAGAAAACCTTTTCCCCGCCACGAACCCCCACTATCCCATTTAGTGTAATCGAAGGATTCATAAAACTAAACCTTCCACATTGGTCACACTTGTAATATCCCGTGCTCATTTTTCTACCTCCTTGGTTATGCCCACACCCTATGTTCCTCGTGAATCGACTCTATCCCATCCCAACTTTCTATATCATATCCCTTAACATCATCCGGAATTTCCACAACTTTCAGCTCGGCATCAAATCCGTTCGCTTTCTTCCTGAGTTCTTCCACGACTCTTACGAGGATTGGGTCGGAACGCTCCATGGTATGAACACTGAAATATGAACTATTGTCTATTGAGCCGCGAGAATTAAGTGGCTTTAAACTATAATTAGGAATGTCACTAAGCCTCGCAGTATTATTTTTAGACTTAATCCACTCACAATAGCCGCTATCGGTTCTCTTGAACACATATAGCTTAAGACCTTTTAGTTCTGCGTAACGCATTACAGCAGCGTAGCTTAGGTCAAAACCACCATGGCATGTGTTTATGACAACTTTCATATCTCACCCCTTTATCGACCCCAATGGCCGAAGTTTAACCAATATTTTCACGAGGTCAGTCTGGTTGTTCATAACGTCATCTATCGACTTGTAAGACCCAGGGGCTTCATCAAGGTCGCTAGCATTTCTAAGTCCATGAACTATCCCCACCATCTTTTTCTGTTCCTCCTCGAGGTTCAGCGTCCTACATGCTTCCTTGCGCCCCATTCTGCGCCCAGCCCCGTGTGAACACGAATTAAATGATTCCGGATTCCCAAGTCCTTCCACGATATAACTAGACGAGCCCATGGACCCAGGTATGATGCCTTTCTCCCCGAGTCGAGCTCGAGTAGCGCCCTTCCTATGGACCATGACATTCTTACCAAAATGATTTTCCATTGCCGCATAATTATGGTGGATATTCACCTCATCAATTTTTTCTGCATCAGCAACATCGTTCATTATTTCAAGGGTTGCCCTCATCATATGGGCGCGGCTCTCCATCGCAAACTCCATGCAGAACGTCATAGCATCAAAGTATTCACGACCTTCGGCTGAATCCATAGGAAGAAAAGCCAGGTCTTTATCTGGAAGTTGCACGTGCCACTTCTCGCAAAGAGATTGGGCTAGTTTGTGATATATATTCGCTGTCTTCAGCCCGAAATTTCTGCTGCCAGAGTGAAGCATGACCCATATGTTACTATCTCCATCTATTTGGAATTCAATGAAGTGATTATTGCCCCCGAGTGTCCCAAGTTGCTTGCGAGCAGAATTAAGCTCCTGTTGTACTATAGGGATATTCGGAGCCCTATCAAACCCTTCCCACTTCTGCGGGGTCTTATGATGATTAAAGCCAACGGGTATCGCTGCACGAACTTTTCCCATGATGGTTTTTAGAGTGTCAATATCGAGTTCATTCAGCGAAGTCTTGACTGCATTTGCACCGCAGGAAATATCTACGCCAACGCAATTGGGAATAATTACTCCTTCGGCTGCAAAAATCCCGCCGATTGGCATTCCATACCCAACATGTCCGTCGGGAGACAGGGCAAAATGATGGAAGGCGAACGGAAGTTTAACCAAATGTTCACACTGAGCAACCATCGGGGCATCGAGACGGTATTGCTCTTCTGGCACCCAGCTTTTTATCGGGACATTGAAATCGTCTTTCTTATAAACAAACATATCAATCCTCCTAGATATAAACGAGCATCTTACCAAATATGATGATTTCCTAACTTGGCTAGCATCCTCATTACGATTGGATTCTTCTCACACAGCCCTTGTATGTTTTCCAGCTTGTCATATGCCCCGACATAGCTGTAGGTATTCATCACTTTGCCGCACCATTGACATCTATATACGACTGCACCGAATCCGCCATCCTGGGTTTGTTCCACCCAGTAATGAGAATTTTCCGCCCACTTCACCAAATTGTACAAATCTTCTCTTTCAGGCGACAATTTCGGTCTTTCTATTTCCTTCCACATATCTCTACTCCTTCTTTCCTCGCGGATGGTTCGCTTCTTCAATCTTTTCCCACGCAGAACGCTTGCCCATATTCATTTTTACTCCCTTCTTTCTCGCTATCTGCTTCCTCAGTATGTCGCTCATCGCATAACTGACCAGTATCTCCAGCTCTTTTTGTGTGAAGTCGCACTTGAATTCGACCATACCGCCCTTAAGCTTACGTTCTGAAAGCACCTTCATATATTACCCTTTCATTTTGTGCCGCGAAAATTTTTTAGTTATGTATCCGGCAATAAATTTTTCCAGTTTTGTCATTCCTATCGCCATATAAGACCTCTCTCCAAAAGAAATGAAGTATATATTCTGTTGTCTGGCATATAATAAATATTGTAATCTCCAGCATCAAGAGAATAAGTCTCTGGATAGGTGTTTCGCACTATCCTATACATCCCGTTGTCATCATATCCTATTAGCTGTTTCACCGTAAATTGGCATCCGGTTTTCCGCTGAAAATCAAGATATTCCTCAATCAGCTCTAGCGTAGTATCAGCAGTTACCAAGTGTGTTACCCTTATCTTGGTAAGTTTTGACAGATAAATAAGATAATCCTTGTCATCGGAAATTTTATCGCTTGAAAACACGCATCGGTTGATTCGCTCTACCCAAAAACTATCCACGAAGAACTTCTCTCTTGTGTGAACATCTACAAGCATGTCCAATTTGTCCGTTATTGAAAAAAATTTTCCCCACCAATCAATATGTTCACTATACTTATACAGACAGTCCCCACCTCCAGAAATCGATACCTTACCCTTCTCTTTATTGTCGGAAAGAAACTTCTCCAACGCAATCCAATCAGTCTTATCATTCACATATTCGAGGGGGTGACCTTTCCATATGCAATACCAACACTTGGCCCTGCACCCAAAATTAGTGATTACTGAAATATTTGGGCAAGTTGTCCGCAGCATAGACCGGCCTCCTCGCATTTCGCAATAGCATCAACAACTACGGGAATCCCCGCTTCGTTAAATTCTTTCTTCAAATTCAGGAGTTTGTCATAGTTGGAATAATTTGCATAAGTTTTTAGGTCATGCTCTTGTGCATTCAGTGTGGCATTCAGTGGAATTAGTTTCACCGAAAATTTTTCGCGGTTAAGTCCGATAGCCCTCAATTTTTCGACACTTACCTCTACCCCCTCCATGACAATAAAATTAAGGGTAACGGTCCTGTTCGTTATCTTGGACCTATTTATTCTCCCAATAACCTCTTCTATGGTAAGGACATCGGCCCCGCCGAATAAGTCTTTGCGCATGTTTTCATCAGTTGAATTACAACTAATCTGAAAGTGCAAAAAACCATTGTAAATCGCCTCTTTCATTTCGAGTACTTGGTCAATACAATCTGCCTGACGCGGAAGAATCGTATTGAAACACGGAAGCCAGGTGAAATCCCTACCAAGAGAACGCGAAATGTCTGGAAGTCGGCCCATGACATCAAGAACATTGGTCAAATTCCATGCCGGCTCGCCCATCCTTGCAAAGCCTATCTTGGCCTTCAAACATTTCTTTACATATGGAGTGCTGATAAGCAAATTCACTATCTGGTCTTCTATCTCCTTCGCCTCAAGATTCCCTAGGAACGGAAGCTTCGCCACATCGCAAAATTTACAGTTATGGACACACCCTTTTTGTGTTGAAACAGTCAGGAGCCATTTATTTTCATACGGGACAAGATGCTTCCAAATAACATGTGGGTCTTGAGTATTCCTTACTTCTTCGTGCAGTTTCCCATCGATTGTAACATCGCGCATTTCGGTTGACTCAATAAGATAGTCGTCTTTTGTGCGTGTCAAAAAAATCCTTCCGCTCGGCAGATACATCACGTTTTCTATTTTCATACAACAATTATAGCAAGAATTTCGGCCATATGCAAGTAAATTATTCTATCTTATCTCCCTTGTAGTCAAACCTTATATACGGAAGCTTATCCACCTCTCTAAAGTCAAAGAACTTCATGAAGTCATCGTACATGGAACTTTCAACTAGGAACCTAGCCTCATATACCGCATATTTATCGTCCTTGCTATAACATTCTACGCGGCCCCCGCGCATCCCATAGTATTCGGGATTAAGGACGGCCTCTTCAGTGACCGTAAGAAAATACTTCTTATGCTGTTCGCCGTTCTGCTTATCCATTGTCATCCTCTAGAGTGTCTATTTCGCGCAATATTCCCAACACATGCTCATCGGGTTTTATGGCCCTTATAATTTGCCCGCAGCACTTACATTTGTATACCGCTACTAATACTTCGTCGGGCTGTTTCTGCCAATGGTGTTTCATGGCTCATACCTCCCACAAACCCTTAACCGAATCCGCCTTTATTTCAATCTCCTTAATCCTGCGTTCCGTAAAATAATAAATGGGTATATGTATATAGATATGGAAAAAATCTCCTGCGCCTCCGAAATAATCGCCGAACGGAATCCTCCCATCGAAATCCTTCACTGTTATAAAATCGAAAAGTCCCATCACGATGAGACTCGGAATTTCAAGAACTTCATACGCGGCCTCGCACAACCAGTTGGCCGCCCAATCAAGTAGTAGAATGAGAGGATTACCTTCGACAAGTCTGTAATACTCGATGTGTCTTTCGTCATCGTTATCTTCATTGTATCTAGTTGCTGTGCACTTCTCCCAGATTCTCACTTGCCACCTCTTGATAGGACCAACTCCATAAACCTATCGAGCGCCTCTATGCTTCTAAAATATGGCGTCTCAAGTTTGCACATAGCACATTTCGCCATATAGCCAGGTGCTCCCAAGAGATACTCGAATGTATACTCTTCGCAATTAGGGCACTTGCTCACATCCATTCCTCCCCGAGCGTTATTTCCACTTGGAGCATGCATACAGCCCCTCCGTGTACGGATTTATCACTATCCTCATTCATTATGACGAGCTTAGAAAATTCCGCGGCCAAAAGATTCTGTGCTCTCTTCAGTCCTTCTTTATCCTGTATTTCCACTTGGTACTTGCGTGGATTATTTAGGTCTTCTACGGCCGTATTGCACACCAAGGCTGGGATTTCCCCACTCTTTACCTTATCCGCACATTCCTTGCACAGCGACCGGCCATTCTTGAAGATAATAGAGCCGACTGGTCTGATTCCCTTTATCTCTTCCGAACACCCTGCACAAATAGTCTTTCTCATCGTTGACCTCCCGATTTTTTTTACCGTAACTATTATATCAAATGGCTGAAGGGTATGCAATGATTATTCTGCGGCGCGAAATTTTACTCCCCACATACTTACTCAAGACCATCAAAACTTCACCGACGCATTCTACCTTCTTGTCTGTCTTTACCTCTGCCATGTTACACCCCTTTCTTTACCCAATTATTATAGCAAAAAAATGCCGGCGCCACAAGAAATATTACTCTGACCCAAATATTTGTACATATGGGTCATTTTCTGACTCAATTAAATCCCCCATGCCTATCTCTCTCTGGCCAATTCTCCTGGTCATAAGCATTCAGACACTTGTCCAGAAGCGCCTCTGGGTCGTGCCCCTCAGTCTTATGTGAGAATTTGCCCCTCTTGAGAGTGAGAACCCACTTGACTGGCTCTGTCTTCTTCACTTAATCCTCCTAACCATTATGATGTAATTATTTCGCGGCATCAGGAACTTGAAATCACTAATTGTGATGCTAAAATTCTTATCCTTGCGGCAGCGATTTTTCTTAGGCTTCGCCTTCTTCTTCACAACTCAATCTTTCTTACTTGCGTAAATTCATACTTCATCCGCTCCTTGCAGAGCGAACAATACGGAAGCCCATTCCTTTCATACATATCGGGAGTCCTCCATACCTTCTGACCGCATATCGTGCATTCCCATATGTTCTGCACGTCATCGTTGGGCACGGCGACCCAATGCTCTATCACTAGTTTATCAATTTTCACGCGCCTCAAAATTTTCTTCACCAGTTTCATTGTCTATCCCTCTCCGCAATTTTCCATCCATTCTTCTCAGCGCATTCCTTGCATGCCGTGCGAATCCATCCGCCTCTGGTTCTTCCCACATCCTTCGTAGAACCGCATTCCTCGCAAATCCTATAACTCATAGCTTCAGCCATTGCGACAAGACCCCTAACGTAATCGTCTCCGCCATCTATGTAGTAGCGAAGACCAGCGAATTTGCTCTTGACTTGTGCCACTTCAACCTGCTCCATCCCATCCCCATTCCCATATTTAGTCTTCTGCTCCTGCTTCCAATCAACATAGTTCGAGATACGGCAGCACAGTGTGTCAATTAGGTCATACCAACCTGTTGAGGCTTCTATCCCTCGGCCCATAGGAGATTCTATCGCACTCAGACTTGCCTGACGGAACAGCTTAGGATACTTGTCAAATAGTTTCTGCTGCAGTACCTTATCCACGCCCTCCTCCCTTCTCGGCGGTATGGTAAATTATTTTCGGCACCGTGAATACCGTCTTCTCTCCACAAACTGGGCACGTCCACTCATAGGTTCCCGGCTCATAAAACATATGGGATGGAGAGCTATGTTCGAGACTCAGGCATACCTTGCCATCTTCTCCCCAATCCTCTGGGCTCTCAATCTTTCTCAGCGGCATTTTTATTCCTCCTTAAAATTTCCTGCGGCGACAAAATTATGCCACGTTCCGTAACTACATCCAACTTCTCGGTCATCCAGTCTTTGACTCTCCTCTCAAATTCCTTTTTATTCTCTACAGACATCAAGAAGATTTCGCCACATTTTGAATCCGTATAATACTCGACAAAAAATCGCACCGTTCTGTCAAACTCTTCTCTAGTCACAATTTCCGCTCTTTCCCAACCCTCTGGCTTTCTCCATTCCCCCATTCTCCACCAATCATTTTGTGACACTTCGGACAGAAAAATACATCCTCATCAACAGGGATAATTGAAGGCTTATGGTCACAATTCTTTTTGGCGCGATTCTTCTGTTTCATCTACTTAACTCTGTTATTCTATAACCACGGCAACCTTGTGCCTCTTCAATACTATACCTATGACCCTTTATCATAATATTATCTCTAAGGCCGCCGCAAATGTAAGTCCTGCCATCTTGAAAATAATATGTTGTGATAGTTGCGTTAAAAACCCCTCCTTGATTATATTCCACCCTATCAAATACTCCGTTATCAATTTTAGTAACCCACTTTGTAGGAGTTTGGTCGCACGAAACTAGGCAGAAGATTATAAGTATTGCGGCGAAAATTTTCTTCATTGTTCCTCCTCTTCCTTGTTGTACGTCCCATCACACTTCGGGCATTGCAGGTGTTCTTCGCTGTATGGGAAATTAGCTTTTACAAGTTCAAGGTCTACGCCGCATTTAGGGCACTTCATTTATTCCTCCTAAAGTCATCAAATTTTCTGCGCCGCAAAATTTTCTTACTCATTTTTAGTCTTCTCCGACAGGATTCTTGTTAGACCCTCCACCCGTAGTTTCTTAAGCTGATATTCGACAATATCGAGGGCTTCGCCCTCTACACACGGCTTTTTATTTTTGGGGTCTGGCCTTACATATTCTTCGTAATAGTTGTATGCCATTTCGAGCACTATACTCAATGCAGTTTCAACATTCATTGGCCGCAAAATTTTCTTCTCCATATTTACCCCAACATCTCCAGTAATCTCTCCATCTCTATAGGTGTAATGTAAATCGGGTCCCACGACCTATAAGAAGCGCGCTTCTTCAGCCTATTCAGTTCCTTCCTGACCTGCGAAATTATCTCATCATTCTCGGCGATTACAGCATCCTGGCGAGCAATCTCTTCGAGGGATACTTTAAGGTCTTCACTAAACGGTTCTCTATGTTGTTGAAGGTATTGCCTATAATCACATGTCTGCCGTGCCTCAAAATAACTGCACCACTTCTCGTATTTTCGAGTACAATTGGCACATTCTTGAAAATAATTATTACTCTTCATCTCACTTCCCCCTCCCCGGCTCGTCGGAGCCATATTCTACTCCTTTCTTTGGTCCCCGTTTACTCTTGATATGGTCTACTGATTTTTCAACGGTCTCCACGGTCCTTCGCGGTCTTTCCAATCCTGATGCATCACATCAACTAATGCGAGCGCCTCATCTTCCGTATCGAAAATATCACTACTTTGTACTATACTGCCATATATTGTGTAGACTTTTACAGGACAATCATTCCACTCTATGGGATAGCTCCCATCGCGATATGGATGTACATCTGTGCGTTCACGACCATTTTGTACCTTAAACTTCCTGCCATTTGTAACCACCCTAAGATTCATCGTGTCCTCCACTGTTCCTAAATAGTATAGCAAAAAAGCTTTTGTATTGCAAGATTTATTCTATGGCCGCGAAAAATTTCGGCGCCAACTATAATCTTCTTCTACAAAATCATTGAGCTTCACCCATATCCAATAAGCCACCTGTGAAATAACGATAGCTATGAAGAAAACCACATACGACCAGAAAGGTGGCTCTACAGAAATGTAATCGAACTTTGTCCAATCCTTTATGACATATCGCATCCTTATGATATTCTCTATGGTCGGAAGCGCCTCTGTGCTTATCCCAGTCAATAGTAACGTACTTTCCAACTCGCGTTTCACCAATTGTTTCTCAGTCCATCCGAATACATAGACCCATGATGGATTTTTATGGTCACCGCCAAAACATATGACTAAATCATTTTTCTTGCCGCCAATCCATTTCGCCTCCAACCACTTGCCATAGGATGCATCGCTCGAAAGGAATCCAACCATGATAACGTTTACTAGTTTGGTAGGCCCTAGTCTCGCATTCATCCTATCGAACTCAAGTAGGTCGATAACACCAGCCGACCCAACAAGCCTATTTGACCTTCGCCAGTCGGCATTACATTGGTAGTCAAAAATATATTTGTCTAATTCCTTCGGAACCTTTGGGAATGAAAATACTGATGGAGCGGCTTTCACCCTATTGGTCCAGCCTCTTGTGGCTGTAACTGGATAAATATAGCCTGTTTTATTGTAGGCCACATAAATGTTGTGGTCACCGCTATAGAATCCAGACTTGTATGGACGTTCTACCGTATAATCATTGAAGTTGCGCTTGGCCTCTTCATAAAATTCGCGGCGAATATTATAATCATCATGTAGTGTGGTATATGCCGCCCAATGTTCATGATGGGTTCTATAGTGCGTTGTGGTATAGCTACCGGTTACATTGCCCTTGCTATCATGAGTGTAATGGGTAATCTCATATTCCTCAATCCATCTTGGATAATGTACCACCTTGTAGATTTGCCCACTCCATGTCTCCACATCTGACACCATGGAGGAAACCGCGACGGCATGTATTATGGCAGCCACAACGAAAGCGAGGACACCGCCACCAAGCGCTTCGGCGACAACTATTCTATTGCGGTCAAACCGCCACAAAATAACGCCGGCACAAAGCAATCCGAGCGCAACGGCATAAAAGAGCCACATCGCATACTCCTACTTGAATACGACGACGTCGTTATCCTCGCCCTTGCGGAATATATCCTTGGTCTTCGCAGAAGTAACCACGATAATGTCAACCGGCTTCCTGCCAAGAGCGCCGAGAATAATACTAGAGGGGAATGACTGTAGAAGTCTGTCGTGCTCCCGCTTCACATCGATGAGCATGCGCTGATTCATGGCGAATTCGTCCCGAGAGCTCGTGATAATATTCTGAAGATTCTTGTATGTTGAAAGGTCTGCATTGGGAACTGACTCCTGGAGCCAATTCATGATAGCCTTGCCGTCATTGTTCTGACTACGGGCGTCCGCATAGCCCTCGAAAATCTCGCGAAGCGCATCCTTGTTCTTTGTCGCAACCTGCGCCGACTGCTCAATCTTCTTCCATACCGCATCCTGCACATTCTCATTGTTCTTTTGGTAGGCGGTAATCTGCGTGTGAAGCGCAACCTCGCGGTTGGCATAAAACACGCATGTAAAAATACTCCACAGAAGCACAACTAGGACCACTAGCGCGAATACCCCGAACGTCTTCATCGTTCCCCCTTTTGTTTGATTTTCCTAAATAGTATAGCGAACATAGCCCTAGATTTCAAGAAGATTTTTTGGCCGCAAAATTTTATATGAACATCATTCAAATTCGCCGCCGTGGCCGGATTGTCCGACCGTCCCAGTTTACCCACGCTGCCTGACTGACGCGCTCAGTTACGCACGGCGGCTACTCTCTCTGAACTGCTGGCGGCTGGCTCTTTCATTCTGCGCTTGCTCGTCTGCCGCGTCCGACAGAGAGACATGAAAGAATCCTCTGGTACATACCCGACAGGAGTTTACAGGCCGTAGCCCTTCATCCTCCACCAGCCGCCGCGTCCTACTTCCAAATATTTTTCCACACTTTGAGCATCACCCTATCGTATAGCCATACTGCTAACATGGCATCTCTCGATGAGAGCTCGGCGCTTAATTGTTCGTCCACTTGCCCTTGCCATAGCCCGCGCTCTGCACGTAAGCGGTCATTCTCTGCCAATAGCTGACTGCAATCTAATCGGACATCCCGCAAATCCTTCATCACTTTATTTACCCGTTCCAACACATTCTCTATCTTGCTCATCCATCCCTCCTTTTAATATCTCTCTCCACAAGCAGAACACTCGTAATGTCCTGTTCCGTCCCCGTGGTCGATAT
>Ga0172381_10003686_pt1 | contig 16107 bp, 17 predicted proteins | sample Leawel6488metaG_FD_119754 | JGI IMG/M metagenome (GOLD analysis project Ga0172381, IMG submission 119754) | Leachate microbial communities from a municipal landfill in Southern Ontario, Canada - Leachate well 64-88 metaG | ecosystem: Engineered > Solid waste > Landfill > Unclassified | place...
GATCATCCTTCCAACCACAAACCCATTAGGAATATGAAAAAAACTGGTACGTGGAAAAATGAAGAAGATACAGGATATTGAAGACTACCCGGCGGTCCATTCCTGGAATTATATCACCATCGAAGAGCCCTTGCGGGTTCTTCTTGTACCCGTGGTTCCCATAAACCACTCATATATCGAAGGGTATTGCATGCTCAACATGGAGTATCGCATGTGCCATGACCGGTATAATTACCGGCTCAATCCGGATCGCACATTCACGCGGATTAAAAACGAGCGCTACGATCCGAAAAGAAAACCGGATCCTTACCCGGATGACTGTCAGCGTTCTGTCAGATCTTCGTGTATTGAATGCAGGCATTTCGCATGGTGCGATCCTGATGATGAAAAACATGGAGAGAAAATCGGGAAAAAATGATTCCGAGCAATGTGGAGATCATGATAACGGAGAATGTTCGCCGGATTCAACTGTCAGGGGATACGTAACCGTTCGAACTAAATCTCCCATGGTGAGCAGGAACCGATATGGACCAGCATAATTCTTGTAACACGGAGAGGCTCGTTATCAGCCCCCGGAAAATCCTCTTAATCGGGACACTGGGATCCGGCAAGACAACCCTTGCGGAATACCTGACACGGGATACCGGGTTCCCGTACGCATCCATCGATGAATGCCGAATCCGTTATGCTGACGGGACGATGGCCGGGGAGGACACTGCATGGGACCGTTTTCTTGAACTGTGCAGCATGCCCGGCTCCGGTGTCCTGGAATTTTCCGGCATGGGACCGCATGCCCGTGAAGTCAGGGACACCCTTGTACAATCCGCAACCCCCATCCTGGTCATATGGCTTGCGCTCCCCGCGGACGTATGCATAACCCGGGCCCGGCAGCGGAAGAAAACTGTCCCGTTTCCGTACCCGCTGGCACCCGTGGAGTACGCCGTACCGGCGATCCATGCTGCAATCGAAGATGCATGGGATACTATCTGGAGCACAGAGCCCTGTTTTCGTACAGAACGGCTGGAATTTTCCGGGACAGAATCACCCTATGAGATATATTCTGTTGTCCGCACGATCTGCTCGTTATCCGGTTGATCGAAACAAACCAGAGGCCGGCACAGTTTCACCCCACACCCTCACCCTTTATGAGAGCACACAGCCGGAACTACAATACGAACACGATGAATAACACCACTCCCCCGGAACCGGTCACCCGGTCGCAGATCCTTTTCTACCAGTCCGAAGACGGGAGCAACCGCATCGAAGTCCGGCTTGAGGAGGGGACGGTCTGGCTCACGCAGGCCCTCATCGCGGAGCTGTATCAGACATCGATACCGAATATAAATATACATATTCGGAATATTCTGACGGGGGCTGAACTTGAGGCAGATTCAGTTATTAAGGAATACTTAACAACTGCCGCAGACCGCAAATCTTACCGGACAAAATTCTACAACCTCGACATGATCCTCGCCATCGGCTACCGCGTCCGCTCCCACCGTGGCACCCAGTTCCGGAGGTGGGCAACCGAACGGCTGCGCGAGTACCTCATCAAAGGATTCGTGCTCGATGATGAGCGGCTGAAAGATGGCAAAAGTATCGGTGCGGACTATTTCGACGAATTACTCGAACGCATCCGCGATATCCGGGCATCCGAGAAACGGTTCTACCAGAAGGTCCGGGACATCTATACGCTCGCCATTGATTATGATCCGCATGCGGAAGCCACCCTTGAGTTTTTCCGGATCGTGCAGAACAAACTGAACTGGGCGATCACCGGCCGCACGGCTGCGGAGATTATTGCAGAACGTGCGGATGCCTCGCAACCGAACATGGGGCTCACCAGCTGGAAAGGCACAAAGGTACGGAAAGGCGATGTCACCGTAGCCAAAAATTATCTCAACGAAACCGAGATCAAACAGCTCAATCGCATCATTACGATGTATCTCGACTATGCCGAGATGCAGGCCGAACGGAAGCAGCCGGTCTACATGAGGGAGTGGCGAGAGAAACTCGATGCGTTTCTCAAGTTCAACGAGCAGGAGATCCTCAGTGACAAAGGAACCGTATCGATGGAAGTGGCACATCAGCTCGCCCTTGAGGAGTATGAAAAATTTTCAGACCGAAGGCTTGCAGAGGAAAACGCCGGCCCCGATCCGGAATTTGAGCAGGCCGTAAAACAGATCGAACAGAAAAACCGGGCCAGAAAGAATTCTTCCTGACGTCAGGAAAAATATGCCCGGCCACTTTTCCAAACCCGTCGAATCATGAGAAGTCATCCAAACCCGTCGAATTCCACGGGTTTAAAATCCGGGCTATCGAGTCGCTCCCGGATCCCAGGGTACTCAATGGTATTCCGGCTCCTCACCCTGATCGGTTGAACCAGCACCATCTGTATAATACAAATACCCGGGCAGCGTCAACTCAGGGTTACTATGGTCATAAGAGTGAGCCCGTTCACGCTGGTCCTCGTCCTCATCGCACTCGCCATCGTATCGGCAGGGTGCACGGGCGCCCCGGTCGCTGAGCCGCAGGCAAACGGCACCGTCCGGGCCTCCTCGGTCCCCCCGGCAGCGGAGGTATATCTCGATGGCGAATACCGGGGCTCCTCTCCTGCCATCATTGCAAACATCCCGGCCGGCCACCACACGCTGGAGTTCCGCAGGGAGGGGTACGAGTCCGTCACGTATCCCGTCACGGTCACGGGCGGCATGGAGGATATCGGGGTGACGCTCGTCAGCACCAATTACACCCTGCCGGTCACCGTCGCGACAACGACCACGCCCACAGACGATCTCCCGCAGGTCCACGTGGACGGGTACTGGACCTGGCCGGCGGCGGGCCGCAGCACGGAAAACCCGGTGCCGCTGCACGTGCACACCGAGGCCTTCAATGTCGGGACGGGGGATGCCCGGGAAGTGACGGTATCGGCAAACTTCTATTATGACGGGCGGATGATCTGCTGGAACACCGTGTACCTCGGGACGCTTGCGGCCGGCGGCCACGTGAGCCGGGACAACCAGTTCTCCTGCACGCTGCCATCATCCATGTCGGACCAGGACCTGGAAGTCCGGTTCGAGAACGTGGTGATCGCACAATAACAATCACCGGGCATTTTCCCGTCATCATCGAGCCGGAGAGCGGATGGCATCCTCTCCAGCACTTCTGCAATTGTCAGGATCCGGGTCCGGTGCGCAGAACAGTTGATAGCATTGGACACGAAACGGCTTAGTTACCAAAACCATGACCAACATCGTCCTCATCGGTATGCCCGGCGCGGGCAAGAGCACGGTCGGCGTCATCCTCGCCAAAGCAAAGCGGAAGAAGTTCGTTGACACGGACCTTTTGATCCAGGAAGAGACCGGCCGGCACCTACAGGAGATCCTGGACGCAGACGGGCCGGCAGCGTTCCGGAAGATCGAGGAGGAGACGGTCCTCTCCCACGCGTTCAAAAACACGGTCATTGCAACGGGCGGCTCCGTGGTGCTGGGCGAACGGGCAATGGAGTACCTGAAGAAAGGAAGCATTGTCGTGTACCTCAAAGTCCCGTTTCCCGAGATTGAGAAACGGCTCAACAACATCACTACCCGGGGGATCGTGCTCGAAAAGGGCCAGTCCCTCCGCGCCATCTATGACCAGCGGGTGCCGCTGTACGAGACGTATGCCGACATCACGGTCAACTGCTCCGGCCATGACTTCGAGCGGGTTGTCGCGAAGATCCTGGAACAGGTGTAAAAAACGTGCAAAGGCAGCGGCGCCGGTCATAACCGGGTAACGATCACGTCTCTCTTTTTTCAACCGTGTACCGGATTGTGATTTTGGACAATCTTCGGCTCCGGCTCATTATGCAAAAAAGGCGGCCTGCCGAATAGAATGCCTGCATAATGGCGTGAAAACGTCCCCCGGGTCCAGGATTCGGAGCGCGGGAACAAGACAAAAAGGAGAGAATCAGGTAATCTTTGCCGCGGCCTTGCCTGCCACGGTCTTCAGCACTTCGTAATCGCTCGCAGTGCCGTTGGTATACAACTCCTCGTACACATCGTATTTCACGAATGCGATAATGTAAACGTCGAAAGGTTCGCCGGTCTGGGTCACTTTCAGCGCACTGCTCGCATCACCGATGCCGGGCGACGGCAGGTCTGCAATCGTGACATTCCTGTCCTCGACGGTCCAGTTCTTGAAGCTCGACACGGTATCGGGGACAATGAGCGTGATATTCTCCAAAGGATAGACTGAGATCGTCTGGTCGAGCCCGCGGGCATCCGGGCCCTGGGTTTCGTAGTAGGTCCCATAGCCTTTCTTCCAGCCTTTTTCAAGCGCCCATTCACGCATTTCGGATATGTTCCGCTCGTATGCTTCCACCAGGGTGAAGTTCGCCGGGACATCGGAGGGCTGCAGCGCCATCATCGCGGGTTCGATGGTCGAGAGTTTCTGCACGGGTACGGGCTGGGCGGGGGCCGGGGTTGTGCACCCCGCAATGCCGGCACAGAGGACGATGCCTATGGACATGAGTACGATCATGACAGAAAAAGACGATTTTGTCATGGGTATGTATGACCCGGTAAAACGGTTAAGGATTGCCCGGGGATGAGGTCAGGGCGGAGCAAAAAAGGTCGGAGGAAGAGCATCGCGCAGAGCATCACGCCGATGAGGAGCGTGAGTGCAATCGCGACCGGCGCGACCCGGCGGATGACCGAACCTTCACTGTCGGGCTTGTCGATCACGGCCGCCGCGTTGACGATGTGCACCACGCCGAAGATAAACCGATAATTATTATTACGCCGGCCCCCCATCATTCCTTTGCCATGCTATATCATAGCATAGAGGAAGTGTCATGAAATATTCTGTTCTCGCAATTGCGGTCCTGCTCATTGCGGCCGCATGCATTGCCGGCTGCACCCAGCAGCAGGCCCCAACGCAGCAGACCGCTGCTGCCGGATCGCAGGATGTCATCAGGGTCGGGGTCATCGCGTCCCTGACCGGCCCTGCAAGCAATGTCGGTACCAACATGTGGCAGTCTGCACAGGTCGCGGCCGAGAAGATCAATGCCGATGGCGGAGTCACGTTAAAGGACGGGACAAAGAAGCAGATCAAGCTCATTGTCGGCGACGACGAGTCCACGCAGGCCGGCGGCCAGAAGGCCGCGACCAAGCTGATCACCGATGACAAGGTCGACATCCTTGTCGGCGGGTACTCGAGCGCCGTCACCTCGGCGTACGAGCAGACCATTGCCGAGTACAAGGTCCCGTACATCGTGACCGGCGCATCGAGCCCGATCATCACCCACCGCACGGACATCGATACGAGCTATATCTTCCACCACTGCCCGACCACCGACACCTATGGACAGTACACCACGCAGTTCATCGACCAGGTCCTGCGGGCCGCGGTCAACAAGAAGCTGGGCGCTGCATCCGACCGGCCGTTCCGGCTTGCCGTCATCTACCAGGACACCGCGTTCGGCAAGGGAGTACAGACTGCCGTCAACAACACCATCACGGCAGACAAGCTCAATATCGTCCTTGTCACCCAACAGAGCTTCAAGATGGGCGAGAGCGACTTCAGGACGCAGCTGACCGCGATCAAGGCGGCGAACCCGGATGCCGTGTACATCGCGGCATTCCCGAACGAGGGGGCCCCGATGATAACGCAGGCACGGAGGGATATCGGCCTGAACACGGTCTTCCTCAATGTCGAGAACAATGATAATGCCCAGTTCTACAAGGACGTTGGCCAGTACGGCGAGGGAGCGATTATCGAGAGCCGTTTCTCACCATACACAGCCCCGACAGGGACCGTCGCTACCGCCCAGGACGCATTCAAGCAGGCATACTTTACAAAATTCGGGACCTACCCCGACATGATGGGCGCCTCGACCTATGAAGGGGTCTTCATTGCGGCAAAGGCGATCGGGAACGCAGGCACAACGGACAAGGCCACGGTCCGGCAGGCCCTCGTGGACCTGAAGATGCCGCAGGTCATCGAGGCGATGAAAGACAAGACGATCTCCTTCTCGTCCGACTTCCGCGAGTCTGGCTTCGACCTCTGGATGGAGCAGCTCTCGCCCGACGCAAAATCCGGGGAGACCCGGCCGGCAATCGTCTGGCCCGACAACCTGAAGACAACCGAGTTTGTCCTGCCGTCATGGTATGTGCCGGGCAGCAGCTCGTAGACTTATCCCATCCCCTTTTTATTATGGACATAACGATATACTGCATATACCCGGGCAGGTGCTGATCAGCCGATGGACAACCTTTCGGTCTTTCTCCAGATCCTCTTCTGGGGACTCTATGCCGGCTGCATCTACATCCTGCTCGCCACGGGCCTGAACCTGATCTTCGGCGTGATGAAGGTCGTCAACTTCGCGCACGGCGAGTTCCTGATGATCGGCGCCTACATCACCGCCACGGTATTCTTCCTCACCGGTTTCAACCCCTACGTCATCCTTCTCCTGTCCATGGTCGCCCTTGTCGGCATCGGTGCCATTGTCGAACGGCTCTGTTTCCGCCCGATCCTCGGCACCGGCAAGCTGAATGAGATCTTCCTCTCCATCGGCCTCATTTACATCTTCCAGAACGGGGCTGCCATGATCTGGGGCGACGCGTGGCAGAGCGTCAGGAGCCCGTATGACGGGATCACGATCCCCATCGGGTCGCTGTCTGTCCCGCTCGACTACATCATCATCATGGTCGTCACGGCGGTGATCCTCTCCGGGCTCTACCTCTTCTTAAAGAAGACAACCCTTGGCATGCAGATGCGGGCAACAAGCCAGAACCGGAAGGGGGCAATGCTTGTCGGGATCAATGTCGAGCGGATTGATATCATCAGTTTCGGCCTTGGCTGCGCACTCGCTGCGGCAGCCGGGACGCTCTGGGTGGTGAGCGGGCAGGTCTTCAACCCGTACATGGGCTCGATCCCCGCGGTCAAGGCCTTTGCGATCATTATCCTCGGTGGCCTGGGCAGCATCCCCGGCGCGATCATCGGGGGGCTCCTGATGGGCCTTGCCGAGAACGGCGCTGCGTTCCTGCTCGGCGGCATCTGGAAGGACGCGGTCTCGTTCATCATCCTCATCGTTGTGCTGATCTTCAGGCCGACCGGCCTCTTCGGCGGGAAGGAGGGATGATGCCATGCAGCTGACAAGGGAGAAGATGATAACCTGCGGGACCCTCACTGCATTGCTCATCGCGGCAGCCATCCCGTTCCTTACGGACAACATGTTTATCGTGAACCTTGCTGTCCTGATGCTGATCAGCATTATCTTTGCTTCGGCCTGGAACCTCCTCGCGTACTCCGGGCAGGGGTCGCTTGGCCATGCCGCGTTCTTCGGCATCGGAGCATATGGATCGACACTCATCGCAGTAAAACTCGGCATCACCCCGTTCATCACCATCTTCCTTGGCGCAGCCGTGGCGGCGTTCATCGGGGTCCTCATCGGCCTCACCTGCGTGCGGCTCAAGGAATGGTTCCTTGCCATGGTGACGTTCGGGTTTGCCATCATCGTCCAGACCCTGACCGTCAGCATACTTGCTCCCATGACCGGCGGCTGGGACGGGGTCCCGTCGCCCCGGCTCGTGAGCGCGTCTATCCCGGGCTACCAGCAGATCGAGTACTATGCCATCCTCATTATCACCATCGCAGCCATCGTGGCGATCTGGTACATCATGAAATCCCGGATCGGCCTTGCCTTCCTTGCGATCCGCGAGAACGAGACCGAGGCCCGGGCTGCCGGTATCGACCCGGTCCGCTACCGGCTCCTGGCATTCGCACTATCCGCGTTCATCGCGGGCGTTGCCGGGGCGCTCCAGATCCACCACATCGGGTATATCACGCCGGAGTTATACGGCGTTGACAACTCGTTCTGGCCGATCACCTATGTCATTCTCGGCGGGCTTGGCACCCTCGCGGGCCCGGTGATCGGGACGGTGGTGCTGACCATCCTCTGGGAAGGGCTCAAGGCAACGGGGATCACGTTCGCCCGGTACGTCATTATCGGCGTCATCCTCATCCTTACCATCATCTTCCTGCCCCGGGGGCTGGTCAGTTTGCCGGAACAGGTGCAGGATTGGGTGAAACGGCGATGGAAAAAAGATCCGGTAAATGAAGCGGCAACAGGCGAATCCTAATCCCGTTATTTTCATACATTTTTCGTGAAAAATGCATATGATTGGAGTGCCCCCAGGCCCCCTTTATTCGAAGAGCATTTCAGGTTCTTCTCTTGTCTCCTCTCTGATGAGATTCGACAAGCGGAAGTTTTTGAAACTTCCGCTGCTTCATTCCCACAGAATGAAACACCTCCCGACTGCCGCCACAGGCAGGCAGTCATTCGGGCGGGGAGAGCGTTTTTTTAGCTCTGTAGAAATCCCTCTCACAACGCACTCAGTGGAATTACGAGTGTGACCCCCTCTCCCCCCCGGAGGGGGAGGCAGCCCAAGGGGGCGAGCCCCCTTGACCCCCCCAGTTTCATTTTTTTCAAGGCACGAATACAACCAAGTTCCACGGGGCGAGGGTCGGAAGACCCCGAGCGCCCGTGGCTCCATCCCTATCTAACACTAAACCACACAGGTTTTCTACAAAGCAGTTTTTTTTGAATCTCAACAGTACAGTCATCTGCCCAGCGAGGGGTCGATGAGACCCCCGAGCGACCCCCGAAGGGGGTGGAAGGACTCATAAATTCAAAATATTTTCGCGTTTGTCTCTCAAGAATCTCGTTGATTTTTATCAGATTATTTCTAAAAGGGGACAATCCGACAATCAGAACCCCAGGTACGCCTTCTGGATCCGCGTGTCCTGCAGGAGTTCCTTTGACGTACCTTCCTGCACGATCCTGCCGTTCTCCAGCACGTACCCCCGGTCGCACATCGCAAGGGCGTTTCTGACATTCTGCTCGAGCAGGAGGATGGTCATCCCCTCCCGGCCGAGCTGTTCGAGGGACCGGAAGACCTGGCCGGTCAGGAGAGGGGAGAGGCCGGTCGATGGTTCGTCAAGGATGAGGAGCCGGGGTTCCGACATGAGCGCCCGGCCGATGGCAAGCATCTGCTGCTCGCCGCCGCTCAGGGTGCCTGCCTCCTGCCGCTCCCGCTCATGCAGCACCGGGAAGAGGCGGAAGATACGGGCAAGGGTCGCATCCGGGTCCCTGTTGCCGGTGCCGCCCAGCCGGAGGTTCTCGATCACGGGCATGGAGGGGAAGATCTCCCGTTTCTCCGGCACCAGCGCAAGCCCTTTTGCGAACAGTTCGTTCGGGTGGTGCCCGAGGATCGGTTTGCCATCGAAGAGGACCGAGCCGGTTGCTTTCCGGTTGAGCCCTATGACGGTCTCGACGGTCGTTGTCTTGCCGGCGCCGTTCGGGCCGATCATGGTGACGATCTCGCCCTTGTTGACATGGAATGAGAGGTCCCAGACAACCTGGAGGTTCCCGTGGAAGACATTGAGGCCGGAGACAGACAGCATTAACGGGGCCCTCCTTAAAAGGCGTCGATATCGCCGAGGTAGGTATCGATGACCCGCTGGTTGTTCACGACATCGTGCGGGTGGCCGTCAGCAATCTTTTCGCCATGGTCGAGGACCACGATGCGGTTCGAGACCCCCATGATGACGCTCATTACGTGCTCGATGATGAGGATCGAGGTCCCGTTGTACCGGATCTTCCGGATGAGCCCGACGGCCTCGTTGCTCTCGCTCGGGTTGAGCCCGGTGGTGATCTCGTCAAGGAGGAGGAGTTTCGGGTGGCAGGCAAGTGCCCTTGCGAGCTGGAGGCGCTTGAGCTCGACGACATTGAGGTTCCGAGTCAGGGTCCCGGTCTTCTCCTCCGGGAAATTGACTTCGCTCAAGATCTCCGCTGCCTCTCTCTTTGCCTGTCGCATCCCGGGTGCATGCCGGTTCCCGAAAAGCACGCCGATCATGACGCACTGTTCTGCGCTCAGGTTCGGGAACGATTCTGCGATCTGGAATGTCTTTGCTATCCCCTTCCGGCAGATCCGGTCCGCCTTCATGCCGGTGATATCTTCGCCAAGGAACGAGACCTTCCCGGCTGTTGGGGGGACCATGCCGGAGATAATATTCAGGAGGGTTGTCTTGCCCACCCCGTTCGGGCCGACAAGGCCGACAATCTGGCCGTCGCCTATGGTCATGTCGACATTGTTCACTGCCGTGAGGCCGCCGATCTGTTTGGTTACTCCGGTGAGAGCGAGCATGCGTGATGACCCGGGGGAATTCGTCTTTTATGCTATATGTTAGCATAGTGCAATAATAAAGATAGTCGTAACGTCATCCGATGAATTTCGATTGTGTTATATGTTAGCATACCACAAACTATTTGGATAGCATGTTTGGTTTACCGTTACTCACGGTCGCCCTTGTCGGGGGGACCTGTCTTGCCATTGTTTTAGCACTGTTGATCTGGGGTCTCACCTTTAAGGAGGATCTCTATGTCTGATCTCATCACGATCGGCCTTGTGGCCCTGTATTTCATCCTCATGATCGTGATCGGGGTCTGGGCATCGAAGAAGATCCACAACATGGAGGACTATGTCGTTGCCGGCAGGTCTCTCGGGTTCTGGGTCTTCACCCTTTTGATGATCGGGTCGGTTTGTTCGGGCATGTCGCTCCTGGGCGTCTCGGGGCTCGGGTACAAGTTTGCCTGGCCCACGATCTGGGAACAGATCGCTGTCCCGCTCTCCATCGCGTTCTGTATCATCTTCTTTGGTGTCAAGATGTATACCGTGGCAAAAAAATCCGGGTATATGACCGTCCAGGATTATCTTGCCCACCGGTTCGAGAGCAATACGACCCTGAGGGGCCTGAGCGCTCTCTCGGGCATTGTTGTTTCCATGATCTACCTTGCCGGCCAGTACACGGCCATCAGCATCGTGCTCATGTGGCTCTTCAAGATCCCCCATATCTGGGCACTCCTGATCGGTGCTGCGATTGTAACGATCTATACGGTCATCGGCGGTCTCTATGCCGTCTCGTGGACAACGGTCATACAGGGCATTATGCTTCTTGGCGGTGTCATCATCATGGCCCCGTTCGTGATCATGGCGGCCGGCGGGTTCACGCATGTCAATGAAGTGATGGCATCCATCAATCCCTCGAATGTCGATCCCTGGGTGGTCGGGGGTGTCTTCTCGCCCGAATATGTCGTTTCCTTCTTCCTCCTGCTGACCATCGGTCTTGCCTGTGCGCCGCATGTCATCAATAACGTGCTTGCGGTAAAGGACATCCGTTACTTCAAGTGGGCCCCGCTGATTGCCTTTGTCGTGTACGGCATCGTGATGTTCCTCCTGAAATTTTCCGGGTTTGCCGGTATGTCCATGGTCAAGGAGGGGATGATCGTCCTTCCCGATGTGAAGAATGCATCTGATTATATCTTTGTGGCCGGTGTCGAGTATGCGCTTCCAAACGTGCTCTTATGGGGCGTCCTTGGTGTGATCATTCTCGCTGCCGTGATGTCGACCACCGACCGGCTCATGCTCACCATCGGCACGTACTTCTCGTGGGATATCTACAAGAAAATCCTCAAACCGGAGGCACCGGATAAACAGGTGCTCCTCGTCAGCCAGATCTCGGTCTTTGCCGCTGCGGCAATCACCCTCCTGATGGCCATCAGCCCCCCGGACATGCTGGTCTGGCTGATCTGGGCCGGTATCGGGATGATGTTTGCCACGTTCGCGGTTCCGCTGCTTGCCGGGCTCTATTGGCGGGGCGCCACCCGTGACGGGGCAATCGCCTCCATGGCGCTCGGTCTCATCTCCGCACTCTTCTTTGGCGGCCTGAGTTACTTTAAGATCAATCTCATCGCCATGCCCATGCACTTCTCGTTCTATGCCTTCGTCATCTCGGTCATCGCGATGATCGTTGTCAGCATGATCACCAAGAAGACCTCCGACAAGGTGCTGGACGAGACAATGACCGGATGGTATATCCGGAAATAATCTCTTTTTTGCAGGGTCGTGGAATACACCACGGCAGAAACTGAAAGAAACCTTTTTTCCTCATCCCGGGAAAGGAGAGTACCTGTATACCCGGTGATTCTTTTTGCGATCCTGTCCTGCCTGCGGCACCCCGGCAAAGTCCGACGATAAATTCTGTGGAGACTGCGGTGCACCCCTTGAAACCCCCCTTGCTGCAGATACTGACGGCCAGTCGCAACAGCCGGCACCGGTGGCGGGTGGCAGGACACGCCCTTCACGCCGCATGATTGTGGCAGTGCTGCTGACGGCTCTTGCCCTCGTCATCGTTGCCGGAGTGTATTTCCTACCACACGGACCTGGTATCGGCGTTTCTCCTGCAACCACGTCACCGGCCGCGGGAACCGGGAACCTGTCCGGCACTTCGCAGAACGGATCGTATGTCATTGTCGAGAACGAAGAACCGCTGCTGACCACCACTACTCCCGTACCGGCAACCAGCGCCATCCCTGCCGTGATCCCAACCGTCACGACTGCACCTGCGGCGACAAAACCTGTTGTCTGTGCATCAGACCGGAGGAATTGCGGGAACCAGTGTATCGATGTCAGGTACAATTCGGACCATTGCGGGTACTGCAACAATACCTGTCCTTCGGGACAGGCCTGCATGAACGGCCAGTGCCAGGCTGCCTGCTCCGCCGGCAAGACCAGCTGTATTGACGGCTGTTACGATCTCCTCACGGACCCCGACCACTGCGGTTCGTGCCTCAATAACTGTCCTGCCGGCCTGCTCTGCCGGTACGGCCAGTGCACGGCCCCGGATACTCCGATGGCAAATCCGGCCTGACGGAAGACCGGCCCCGTATTAACCCTCATGAATATAAATCCTGCACGCCAACGTATGTGCAGTGACGACAACAATTCTTGGTGGCGGTCTCTGTGGCCTAACGCTTGCCCGGCTCCTTTTCGAGCGGGGGGACGATGTCATTGTCCTTGAAGCGGAACCGGAGTATGGCGGCCTCTGCCGTTCAAGGACGAAATCCGGGTTTACGTTCGATATCGGCGGTTCCCATATCATTTTTTCCCGGGACACCGAGGTCCTCGCGTTCATGCGCCGCATGATCGCGGAGAACGAACAGAGGAACAACCGGAATACCAAGATCTTCTACAAGGGCCGGTACGTAAAGTACCCGTTCGAGAACGGGCTGTACGAACTCCCCATGGAAGACCGGTTTTTCTGCATCAACGGTTTTGTCCAGAACCTTATCGAAGTCGAGAGGGATATCGCAAAGAAGCCGGAGAACTTCCGGGAATGGATCTATTACACGTTTGGCCCGGGCATTGCCGAGTGTTACATGGTGCCCTACAATGAGAAGATCTGGAAGTATCCCGCGGAGAAGATGTCGTTCCACTGGGTGGATGGCCGTATCCCCCGGCCCCCGGTAGAGGACATCATCAAATCCGCGATCGGGATCGAGACCGAGGGCTATACCCACCAGGCTGTCTTCTCCTACCCGCTTGACGGTGGGATCGAGGCCCTTGTCCGGGCGATCGCACAACCGGTCGAACCCTGCATCCGCACCGGGTTCCGGGTCACCTCGGTAAAGAAAGACGGGGACGCATGGCTGATTGGTAACGGCACCGAAACGATCAGGGCCGACCGGGTGATCTGCACGATACCGGTCCAGCACCTGCTGCCCTGCCTTGCGGATGTCCCGCCCGAAGTGGACAACGCCTGCCGTGCGCTTGTCTACAATTCGCTTGCCTGCATCAACATCGGTATCCGGGGGCCCATCCCGCCGATCTCGTGGATGTACGTCCCGGATAAAGCCCTCGGCAAGACCAACCGGCTCTCGTTCCCCTCCAGTTTCAGCCGGCATGCTGCTCCCGAAGGGTGTAGTTCCATCCTTGCCGAGATCACGTACCAGCCGGGCGACGAAGTCGCGGGCATCTCTGATGAGGATCTCATACGGGAAGTGACGGGTATGCTTGCAGAGATGCAGATCTGCACCCCGGATACGATCGTCTTCTCATCAGTTGAACGACAGCCCTTCGCGTATGTGGTCTATGACCTCTCGTACCAGGAGAATATCGCCACGATCAGGGACTACTGCGCGAAGACCGGCATCCCGCTCGTGGGCCGCTTTGCCCAGTTCGAGTACCTGAACATGGACGGGGTCATACGGTCCGTCTTCACCTTCATGGCACACGACAGTTCCGCATAATGCGGTTTTGTGCATCACGCTTATCTTCCGACAAACCCAAAAATGAGAGAGGAGTCACGCATTTTATGATATCGGTGGTCATCCCGACATTTAACGAGGAAGAAAATATCGCACAGTGCCTTGTCTCGCTCTGCCACCAGAGCGTCCCGCGGAGCGAATACGAGATCATCGTTGTCGATGGCGGATCGAAGGACGCGACCTGCGAGATCGCGAAAAAATATGCCGACAAGGTCTTTACCCAGACCAGTAAAAAGGTCGGCGGGGCCCGGAACGACGGTGCAATGGAGGCAAAAGGGGAGATCATCGCCACCACGGATGCCGACTGTATCATTCCCCCGACCTGGATCAAGCGGATCGGCGAAGACTTCACGGACAAAAACATAGTCCAGCTCTATGGCCCCGTGTACCCGATCGAAGAGGGGATCGGCAACAAGTTCTCGCTCCTCCTCGCAAACACCTTCTCCCGGATCGGTTACTACAGCCAGACCTTCTATTACACCCTCGGGTGCAACACCGCGTTCCGGAAGGACGCTTTCTTGAAGGCCGGCATGTACCGGTGCATCGATGCCGGCGACGACCTCGAGATCGCGATGCGGATGAAAGACCTCGGTACCGTGAAATTCGACGGGAAACTGAACGTCGGGTTCTCCATGCGCCGTTACGAGCAGTTTGGCACCATGCAGTCCCTGTACGAATGGGTGTACATTGTCGCCGATGGTGGCGAGAGCGGGAAATATTCCTACACCCAGAAAAAATACAAGTGAGGGCATGGTAGTCCCCCTTCATCACTTTTTATGACCGGCACACCGCATGAACATACGGATAATGAGGCTGTGAGGGCACAGGTACAGGAGTTCAACAACAGCGAGTATGCCCGTCTCCTGGGGATGGAGATCACGGAAGCCCGGGAAGGCTACTCCCGTGTCACCATGGATTGTGCGGGCAAGATGAACCCGGGTGGCGTGGCTCACGGGGGGGCAATCTTCTCTGTCGCCGACCAGGCCTTTGGCATTGCAGCAAACTGCTGCGGGACGCACCGCGTCGCGGTCTCGGTCAGCATCCTGTATCTCGTCCCTGCAACGGGCCTGCTCGTTGCCATTGCAGAGCGGGTGCAGGATAACGGCTCCTGCGACACGTACCGGGTCATGGTGTACGCGGGCGAACGGCCCGTTGCCGAGTTCACCGGGGTCGCCTTCAGGGTATGATTTTTCAGCCTTTTTGTTCTGTAGAAATCGTCAATATACTCAAGACGCCAAAAATGAAAATTTTCGGGCTCCTGGGATAACTGCCAATTGAGGCCACCGCGGGGCGCCCTTCGGGGCGGCGGCAGTTATCCATAAGGGGTATGGGGGCATCAGCCCCCATCTTTTTGAAAGAGATTTCTACAGTGCCGTCTTTTTAGATCCCGGGCAGCCGGTCCTGAAAACGTTTTTCATCCGATCCTCCCATACTCACCTATGGCACGTGAAACGAGCGCGGTGATCATGGTGGCCGAGCTGATGTCCCTTGCAGCCCGGACCGCCCCCAAGGGAAAGGGTACTGATACCATTGAGACGGCAATCATCCCAAAAAAAGACCTCAGGGCCTTTGCCGCCCGGCTGGAGAAGCTTGGCGAGGAGAAGAACATCGGCTTCTTTATCCGGGATGCAAAGAACATCGCCGCCGCTGACGCGTGTCTCATCATCGGTTCACGCGGAGATACTACCGCAGGGATCAACTGCGGGGGCTGTGGTTATCCCACCTGTGCCGGCCTTGAGAATGCCCGCAGGAAGAAGAAACTCTCATTCACCCCGTACGAAGGCCCGAACTGCGTGATCCGGATGGCAGACCTCGGGATTGCGGTCGGCTCCGCGGTCAAGACCGCCCAGATCCACAATGTGGATAACCGGATCATGTATTCCGGCGGAGTTGCTGCCCGCGACATGGATATTGTGCCAAAGGAGTGTACGGTTGTGTACGCGATCCCGCTGTCAGCC
>Ga0172381_10003687_pt1 | contig 16106 bp, 22 predicted proteins | sample Leawel6488metaG_FD_119754 | JGI IMG/M metagenome (GOLD analysis project Ga0172381, IMG submission 119754) | Leachate microbial communities from a municipal landfill in Southern Ontario, Canada - Leachate well 64-88 metaG | ecosystem: Engineered > Solid waste > Landfill > Unclassified | place...
AGGAGTATTGCAACCCTACGTAGAAGACCCTACAATCAACTCATGGAGGTGCGTGTTCATGGAAGACAAACCTAACAACCCCTGCTCCCCGGATAACCCCTACACCACGTTGGGGGAGGAACCCCTGACAGCCAAGGAAGAGCGCGATGCGGCCCTGCAGGAAAATCGGCGTCTCTCCCGGAAACTCGCCGAGGCGGAAGAACTGCTGAAAAAGCGCACCGAAACCATCACCCAACTGGGGAACGGAATGGCGCGGCTGGAAGAGAGATACAACGGGCTGGCCGAGAAGCACAAGGACAACATCGAAGAGTTCCACAAGATGAAGACCATGCGGGACGAAGCACGAGCCGAAGTGGAACTTCTCCAACAGGACCTGGAAGAAGCCAGGGAAGAAATCCGAGTCGCCGATTCCCGGGTCTCGGAGCGGAAATCCCAGGACATTCTCTTCCTGGTGCGGAGGCTGCGGATGATGTCGGAGAGGGACGTGTGAAATGGAGTTCACCCAGCGGGAAGTGGTTCTGGTGGAAGAAGGGGTGTGCCCTTTCTGCACCGGAATGTTGAAAGAGAAAATCATGCCCGGGGGCGGATTGTTCAAGTGTTGCGAACCGTGCTCGGCATTGTTCGTGATCGAGGAAGAAGAGAGGTGCGAAATGGGAAAGAGCAAAAAAGGTGGCTGGCCTCGGGGAATCCCCCGCCAGCCCAGCACACCGGAAGAGGACAATCTGGTCAAGACATGGAGGCTCGCCAAGGCGGCCGGAGCCGAAGTCTACAACGCCAACGACGTGATCGTCTGGGCTCGGGAGAACGGGTCCACCCTTCCCTTCCCGAAGCAGAAGCCCACCAAGCCCAAGCCGGAACTCCGCAAGACCAAGGAAATCCCTGTCTCCGCCTTGGCCCCCCCTCCGGCAGCCCCCCGGGCGGGAAGGGTGTCCTGGAAGGAACAGTTCGCCCAACTGGCCCTGGTGTGCATCCTGAAGACCGTGGAACTCCTGGAGGAAGAAGATGACTGACTACAACTACGACCTGGACCTGGACTACACCGAAGACCTGCCCCCTTCTCCTCCGGCACCTGATCCCGACCCGCCGGCCTGCCCGGGGTGCTCCGCCTACCGAGAGGCCATCCTGGACCTGAACCGGGGACTGCAGAACATGCAGCAGAAAATGGACCGCCAACGTGAAGACTTCACCCTGATGCAGCAGACCATGCTGGACAGCATGGTGAACTTCGGGGCCTGCCTGCACATCGCCCGGTCCGGCCGGGAGCAGTTTGCAAACGACAGGAAGACCGTGTAGACTGTAACTGTCTGATTCTCCTCTCTCTCACCCCCAGGCTCCCACCTGGGGGTCTTTTTTTTGTCCCGGCCCGGCAGGAGATGCTCGGAGGGTGCGGAAGCGATCCCCGTTACGCACCTCTGTAACCTCCCCTGCTGTGCCTGGGGGAGAAGAACCCTTCCTCCCAACGTGCCTCCACACTACAGGGGAAGGGTTCTTGCTTTCTCCTCGGTCTTTCTCTACAGTAACATCATGGCGACTGAAGACCCTCTTGATTTTCTGGACGTTCTGGCCCTGGACGCCCCCGAGCCCGAACCCGTATCCAACCGGACCCGGATGCTGGCAGAGCAAGCAGGCATCCCGGAAGAAGACCGGGAGTTGTTCTCCACCCTGCTGGACGACCCACGGCTGACCGACATAACCCAGGAAATCGCCTATCTCCGCTACCTGCGGGTGAAGCTCCAGCAGTCCATCGAGGTTCGGCGGGAAGCAATGGTGGTCGAACTGGGGCGCAAGATGCTGACCTCCTTCGACGGATACCTGTGGTCGGCTGCCTGCCCGGTCCCCGAGGGCTCGAAGACTCCTGTTCGGGAGTGGATGCGAGACATTCTGGCCCGGATGTTGAACGAGCACTTCCCGATCCTGGACCTGGACAAGGCACACGCCGCCGCCCTGCGGGATATGGTGGTCGCCCTGGGAAAGATGGCCTCGGAGTGGAAGAAGGTCACGGAGGGGATGACGATCAAGATCGAGTCCAACGAAGATGAACTCTTCATGCGCTTGATCCGGGACATTCTGATTCCTTCCGTTCCCCGGAACCTGTGGGGGAATATCCTGGTTCGGGCCGAAGCCCTGTCCTCGGAAATGATGCCCAGCCTGCCAGAAGGGATTATCGACTACATCTGATGGCTACCATGTGTGGACACCTTGTTCTTGCCTGCAATCCCGATTCTGCCGTTGTCCGTCCGGGGAAGTTGAAGCTCTTCATGGTGGGGGAGTCGGAACCTCGGTGGACCATTCTGGCCCACGGCTACGGAGCCAACGGGCCCGGATGGGGCTGGACCGGCGGAGATACCCCGCCGGGGCGCTACCGACTGGGGGTTGTCTACACCATTTCCTTCGAGGAACATCTGGTTTTCGGGGACTACTGCATCGATCTGATCGACCTGGAGAACCAGGAAACCGGAATCGGGCGGGCAGGAATCAGCATCCACGCCGGCCGGACCCTCTATACGCCCACCTTTGGGTGCGTGCGGGTAGCCGAGGAAGGACTTGCCCGACTGGTGAAGTCCCTGCGCTGGGTGCGGAAAAGCACCCCCAACCGCCCTGTGCGGCCCCTGGACGGCTACTACCCGGACGACAACTACCTGGATTTCACCATGATCTGGATGAAAGGCATCTGAGGGAGGCGCACATGGGCATCGTCAAGCAGGATTTCTTCGGGCCGGCCGAGAGTGTCGAACTGACCTACGACCCCTTCAACCAGGGGAAGATGAAGATATACCCCCTGGAGCACGAATCGGTGCTGGCCCTGCGCCTGAGCGGGTTCGACGAGGCGGACATTCACTTCCTGATCCGCTTCATCAGCGGGGTCGGGCTCCTCTCCGGGTTCCCCAAGATTCCGGCGGAGAGAATGGACGAGTTCGTAGACGTTCTCCGGGATCTGTTCGCTCTGATCAACGGCCTGAAGGACGGGTTTGGGGTCCAGGACGTGACCCAAGTGATCGGTGTCCTGGATCGCATCTACAACCTGTTGAAGCGATAGTGGGGACCATCCGGGAAGTTCGACTGTCCGAGGTCCCACGGGACCCATACGGATACATGGTCCAGAGGCTGGCGGAGACCCTCCGGCAGACCATCGCCATGACCCGTATCTTCTACAAGAACTTCGATTGGACCAAGAACCCCAAGCAGAAGATGATGTACGACCTGTGCTCGAACCCCCCTTCGAACCGGGTCCAGCACATCATGCTTCGGGGCTCGGTCGGCTCCGGGAAGTCGATTGCCGCCCATGCCTGGACCCTGAAGACCCTGGACGAGTACCCGGGAGCCCACTGGCTTGGACTCCGGAACACCCACGACGAGATCATCACCTCGATCTGGACCCAGATCCGGAAGTTCCTGAAGCACCATCAAGTCCCTTGCACCCACGGGAAGCAGCCCGCCTACATTGAACTACCCAACGGGTCGGCTTGGCAGTTCTGGTCCGCCAACGCGATTGTGCAGACCAGCTTGACCGACGTTGCCAAGGGTCTCGGCTCGACGGAGTTCTCCGGGGCCACCCTGGAAGAGGCGGACTCCATCATGCAGGCGGCCGTGGAGACCGTCCCCCAGCGTCTCCGAGAGGCGTCTGGGGTGAAGAGTCGCTTCATGTTCTACCCGATCAACCCGCCCCCCGAAAACCATTGGCTGGTGCGGTTCTTCCGGGAGAACAAGCAGGACAACCCCCTGGACTTCCACGAGATCCACATGACGATGGAAGACAACCGCTACTGGCTGGAGAAAGAAGCCCCAGGCTACATCGAAACCCAGTACGCCATCTACGGCCACCGTCCTGCCCTGTTCCGCCGGATGATCCTGGGGGAGTACGGTCCCGAGGCCAAGGGAGATCCCATATACAAGGACGTGTTCTCCCGGGACTTCCACGTCTACAAGCGCACCGTGGACAGACAGCCACGCCCTTCCATCATCGAGCGGTGGACTGCAGAGCAGATGTGGAAGCTGGGCCCGGTGTGCCTGTGTTGGGATTTCGGGTGGAACCACCCATGCCTGTTGGTCTTCCAGGATCGGGACTACGGAAGGTTCGACCAGATCGTGATCCTGGGGGCATGGCTGGGCGATCGGGAACTTCTCCGGTTGTTTGCTAACTACACCCTGGGCCGGGTGAAGTCTATGCTCCCCAACGCCGAGTTCCTCTCCTTCTGCGACCCGGCAGGAGCCCAGAAGGCCAACGGTGGGGTCTCCGACCAGACAGCCATCGACATTCTGGAGGCGATGGGGATCCATCCCCGCCACACCAGGAGTTCCGTTGAGTTCGGGATCAACCTGACTGCGGACCTCCTGGCCTCGAACTACAACTACGGGAGATCCGGGGTGCAGCCCCTGATCCTGGTGGACGACAACGATTTCACTCAGGATGTCATTGATGGATTCGAACTGGGGTATGTCCAGGACCCTCGTGCTCTCCTGGAAGATCAGGTGCGACCCCTGAAGGACGGGAAATACGAACATATTTTCGACGCCCTTCGCTACGGGGTGATCCACCGCCGGAAGGCCCGCAAGGAGGACTACACCATGCGGGCGGTCCGGACGCAGAGGTCGGATGTTTTCTCCAAGTTGCATACCGATCCCGAAACAGGTAGGTTCTATGTGGAAGACCCGCGAAGTGAAGTAGACTTCGGAGAACTCATGGAAGGGACGGGAATCCCGTCCCCGAGTTACTCGTTCTAGGAGGTTGGCATGGACGACTTCGGGTCCAGGACTTCGGTGCGGAGTCTTACCCCCATGTCCTTGGGGGACCCTATGGCCATCCTGGACGGGATGGAGGCCCCTCCTCCGCCCATGCCACAAGACATTCTGGAGGAGGACGACGACGCCCTGGTGGATGCCCTGGTGGACACCCTGAACCACGAGCATCAGGTTCGACAGCCTCACGAGTACTTCTGGAACATCGCCTGGGATCGGGTGAACGGGCGCTACGACTTTTCCCGGAAAATGGGTTGGCAGTCCAAGCGCACCCTTCCGGAGGTGCTGCAGAAGACCCTGAAGCTGACCTGGGAAATCACGAAGCCCCTGATCGAGGCCGGGGAGGGTTGGTTCGCGGTGAAGCCGATGAACCGGAAGTTCGCCCCCCTGGTGGACGTTCCGGTTGAGTTGACCCGCATGTCCCTCTACCCGAATTCCGACCACGGGGACCACTTCAATACGGTTGTCTACGATCTGGTTTTCTCCGGTCTGCTGGCGGAGAACATGGCCATGCTCGTGATCCCCGAGGTGGATGGGACTCCGAGCATGGACCCCCTGCAGGAGGAAGCCTCGGCCGAGGACTCCGGCTACATCCCCAACTACGGGTTCGGGGCGGCTCTGGGCACTCCCCCGGAACAAGCTGCCCCTGAGATGAAGGACTGGGGGCAGGCGTTCAGGGTTCGGTTCGAGGCGTTCAACCCTCGGATGGTGTGGAAGGACTCCACTGGACGCAACCGTTACGTTCTGTGGACCCAATCCATGACTCCGGACGAGTTCCGGGCAGAAGCTGAAACCCGGGGATGGAAGTACATCGACGAAACCATTGCCTCGGCGTTGGCCAAGGACGATACGGGGATGGATCCCGATGCGGAAACCATGCGTGTTCGTCGGGACGCAGATGACGCCTACGGGCAGGGCCGCCGGGATACCATCCATCTGACCCACCTGTGGGGGTCCCTCTACAACAACGAGGGGCGGAAGATGGGACCGGAGGGTCTGGCCTACTACATCGTCGCCAACAAGAAGCATCTGGTCTGGGGGCCGGAGCCTTCCCCCTTCTGGCACAAGGAAATTCCCCTGATCGTGACCCCCCTGCTGCGGATTCCCTTCGCGGCCTACGGGAAGAGCCTGATCTCCACCTGCATCGATCCGATGGATGCGTGGGTGGAGATCCTGAACATGATGCTGGACTACCTCCAGCAGGCCATCAACCCGCCCACCGAGGTGGACTTGGACCTGTTGTCCAGCAGACATGGGAACCAGTTGACCTCCGGGATCAGCCCCGGGAAGGTACTGCTGACCGAGAAAAAGGGAGGCGCGGTCCCGGCAATCGCTCGTTCCCAGGTTCCAGATCCCGGGTCCGGGGTGTGGAACGTCTTGGGGATGTACCGCCAGGAAAAGGACGGATTCATCGGTCTTGCCGATACCGGAGCGGCCCCGCGCACCAGGAACCGCATCTCGGCCCAGGAATTCAAGGAGAGGTCGGCGGTTGCCGGCGGTCTGATGCGCCAGATTTTCAAGAACATGGTGGATGGCCTGTTCCGCCCCGCCCTGCGCCAAGCATACCTGTTGACCCTGCAGTACATCCCACAGCAGATGTGGGAGACCTACATCGAGGAAAAGGTCCAGGGACTGAACCCCGGAACTCCCCAGCAACCACAGCCGGGGATGGCCCCGCCGGGAATGCCGCCGGAAGCCGCCCCTCCCCAGCAGCAGGGTCCCGAGCCTCCCGCCGGGGACTCCCCCTTGATCAAGCAGTTGACCGAAATGAAGTCCTGGTCGGCCTCCCGTCGTCTGCGGGAGTTGGGGCGGGCGTTCACCTTCAAGGTAGAGGTCTTTGACGCCGTGGAGAACCGCCGGGAGCGGTTGGAGAAGTTGTCGATGGTGGCGTCTTCCGCACAGGCGGTCCCGATGATGGCTGCCCGCGTGAAGTGGCATAGGTTCACGGAAGAGTTCTTCCGGGCCCTGGAGCTTCCGATTGACGAGTTTCTGTGGCCCAACGACAAGGACACGGCGGACCAGCCGATCCCGATGCAGCAGGCCATCCAGGCCATGACGGGGGTGCAGGACATACCGGACGTGCCTCCGTCCCTACCGACCCCTCCTCCCGGGGGTCCAGAAATGGGAATCCGTTGACGACAGGGAAGGGGTTGGCGTAGACTCTACAGAAAGGGGATACTAGCATGGAAACTCGCCCGGGAAAGCCCCTGGAACTGGAACCGGATCCCTTCTCCGAGGGCGATCCCCGTTTTCGCAACCCGAACGTGATCGACAAGCAGTACGAGGTGAACTTCAACGGCAACCCCGGATGCGAGGACCCCGAGGTTCTCAAGGGGTTCCGCGTGGTGAAGTCGAACTTCGACTAGGAGGGACAGCGAATGGCCTACAAGAAGGGCAAAGGGATCCCCAAGAAGGGCGGAATGCCTCCCGGCTTCCCCCCGAAACCGGATAAGAAGAAGAAAAAGTAGGAGGTGGACATGGCCGACGGTAAAGTTTCCGCTCCCCGTCCTACCACCCTGATCGAGGTGGACGGGAACAACAAGCTGACCAAGACCAAGGTGGACGGGAACTCCCAGAAGAGCTACCCGAAGCCCGATTAGCAAGGAGTCCCGCATGTCAGGAGGAGTCCCCCGCCAGGGAGGAATTGTTCACGAGGAAATGCTGCGGCAAATCCTTGGAGATAACTCCGGAGACCTGGAGGTCATTTCCATCAACGGAACTGTGCGGAGAATCCTGGATGCCCGGGATAGAATTGCGCTTCGTCTGGCCACAGGGAGGGGGTATTCCAACACCCCCTCCCTGTTGCTGTGTACCACGGAGCAGGAGAGAATCTCCGTCCAGGCCCTGCTCCAAGCCCTGGATCTTCTGGTGGGGGCATTGGTCGGGGATCTTCAAGAGAAGACCGAAGGACCCCGAGAAATCATGGTGTAGGCGTGGCTGTGTTTCCGTGGGCGGAGGATCCGATTTCTGCCCTCCGGCAGGAGAACGAGAACCTCCGCCAGATGATGCACCAGGAGCGCACCCCTTCCAAGTACGAATTGAACGGCACAAAACGGAGGGTTCAGACCCTCCAGGAACAGGTGAAGACAGTGGTGAACAACATTTCGTCCGCAGGCACTCAGGAGCCCCAATTTTCCTGGGATAGTTGGAAGAGCCAGACTCCGGAGACTACTCCCTCCAGCCCCCCGCAGCAGGAAGCCGCCCCGATTGCGCCTTCCGACTTCGATACCCTGTACCAGAAGAAGCGGGTTCAGGAGATCACCTATCTCCAGGAGTTGAGCAAGAAGCAGCAGCAGGCTGCAGACGAGTTCATCGGGAACCCCCAGTTGGCCCCCTACTACAACGACGCCCTGGTGGAGTTCCAGAGGATCGACCAGATGATGTCGGGGCGTCCCTTCGAGGAGAAGATGCGGGCCCTGCATTCCACGGTTGGGGACTGGATCTCCCGAGGATGGGCTCCAAGGCAGCCCTTTGATCCCAAGCGCCCGATGGGGGGCATCCCGACCGGGGGGCAGAGCGGAGGTGGGGACAACCGCTTCCGCCCGGACGAAGGAGGAGCAGCGGGGCAGGTCGGTTTCTACACCGACGAGATGCGCCGAGCCGACGCCGAACATGATCGGAAGGCAAGGACGATGGACCTGGAGGCCCGCAAGGCCGAGCCCCACGGCGGGTCCGACGCCCTGACCTACGACGAGTACTTCAAGAGACAAGCAGAAAAGCGAAAATAGTAGTATACTTTTCGCGGATGGAACCGAGGTAGGTGCCCTGCCCCCGTGTGGGATCCTGACCCGGTTCGGACGCTGATACCGTTCGAGTCGAGAAAAGACCTACACGGAAGGAGGGCCCAAGAATGGCTCTGGTTTGGATGACCGACAGTTTGGGGGGGTATCTCACCTCCCCGGAACTCAGCCGGAACATGCGACTCCGGGCACAGCCCCGGATGCGGTTCCGCCCCCTCTCTACCCCCGAGGTGTCCTTCGGGATGCATCAGGGAGACGTGCTCCAGTACACCAAGGTTGGCGACGCCGATGACGGGCGAGTGGTGGCCGAAGACGAGACCGTTCCCACCTCGAACCTGACCTTCAGCAAGGACACCGTGACCGCCGCCGAGTACACCCTCGGGATCGACTTCTCCTGGCGGTTGGATATTCTTGCGAAGCTGGATGTCTACAACAACATCATCAAGGCCCTGACCAACTCGATGGCCAGGACCCTGGACAAGGCTGCTGCTGCTCAGTTCCGGTCGGCCGACCTCGTGTACACCCCTACGGGAACTGCGTCGTCTCCGTCCTACACCCTGGGAACCGCCGGAGTGGCTCTGGCTTCCGCTACCCGCCGGTTCAACATGTGGGACCACATGAACGTCGTGGATCTAATGACCGGGACCTACCAGATCCCGTTCTACGATGACGTTGGCTACGCGTCCGTAGGCTCCACCTCCTTCCTTCGCTCGTTCTTCGAGGACGAGAGGTGGGAGCGGGTGGTTACGCCTCAGAACTCGGGCAAGTTCTTCCGGGGAGAGGTAGGCGAACTCTACAACTGCCGCTTCATCCGGGAGACCAACGTCCTGGACAACGCCCTGGCGGCCTCCAACGGGGAAGCCATCTACATCGGGTCTGATGCTGTGCTCGAAATCACCATCTACCCCGAGGAAATCCAGGCCAAGCTGGGCTCCGACTACGGTCGTGATCGCGGTCTGCGCTGGGTCTACTACGGTGCCTGGAAGAAGACCTGGGATTACTCCACGGACGGCGTTGCCCGCATGATCCGTGTTCACTCCCTGACCTAGTTCTAGAAAGGAGACTTGGAAACATGGCTCTCTCTCGTGCTTCCGGGAGTGACTACAGCGGGCAGCTTCGCGGTCATTCCCACCCCATGTATAACGTTCCGTTCGTGGTGCGTCCGATGAACAGCATCACTGCGGGAGACTTGGCCGCCGCCGGCGGAACTTCCCTGGGGCAGTACGCCCTTCCGGACTACTTCGGGGAGTGTCTGGTCCTGGCTTTCGGCTTCACCTACGCTGCCGCAGGCGGGGCTCAGACCGTTGCCGGATCGATGGAAGTGGAGATCGCTGGGGACGACATTGAAGTTGCGGGGGCTGTGGCCCTGGCAACCTCGGTGGCCAGCCACGTGGCCCACGACTGCGCGGAAACCTCCTGCAACAACATCCCTGCGGCGTCCAACCTCGCCTCCGCCCCCTCCTACCCGGTCATTGCCGGCGGAGAGTTGCTGGAGTGGAAGGTGAACACGCAGGGAACCGGAGCGGGCGACCGCACGGTGTTCCCCTACGCCATTCTGGTTCGGCGGCCGTCGCAGAGCTAGACCCACCTGGGGGGTGGTCCTTTCGGGGGCCACCCCCTCTACCTACTGAGAGGTGACTTGTGAAAGAAGGCTGGATCGATCCCCGGAAGTTTCCCCCCGGGCACATGATCTTCAAGGCGGATTCCCGGGAGGGGGTGGTCATCTCCCGGGGCCGACCCTACGCCATGAACGGAATGCCGCTCCCGGCGGATGTGTCCTGGCTCCGGGAGAAAAACTACAGCGTGACCGGAGACATGATTCGGGCTCTCGCCCCTCCGGAGCCGGAGAAGAAGACTACTGTCTGTGACCGATGCCTGCAGAACGTTCCTCGGGGATGCAAGTACTGTCCCGAGTGCGGGAATCCCATGTCTGTCATCTGGACCCCCGGAGACGGCGGGGACGGGGAGAGGCTGCGGAAACTGATCGACCCGGAGGATCCTCTTGGCGCTCTGGATGCCGTTTCCGACCCTTTGGACCCGGAGGCCCTGGCTCTCCGACGGAAGACCGCAGAGGAGATGGAGGCCACGGAGGACGAGATTCTCAGGGAACTGGAGAACGTTCGGGATGCCAACCTGATCGCTGTTCCCGGAGAGGCTGCTCGGCCCGCCAAGCCGAAATTCACCCGCACCGTGAAGGGGAAGGTCTCCCATTCTTCCCCCGCCCAACGAGGAGGCTAGGCTATGGAATGGGCTCCCATTCGGACCCTGGACTACCTGTTCAACCGGGTGAAGACCCGGTTTGGTAAGTCTACCCCCGAACTGGAGGCCCAGTTCATCCTGGACGTGACCGACGAACTTCGGGTGATCTCCGCCGAGTACCCCTACTGGTTCTTGAAGGTGGAGCCGGGGGGAGAGGTTCCGGCAGGCTTCCTGTCCGGGACCCTCCCCTCCCCCGATCAAGACGGCTGGATGGACACTGGATGGTTCCAGACCTCACCCGACGTGCAGGACTACACAGCGAGGGATCGGGGGTTGAGCAAAGGGGATCAGAACTGGTTCCCTGTGGAGTTTTCCCAGATCAACTACGCCAAGGTCTACGACGTGGGCGGGCATCCTCTCCGGGACCTGAAGGTTGTAAATGGGGATCTGTTCCACTCCTTTGTCGATTTCTCCAACCGGGGAACCCCCAACCGCATCTTCCCGGTCACGGATGGGTACTCGACGAAACTGAGGCTTCACCCGATCCCGGATCAGGAATACCTGATAGCGATCAGCGCTCAGTTCGCCTACCCTCCGTGGTATCGACACGGAAACACCTACACGAATTCGATGTTGGCCTACTACCCCCGGGCAATGTACCACTTGGGGATGATGTACTTCGCGGAGTACTTCCAGGAGATGGCTCTGTATCAGTTCCACAAGGAAGTGCTCTACGGGAAGGTAAAGGGGTCCACCCGCTCCGACAACCCGGACTACGGTCTGATCGGGGCCATGAAGATGGACTCCGAGCGCCGAGAACTCCAACAGACTCCCGACATTTCCTACGGGGAGTCGGTGAAGGATCTTGTAGGTCGAGACCATCGAGCCCACCTGCGTAGACCCGGAGGGGTCTACTACTCGGACACCTACTGATGCGTCCGACCTCCTTGTCCGATGTGGTGTCCTTCCCGATCTGGGGTCTGGCGGCCGGACAGTTCAACAACGTCCCCTCCCCCCGGATTGCCGACCTGGGGCTTTTCGCCTCCAACAACGTGTTCATCTCCGAAGGAAGGGTGCAGGTGCGCCCCTCCCTCGTCGAGTACGTACCCACCGACTCCTCCCTTCCTTGCACCCACGCCGCGCACATGATCACCCAAGGTGGGGATACCTTCCTGATCCGGACCTCCCTCGATCCCGGAACTTCCAAGGTGTCCGTGTTGGCCTATGATGGGGACCAATGGGAAACCATCGCTTCCGACCTCTCGGGAGCGGAGGACATCCCCCCGGAGTCCTGCATGCTGAAGGGAGAGTGGCTTCTCTGTCCCGGGGACGACAAGGTGTACCAGTGGACGGGATCTGGCCCCATGATCCCCCTAGACTCCCTGCAGCCGGACCCCGACTTGAAGCCCCCCGACTCTCCGGCGCATATCGCCTCCAACATGTCCAGGGTATTCCTGGCCAACGGTATCGACCCCTATACCGAGGATCGGATACCCTGGCGGGTGTGGTGGTGTTCCAAGAGCGACACTACGACCTGGGATCACGGAGGAAGGAAGCCGGAGGCCAAAAACGCTTCGTTCCAGGACCTGATGCATGACAACACGGAGGTTACGGCCCTTCACTACCTGGACGGGACGGAGATCCTGGCCTTCAAGCCGAGGTCCGTCTACGTCGGGGAGTTCAACTCGGGGGTGAACCTCTATCTGTTCCTCCCGGTGTCCCTCGAAATCGGGTGTATCGCCTCGAAAACCGTGAAGTCCTGGAACGGGTTGTGCGTGTTCCTGGGACCCAACAACGTCTACGCCAAGCCCGTGGGCGGAAAGCCCCAAGCCATCGGGGATGCCATCCGGCCTCGGCTGGCGGAACTCCTAAACTCGGAGTTCGCCCACAGGTCTTCGGCTGTGATTGATCCGGTGCTGGGGGTGTACTGGCTGTTCGTCCCGCAGAACGAAGAAGCCACTTGTGGGAAGATTTTCGCCTGCTCCCTGCGGGACAAGTTCGCCTGGACCGAGGGGGAAATCTCCTCCTCCGGGATTCGGATCACAGACGCTACCACTTTCTACCCCTCCGCTTCCGAGGTGGAAGTGCTCGTGTCCTCCCGGGACGGGAAAATCTACTCCATGACCGGCGAGTCCCCAATGCGGGACGGAGGAGACTCCTTCTCCGCAAGTTTCTGGTCGAGGACCTTTGATTGGGTGGAACTGCTGGCCAAGCAAGGGGCGGAGACCGTCTCCCTTCAGAAGATTTCGGTGCAGGGTCCTCGGGGCTCCGCCTCGGGAATCGTCCGGACCGGCCCTACCGTTGCTTCCGTGGAGTGCGCCGAGACACAGGAGTTCGGGGACTTCGACATGTCGCAGGCATGGGAGCAGTCCTTCCGGGGAGGGAAGACCCAAGCCTACCGATTTGCTCAGGTCGGTGCCTACTGGCCCCCCGGAACGAAGGACCCCATGCCCGTGGACGGAATCACGGTCTGGGGCATCCCAAGAGGGGACGCGAGGGAGTAAATGGACGATCTGATTCAGAGGTTCGCCACCACGGGGAGGTTCTCCGAACCGGGCGGGGAGCGGGGAGTTTTTCGGGATCGGGTCCGGTACACGGTTCACGCCAACCGGATCCTCCTTCGTGCGACTCTCGGGGATTCCGGGGCGGTTCCTCTGGTTACAGTCCCGCTCGGGGAAACCTGGGTAGCCACCTCCTTTCGGATCCACAACACCAGCGAGACGAACGACCGCATCGTTACCCTCCGGGATGTGCCATACGGAGGCGTCAACGCCCTGGCCTACCAGTGGGGGAGGATCACCCTGCGCCCCAACGAAACCCTCTACCTGTACGGAATAGAGGAAGTCTGGGACGGGGGCTACAGCATCTTCGGGTGGGCCGACGTAGCCGAGGAAGTCCTGTTGAAGGTCCAAGGAACGCCACTGGTTGATGCATAGGAGGCGGAAATGAGAATGGCGGTGCACGTCTCCCGGGACGTAGAGATCCACAGGGCCGATGTGGAAGACTGGGAAGCCATTGTGGGCTTGCGGGAGTATCTTGAAGGATCCCGAGCCCACAACTACATCTCTGCGGATCCTCAATCCCTGAAAGCCTTCCTGCACCACTCCTTCACCTTCCCGGAGAGGGTTGGTTTGCTCTTGTGCCGCTGGCAAGGTAGACTGGTCGGGATGGCGGCTGTTCTTCTGGTAGATCAACCTGTGGTGGTGGTCCCCGGACTTCGGTCTTCGAGGCAGGCCTTCATCCATTCGGTGTACATCCTTCCCTGGGTGTGGGACGAGGATCGGATCCAGAAAATCCACATCCCCGGCCGGGTCGGGATGGCGGTTGCAGAAGGAATCGAAAAGTGGGCTATGTTTCCGCGCAGCGATGGCGGGGGTGGGGCTCGGTTCATCTACGGTAACGTCCGTCTGGATGGGAATTTCGGGGCTTTCGCTCGGAAGTTCGGGTATGAAAAGCAGTCAGTCGTGATCGGGAAATCTTTGGTTTCGGAGGTGGATCATGGGTAAAGGAGGCGGAGGGGGAGACCCCCAGGTCATTCAGGCTTCTCGTGACCCACTACCCAACGAAAATCTCCTGCAGGACTACTCGAAGTGGAGGCTTCATGCCTCCGCTCCTTACATGTCCTCTCCCTATCGGATGATGGACTTCGCGCAGAACTACTCGGTTCCGGGGATGCAACTCCCCACCTTTACCAACTCCTCGGCCTACTCCCCCTACGGGCTCAACTCCATCCCCCAGCCGGCGGGCTACTCCGGGAACCAGGGGATGATCGCTTCGCAAGTCAACTCCTATATGCAGCCTTCGGCGGGAGTCCAGCCCTCGGGCAAGGGTAATTTCGGGATGGGTCCCGGGATGGGAAACAAGGGGTCCTTGGTCATGAACCCCGGCCCTCCCGGCGGGGCCCCCTCATTTGGGACCCAAGCCTACACCTCCCCCGGACGGCCCTCCGGGAACGAATCGGGATTGGGGCGGAGAACCCCGCAGGAGGCCCCCAATGGCGGATAGCATCGGGACTTTCGTCGGGTCCCACCCGGCAAATGGGAAGGGGAACTCCGGGTCGTTCTGGCCGTCCTGGGCGCAGGGAAACTTCCCGGGGAAGGGGACTCAGAATCCGTCTCCCGCCGCCCCGGCCCCGGCTGGACCTACTCCCGCTACCGGGAACAACCCCAGCTACCCCAACAACCCCGCCACCCAATATATGGGGCAGCCCAGGAACCCCGGGGATCAGCACCCCTACAGCAACGATCCCTGGACCATGTTGAGCCCCCAGGCGGCTCCCGGGGCAGGCTACTCCAATTTCCTCCCCTCCGTGTTCCGGGATCCTTACCTGGGGTCCATGAATGCTGCATCCCAGGTGGGGACTGCTGCAGGGATGGCTCTTCCCAACGCTGCAGCCTTCCAGTCCGACCTTTACGGTCCGGGACTCACAGGGATGGAGCAGTCCTTCATGCGTTCGGCGGGGGACCAGGGCTTGCGGGGTCTGAACCAGACCTTGAACCGGGTCGAGGCCCAGTTCGAGAACGCCCCCATGCATGGGGCTCTGGGGGCTATGTCGATGGACGCCGCCAACCAGTTCGCCACCAACATGATGAACATGGGGTCGCAGATGGGGACCCAGAGGCAGAACACGGCGGCCGGGACTTTGGGGACGACATTCCAGCTTCCTCTGCAGGCAGGACAGCAGTCCCAGGAGGCGGCTTCCGGGCTCTACAATATGATGACCCAGGCGATGTACGGGGATATGCAGTATCCCACCTCCATGTATAACTCCTACCCGTTTATCGCCCCCACCATTTCTCAGCCCACAGGGGGCGGAAAGGGGTAAGTAACCATGCCCAGATCCATGCAGCCGCAGGTTATCCAGCAGCAACCTTCGGGGTCCGGAATCCTCCCGGCCCTGGGTCTTCTGGCCAACGTCCTGCTCCAAAACTGGCCGGCCGTGGCCGCTCAGGGGGCCGGGATGCTCACCGGCTCCCAAGGTATAGGACAGGCCGCAGGGATGGCTACCGGTATGGCTACCGGGGCGGGTGGCGGCTTGCCTTCTTCCGGGAAGGAGGGATCCAAAGCCTCTACTTCCGGAGGGGGTGCAACCAACCAGATCGAGAAGCCCAAGGTTGAGGAGGTGGGTGCTCAAACTCCGCCTGCGCAGGAGGGGGCACCTCCCGCCGCGCCTCCGGTTTCTGCCCCTACACCTTTCGGGGGAGGGGGAGATCCTCGGGTGCAGGCATTGATGATGGAGAACCCCTTCATCGTCTCTCTGCTTTCCGAGTTGTTTGGGTTTGCCGCAACCCAACCTGATGCTCTCCGCCCGGGAACTCCCCCCTATGCATGGTTGCAGAACTATGCACAGAGTCGCCCGGATCGGCAAGCCCCAGCCCCTCCCCAGCAGACTCAATCGATCAATCCCGCTCCGACTACCTCCTCTTACCA
>Ga0172381_10003688_pt1 | contig 16105 bp, 33 predicted proteins | sample Leawel6488metaG_FD_119754 | JGI IMG/M metagenome (GOLD analysis project Ga0172381, IMG submission 119754) | Leachate microbial communities from a municipal landfill in Southern Ontario, Canada - Leachate well 64-88 metaG | ecosystem: Engineered > Solid waste > Landfill > Unclassified | place...
ATATCAAATTTGTTATTTTTTATCATTTCTAAATTACCGATATTTTTTACAAATGAACCAACAATTTCGGTTATATCAACAATTTTAACATCTTTATAAAAAGATAATATTGAGCAGTAAACGTCAGTTTCAATTGTACCCATCTTACACATTTTAACATATTTCAAGGTATCAGAATCTGACACTAATGCTTTATTCGCATCAGGAGCTAATCCAATATAACGGAAATAAGCCGATAAATTTTTTTTTGCTCCACCATCTCTTATATTATCTTTTAGGAAAAGATAAAACTCTAATAAATTGGCTAATTGATTTGTTGTCATATTGTAATTAATAATTACCGTTTATAATATTTCTACAATATTAATAAAAAATATCTGAAAAATAAAATCAAATTACATTAAAGTTAATAATTTAAATAAACGTTCATTATCATTGATAAAATCAAGTACAGCATCAGAATAACAAAGTTCAGTGTTTTTCACAATACTGATATCACCAATATTTTCTTCAAATGCTGGTCTAAAAGTCTTTAATATTGGTTTAAGATATGAACAATTAACGTCAACTGTAAAATTAATTATACATTCTATTATCTCCTTTTCTACTATGTTTGTTAATTCATATCTGGATACATACCTATCAAATCCCTCTTGATATCTTTCATTTAAGGTTTTGTGTACAGATGGTATTCCACCAATATAATGAAAATATATTTCAAGTGTATACGTTGGATTTTCAAATATATACCCCAAATAATTAGTATTCAACCAGTAGAACTGTATAATATTTTTAAATTGATTTATATCCATCAGTCTAACAAATCTCTCTCAATAGCATTATGATACGATTCATCTATTTGTTCGGATAATTGTTTCAATGCTGTTTTAAAAATAGACTTTTCATCCTCGGCACAGGCAGATAAATCAACTGGTGCGTGATATCCAACCATAGTATACACACCATCCTTAATTTTCCCGTAACGGTCAATATATGGTACAAGACCACAGTACCCAGCTATTATGGTCATTCTACTATAATCTTTTTCTTCTGTTTCCATAATTATTCTTTTGGATATTTAATAAATTTTTTATCAATCGAAAAATATCCAGATATTTCATTAAAAAAACATACTGGTGCATTACTATAAGATAGAAAAGCTTCACTTTTGACGGTTACTTCTTCTAACGGGCAGTTTTTTGTAGAATTTCTTTTAACCATAACTTTACTCCCTATTGGATATAATTGGTTAAATTTATCAACTAATTGTTGAGCGTCATATATTCTGGCTTTTTCTTTGATATTCATAGTTTTATAAAATTAATGATGATTTATCCACTTCTGTCGCATGTTCAAATAAAACTCTGTATTCTTCTATTGTTAAGTCACAAAGCCTTTTTTTATTAAAGGTGTTATACATAAACTCCCAGTTGTATCTATCATTAAAATCAAGCAAATAATAATACGTTCTTGCTGAAACTTGTGTTCCATCTGCTAATTTTTTCATAGGATAGTTAATATTTTTATCTGCCTTTCGTTAATAACATCAGTTAAATAAGATTCTTCGAATTTTCTTCTTATTAAAATATGAACTGTACTACACAAATCTACACCGTCTTTTATTATTTCTGGGTCACCTATATATTTTTTAAATTTTTCTAATACAAAATTTGGTGTAGTATCCCATACATATGTCTCATAAGTGGTTTCGAAAAGAAAATATAATACATTAATAAACTCTACTGATTCAGTACACCATGTAGTATAATATAGTTTGGAGTTTTTTTTATAGTTTTTTGAATTGTATATACACCATTTATTATAATACGATTTTAAAAATTTATTAAACTTTTTTGATTTCTCATACACCATAGTTGAAGGAGATGAAACAAAGATGTTATATTTTTCAAGTATATAATCAGGTGTACACTTTTCTAATATAGTTCCATCTGTACTGAATATGAAAGTGAAGTACATTAAATTATATATCTGTTCCTTTTTCATAGGAACAAAAATACATTAAATATATTATTTAAAAAAGTATTAAATTACCAATTCACAATATTTTTGAAAAACTTCACCGTTTTCAATATATTTACATATACAATATATCACATCTCCATGTTTTTCTTCATAAGACTCTAATGTAAATTCTTTTATTGGAGTGTTAAACCCAAATTGAATTTCACCACTTTCAACCTTCTCTTTAAGTTTTAAATAAACGAGTTTGTGTAATGCACCTTTCATTTTAAATGTATTGAATTTTTAAATAGTCATCATAATCTATGATTACCTCAACCATTCTTCCGATGAATGTTAATTTTTCAAACTCGGCATAATCAGTCCAGTATTCAAATTTAGGTTTAGTAGTTGTATTATTATCTTTAAGAAATTTATTTAGACTTTCTAAATCATCTTCCTGAATATATATTTTAAGTTTCATAACATACAATGTATTTTTTATATAATTTGGTGCAATAAGATACTCCCAAGAATTAAGAGTATAGAATAAGAAGTCACTGAAAGTACACCAAACAATATTATTCGCTTATTATTATATATTTTTTTTCTAATTAAATTTTCGAATATTAAAAGTAAAAATAAAAATATAGAATGTATATAAAATGTTGTAAAACAACCCATAACACCAGTGACTAATAAAAATAAAAATTTAAAATGGTATATAAATAAAAATAATCGATATTTTCTATCAGTTTCTTTCTTCTCGCCCCCATTAATCAAAGAAATAAAATACTCTTTAATCTTGGCTGTACACAAAGATTCTAATAAAAGAGATAAAAGAGATATAACAACAACAGTTATAAATAATATTAAAAACATTTTAGAATACTTTATTCTTATAATAGGCCATATACAAATCATGTCTGATTGTACCAGCTATTTTATGAAATTTAGTTATTTGTTTATCATACTTGTAACGATAGTAAAATAGTGGATAAATAAAAACAAATATCACCCATAACAATATTGCTCTAACAAACCATGCTGGGGTTACAACCAGTTTACCTACTTTATTTAGTTCGTCAAAATCAAAATAAATATATTGTTTATAGAAAAACAATGTTGTGTTTATTATTGATAATTTCTTAAACATACCTTATTTCTTATTTTCTTTATTAAGTTCAATTTTAAAATATTCACGCTCATGTTGATATGCTACCAATACATATATCCTATTAAAGTTATTAAGTTTGGTATATTTTTCTTTAATCTTTAAAAGTAGTTCTTTATCTGGAGACGGGGTAAATAATTCTGATAAATCCAATTCTTCAAAATCTTTCCCATTCACTTCTGTTAAATAATCTAATGCGTCAAAGTACTTATCAATATCAATTTTCATTATACAATGTTTTCTTTTTATATATTATTAAAAGATGGTTCTATTTGTATAAAACAAAAAGTGGTCAATTTCTTAACCACTTTTTGACTTGTTTATTTGGATATGAAAATCAATAATCATATTTATTAATCAGGGTTTCCCGTGTACTAAACCCTCTTGTTCTCGGAGATATGTTGACTGGGGGTGCTGCTTGACCCGTCTTGTATGGTGACCGTTTCATCAATTTAAATGTGAGATTTATTTGCTTCATGAATTCATCTTTTGAATAAGAATAAACATGTTCCTGATGAGGAAATAAATCGACTGATAATATTTTATTCTCAAATTCGTACATTAAATCTTCTTTAGACTTCCTGAAACGAATAACCTCGGCACATATACCTGACTGAACTTTATAATCAAACGGGTCTTCTTTTGAATCTGGTAGTTCAGCCGATGGAACAAAAATACCATTCAATAATTCTTCTGGTATAACATCACCAAATCGTTTATTAAGATAAACACACATGGCAAATATTTCCATTTTAGTTAAATCACCGATTAGAGCATGTACACCAATGCTACCAATATCATGAAAACTAAACCATGAAAGTATATTCTCGGTGTGGTTTCCAGTTGACACGATACCAGAACCAAAACGATGAGAGGCCATTAATCCCTGAACTGTTCTTAAAACAGCATGAGCCGAAGCCAATCCAGCACCTTCTAATTTTAAATTACTTTCTTTGAAGGATTCTTTGTCAACATCAATTAATTTACTAACAATATCAACAATTGGATTCACCCATAATTTAACCCCCAATTTATTAGCTGTGTATTCGGCATACTTAATACTTTCAGTATTTAACTCAGATGGATTAGTAATGAAAATAGTGTTTTCTTTACCCATTGCTTTAGCGACTAAAACTGCGGTTAATGCACTATCCACCCCACCAGATAAATGAACTTGGGCTTTATTCAGGCCACATAAATGGAAAAACTCTTTTTGTTCGAATAATAACGCATCAGTTATTTCTTCGTATTTTTCAGTTACTTTGGGTTTTATAGGTGAATCACTAAAGGGTTTAACTTTGATAGATTGTTCCTTAAATCTTTCAGCTTCACGAATCAATCTACCTTCATTATTATATGCAAGAGAACCACCGTCAAAAATCAAAATATTTTTTACAATATCACCAACTCCAACCGAATTTACATAAATAACAGGAACGTTTGTATTACTTGAAATACTTGAAAGTAAGTCGTAACGATATTCTTGTTTATCATAGTAAAAATATGATTGATTTGGTACAATTAAAATATTAGCACCCTGTTCAACCATTTCTTGTGCTATATTTCTGCTATGGTCTTTATACCAAATGTCTTCACAAATCGGGCAACCAATTTTAAGACCCATAGCTGAACCAATAGTTACTTCAAATACTTTCGATTCATTACCAGCAATGAAATATTTTTTATCTTCATGGTGGTCAGCGTCAGCCAGTAATTGTTTATCATAAACAAATATTTTTTCAGCATGAATGATTGCCACTGAATTCTTTAATTTAGGGTAACCATTTCTTTTCTTACCATGATAAGATATAAACCCTAAAGTAACAATCTGATATGGTAAACAAGATTTCTTAATTGTCTCCAAACAATCCATTTGGTCTTTAAGAAACTTCGGTGTGTCCCATAATGAACCACACATATACCCAGTTATTGCTGTCTCAGGAAATGCAGATATAGTTATATCCCTTTCTTGGTCAATAAGAATTGCTTTTATTATTTTAGCCGTGTTACCTCTTAAATCACCAGTAACTGTGTTAATCTGGTGAATGGATACGCTCAAATCTTTAAATTTCGTTTTCAAAAACATCTTCTATTTTTAATTTACGTAATATATGTGCAGGTATTATTTTAAAAAATTCCTTCAAATTTAAAAATAAATAACATTTATCAATATAATTTCCATAATAATCTGGAGTATCCTTTACTTCATATTCACCTATAAAATTCATTTTATTCTCCAATATCTTATTATAAGTTTCATCAGACTGACCAAAAAATAAAGTAAATACTCTATAAATATTTTCATATGATGGTGATTCACCGTATATTGTATATTGTTCAGTTTCCCAACAGGTATTACCACCAACACCACCTGTGATATATTCATCAACAACTGTTTCGATATCTGGCAATAAATCAGAATCAATACTGTAATAGATTTTATTCTTAGTCAATAAATCTAAAAATTTTTTATATATTTTATCCTCGTTTGTCATCTTGCCAAATATACATTATTTCCATTCCTTCAGGAATAGTATATTTTTTTGAGTATAATAATATTGTATTTAAAACATTTCTATCATCTCCACTCAGCTCTCTACATCTGAAATTTCGTAAACATTTCTGAGGATTATTCTCAAAATAAACAAAGTCTATATCAACATTTCTTATATCTTTAAGTTTCCGAATAGCTGATAATCTAATTTCTTTTAAACAAAAATTAGGGTCAGATATAATAACTGGTTCAGTAGCAGTCCAGATTACATCTTCTACTTTTTTAAAATATTTAGGGTCATCAATTAGCGTCCAGCCTTTATTCTTTTCCAATAACCTTTTTGCAAACATTGTTTTACCAGAACAAGGTAGACCAATAATTAAGATGACTTTTAATTTATCCATAAATAAAAATATTATCCAAAAATAATTTATTTAATTAATATAAAAAAATTATGATAATATTTCTTCTATTTTTAATTTTCTTATGTAATTTGTTTCTAATTCAACTTGTTCATAGATATTTAAATCATCAAAAAAGCCTATTAGATTGTTTTGAATTGAATTTTCGTCTATATTATTTAATTGTTCAATAAAATGCCATTTACTAAAATTTGTGATTAATAAATTATCATTTGTGTAATAACAATGATTAACACGAACGTATTTATCGTATGCAATCTTAGTGGCTATTGCATGTATATTATTAAATTTTTCAATTATTTCAAATGAACTATTTATTAAGTCTTCTTGAAAAGCCGAATTCTCAAATATCGGAAAATAAAATGTTTTTGAAAATAAAACGTTATTTAATAATACAACATTAGTACCCGTATTTATTGTAATATTATAAAAAAAGCGATGGGGTAATGATATATCTTTAGTCGCTTTTAACTTAGTAATATTACATACATCATGAATACTTTTCATTTTAAAATAATTTAATCATTAAAACCGAGTTTGTTCAATTTATATCTTCTAATGAGTGACACATAATTTAAACTGTTAATAACTCTATTTATATCACCATCGTTTAAATTCAACAAACAATTGTAAAAATTTTCAAAAGTATTATCAATAATATTAATATTAATAAGTGAATTTAACTCATCCACCACATTATTCATATGACTATGTACATTATATTCATTTAAATACTCTTGGATACATATTGTTTTATCTATGATATGAGATTTAGAAAAATCTGGAAATCCATATTTATTTATTTTGACTATATACAATGTGGCTGGATTAGTATCATCTAATACTTTATCTTTCCACTGTTCAATGATATTATTAATAACAGTGCCATAATTTATATAACAAAGTTCATCGTTTAGAATAACCAATGAATAAAACTTATAACCCCCACTGAAAAGTTTATTTTTAGTACTACGAATGATGTCACTCACAAGATTAAAATAAATACTCTTAGGATTAACTAAAATAAAATTTTTATTGAAATATAAGGTATAAAATTTTTTTTGATATACTTTCGTATTTGGGAATGGTAAAAATACGACTTTATCTTCATGTTCCAATACCTTATGATATAGTAATCTACTCACCTGTAATAATTTCTTTTAATTTCATTTTGCGAATGTGGTAACGTTCCAATCTTGTGGTTTCCAAATAATCACAATAATGGTCGTCATCTAATAGTATTTCACCAATAGTCATTTCCACTAAATCTTCTAAATAATATTGGTCTTTATACCATTTACTATATTCCGTAATATGTTTACCATATTTATCAAGATATATATGTCCTACCCGAATATTCTTATTTACGGTTATCTTAGTTATCTCAACTTTAACATCATCAAAAGTTTTTATTTTTTTAAAATATTCAGATAAACGCCCGTTATTTAATTCTGTATCATCCACGATACATGCTATGTAGTGTTGTTCTATAAATAATATATCATTTAAAATAAAACATATAACGTTTTTTTTCAGTTCAATTAAACCAGTATAAGTGTCCAAATATACATCCTTTATCACTTCGTACTTAACAATATGTTTTATTGTATGAGCATCCATTATAATATACTTTTTATTTTCAATCTCCTTAGATACATATTCTCCAAATTAATATTTTCTTTTACTGATAACAATCTACCATCATTGGTATACCAATTAAACAAATAAAATAATATCTTATTATCATCATTATTAATATAATTAGTCTGGACTCTTTTATTATTTTTTATCATTTCATCTTTATACTCTTTACGAACTGAGGCATATTTTGAAATCAATTCAAATGATTTATCCTCATATAAATCATCAGGCAACCAAACACTATTATAAGTAGCATTCATAAAAATTAATGCACCGTTCAATAAATATAGAGTTTTAGAAGTATTACAGATAGTGATTTCGCCATTATCATCTACAATTAATTGGCAATCTTCATTAACCTGAAATTTTTCTACTATAAATTTTTCTTTACTCATCAAAACCAAGACTTTTCAATTTATATTGCCTAATCAGGGGTGCGTATTTATCACTATTTAATATATCGTTTATTCTATCTCTATCATCGCCCTTTTTATTAATTTCAGCTAAAAATAAATCAAAATTATTCATTAATAAAGATTTCCTAATGAATTCATCGTACTTATTCATCAAATTAAATACAATGTTCTGAATATAAAAAAATTCATCACTATAAAAATGTATCATATTAAAGTTGGATAACGTCACATATGACCTATCAAATGATTTTAAACCACCTTGTATATCGTCAATCTTAACTACTAATATATTTGGAAAATTGATATCAAGAAGTCTTCCCTCATGTTCAGAAAGAATTGTTTTTATTTTATTACCGTATTTTATAATATTCAACTTACCGTTTAATAAAACTAAAGAATGATTCACAAAACCGATTTCGTTAAAATTAATTGTATCTTTCATTAAGTTAATTAACAACTCATTAGATGATGGTATATACATAAATCTATCACCAATAGAGAATTTGAAATATCTTTCATTCAAATATCTTAAAAAAACGACTTCATCGTCATTATTTAAACTTAATATTTCAATTTTTTTATTCACCCAATGTTATTTAATTTACAAAAGTCTTCAACACGTCTTTCGTGATTAAAAGCAATCTTACTCAGCTTTGGAAGTTCTTCAAATATCTCGACCCATTTTACTTCATCTATTTCATTTGGTTCACAATTAATATTTGACACTGATGGTAATGAATTTACAACCAAAACCAAACCATAATATAATGACACATTTTGATTATCAATTTTTAATGGTTCGGTGTTTACGAAATATGGAATATCAATATACTTAGCTGAGATTTCGAATTTCAGTAAGTCTGCTAATTTTAGATTGGTTTCTTCCCAGAGTTCTCTCATCAATGCTTGCAACCCATTCTCATTAAAATCCATGAAACCACACGGCAACGAATAATAACCACTATAACTAACTCCCTTACCACGTTTAACCATCAAAACATAATATTTTCTGTCGAGACGGTTATAAATAAAAATCATAGCGTCAACAGCTACGCTTCTTGAAATCCAATACTTCTTACCATCTTCAAGTGCAGTCACTTGAAAATTTTTATTATAAGAACGATTTATTTTTTTAAAAAAAATAACAATAGTAAGAAGGAAAAATAATTTTAGTTTAAGAATAAATGTTTTCATAATATTATTTTAATAATTTTTTTACAATTTCAAATACGTCTTCCATGATGTTATATGAATTTTCACCATCAATTATATTGTAAATAACATCAGGCTTACCTAAAGTTTTAGTTAGTTTTTGGAGTTTCACACCGCTTTTCTCACATTCAAGCTCGTTACACAACCACATGGGGTTTGGCATATTATATTCTCGTAATATCATAACTCAAAATATTAAACTGGCTTTGTATGTCCAATCGGAATAAAGTTTACAATTAGGGCGTAGTATTAGGTATTTATAAACATCAAGGTCAACACGTTCTTCAGCGTTATCCATACAATTATCATCAATAACCACAGATATATCATTTACAGAGTACTTCATCCCCCCGAATGGTAGTTTACCTAAGAATACACCATTCTCTTTAATATAAGCATTTAAATCATCAAAGAAACGGTCTAAGAAACCATCAGTATTTTGTAAACGTATCCATTGATTTTGTTTTAGAGATTTATCATCGGATTCGTATAACTTACGAAAAGTAATCTGGTCAGCTTCTAATTCATTTGCTCGTTCGAAGATTTCAGATATACTATGGTCTTTATATCCACGATATATATTCAAAGAAAGTCGAAGGTTTAAATTAAACTGTTTTATTTTGTGGCATAGCTCATCAATTTCAAAACGATGTGCTTTTGGCATTTCGGTTATTTCAGCATTAATATCAGAAGAAAACATATCAAACAATGATAATGACACGGTTGAAACACCGATGGCTCTCATAAACGCAATATTGCTATAAAAATCAAAATCATCACCAGTTTTTACATCTGACTTTTCTTTATACAATAAAAGATTCCCTGCTGTCTGGAGTTCAATCCAATGGAAACCTATTTGTTTCATAACTTCACCAAGCCATTTTAGGAATTTTTTATTCTGGATAGCTTCACCAATGCCAGTTAAAATAATGGTATTTACTCCGTTATCTTTAGCAAATTGTAACCTTCTGATATATTCTTCTTTTGCACGTCTGGTAGCTGATGTGAAATCGATGTCATCGTCTATTGCATTACCAATTCTATTTAGATATGGGGAATCGTGCATTTGAGACACACATGGTTTACAATTATTAAAACATTTACCAGTTGGTACGTGAATTGATAAACTTTGTATTTTCATATTGTATTTTTTGATTTTTAAATCAATAAATAGGTACATCAAAGCCTTGTTTAATCAGATATTTAAGGGTCTCCAACTTTATGGACTTCCCCTTCGGTCGATAGACTGGGTTGTTTTTTTCCAAATCTCTCACATACAAATCCCTCACGTAATGAATATGAAAATCCTTAAAATTGAAGAAAAAGGTATATTCGCAACTTTTCATATTATCGGATTTTCTATAACTCACAAAATCAGCAACAACAGTATCACTGAACATAGTGTTGTTGAAATCCATTATGACAGGTTCGCTCCAATGTTCAGGGACTGGCGAACAACCTTCTATCAAAATAATTTGTTTGATATCATCGGCTGTTAAATCCGAAAAACTTTTATTACCTATTTCTATTGTCATTCTTTTTGTTTATTTGGTGTTCTTTTATTACTTAATATCAATCTGAAAAAAGACAACCATTTTTCCTTATTATTGTCTCTTTTTAAACTGTCATTAATGTGTATAATTATATCAGGTTTGACCATTAAAATCTGATTAGAAAATAAAAGATTATTTATCATATCATTCATATGTGGATTTAGCTCAATATCCAATTTGATATTCATCAGATGGTTTACAATGAGATTAGATTCTTTCATGAATTCATCATATATGACAATATCTTTGGTGTCTTTATAAAACATACCAACTATTTCTGGTTTAGATAAATGAGACCGCATATCAACCATAGTATTGATAATATTTACAAGTGCCTTTAAAAAATTATCATTCATAATGATTAAAAATGTTTATTATACAAAAATAAAAACATTTTAAATATAAAAAAAATTAGAATTAAACATGAGCGTAATCTGGATTCCGTTTTATATCATCATTTGTCTAAAGGCCGAAACCAGAACTTATAGGTGGGAAACAAGACCCAAGTTCAATTTTCGTTGCACACTCTTATGCAGTATAGCGGTTTATTAGTCCTTCTGCGTTCTCCCCATGTGTCCAGAATTTCCTCTCCGTAGAGCGATGATTCCTCTGTGTTTAATTAATTACAAATATATATTCTTTATCACTCTGATAAAATATCATTAATTTTTAATTTTCTAATATATTGAATTTCATAATCTTTCAACCATATTATTTTTTCATTAATATTTTCTATTGTAAACATAACTTCCATTTCTTGATAAAGCAAAAAAAGCTGAAGTCTAATTGGTACTAATGTATCATGTTTACCCAATTTTTCAACAGTCCAGTCACTATTATTTATAGTATTAATTTTATCTGCCACCTTCTTTTTATTATCGATTGATAAAAATTCAGATATTTCAGATAAATACAATATATAATTTTTTATGATAATTTTTTTATCCATTTAAATAAGTATCTTAATTCATAATGACGGTCAAACCTATTTGGACATCTTACTATATCCAATTTACCACAATATGTATCCTTAATAGCACAATTTATGCACCGTCCCTCAAACCCTTTAACTGGTGTATTTTTATAACATATTAAAAAATGACAAAATTTTAAAAAATTTTTAATATCATAGATAAGTCTGAAAGTGTGGAATATAGGAAATATATTAGAAAAATCGACTTCAAAAATATATTTTTTATTTTCTTTCATGAATTATTTTGATTCAATAATATCATTTTCGTTTCTTATCGGAAATGGATGTGGACAAACTCTACCATCAATTAAATCTTCTTGCGTTATCTTACCTTCTTCTATTTCCTGTGTGTGTTTTCTACAAGGGCAAAAAGAACCATCAATTCCTTTAATGTTTCTAACTCTTTTAGATGGTGCTTCACCACCTTCTTCAATATCTTTTATAAATTCTTTTATACAACAAAGTGGATACCCGAAATAAATACCATTCTCGAAAATTAGATATCTTGTTTCTGGATTCATTATTTTAATTCATTATTCATAAAATTCCAGAATTTAGAGCGAAACTCATGTGCAACACGTTCACGATTCATGTGGTCGTCTGAATCGGCAACACTGGGAGATACATCAATCACACCCTTTATCATTTTGATGGCATCCATTATTGGTTGAACATCATCAATTCGGATATCTTTATCCAAAGTTACCACGAAACCTTTTATCCTGTCTGTCATATATTATCTCCCTTTCTTCTCATTTTACTTAACAAATTTTTTATTGCATTTCTTTCTGTTAGTCCTAAGTCATTAGAATAACCGATAGCTGCACCAGTATAAGATTTATTATCTATTGATAATTTTGCAAACACATAAATATTCCCCATTATTTTATAAGATTAACGTGTGCAACATCACCTTCATTACCAGATGGTTGTTTATCATATGTTACATCTCCGATATTGAGGGTATCTTTACATCTTTTAATTTCTTCGGCTTTACCAGTATGTTTACCCATATTATCAGATAATTTAACACAATCAATCCAATGGTCTTGATAATATACCTGTGTAACTTTTATCACAATATTTAAAGGTTTGACACCTTCTAAATTACAGGTTAAGTCTGTGCCAATACCATCGGCATCTTTTATATTTTTATTTTTAGCGTATTCTTTTAGTTTAATAGCATATGGTATATTAATACCATCACTATAAATAATACCTTTAGAGGCAGTGTCAATCCTTAAATCATTATAATGATTAACTATTTTATCCGTGAATTTATATGGGTCACCGCTATCTTGTCTGGTGCTGTCATACAACTTAGCAGACTGTAAATCGAAAGTTCTGAGAAAAACATCAGTAGTGAATGTATCGGGTAATGCTGTACCAAGACTTCCTCGGAATGCCCACATCCAATTATCAATAGCTTTCTTGTTAGCCATTATATAACCGTACAAAGCTGCGTGAATCATATACCATTCATGAGCATTTGTTCCATGTATTGGAAGGTCATGAATGTAACCCAAATACATATTACTTGTACCTGTAAGTGAAGATGTTGCATATTTTTTTAAATCTTCAATAACTTCGTTTTGATTATCGAATGAAAAACGTCTGCGTGTACCGAACTCAGAAACTGAAAGACCATGTTTAACCATCAGGTCTGCTTTCCAACGATTATTTTCCAGACGTTTCTTTCTGTTTTCAGGTGAATCAAAGTCATAATCAGTATTGACTTCATGGTATAATTCAGATACTAATGCTAATAGAGGCACTTCCCAAGGAATTGTATGAAACCAACTTCCATCGATGTCAATCATTAGATTACCACCTTCCTGTTTGATAATAACTTCCGAGGGGTCAAATTGATATCCTTCAAGAAAATCGAAAAACCAAAGTGGTAAAAAATATAATTTTTTAATAATAAAACGTTTTTCTTGACGAGTTAATCGCAAAGAACCCATTCTATTCACTTCACCTTGTAAAATTTTATCAAATCCATCTGGGAATTGTATATCATTTCGGTTGAAAAAACCATACCTAACTCTCAAATTCATCAGTTCTGGATTCACCAGAATTGCATACATCATTGTGAATTTGTAAAGGTCGTTATCGATTGCTGATTTTATCATAGTATATAGATTTTAAGCAAAAATAATTGATTTAAATTAATTTAAAAATTATAGAATACTTTTTATTTTTTCTTTTCGATTATAAATATTAATTTTATCTATAACTTCTTGGTTCAAGGCTTTTGTCATATCTAATTTTTGAACGAATAAGAGAATGTCTCGTTCTTTATTTTTTGATTTCCATATTTTATCAATATCTTTTGAATATTTTAAATAATCAAATTTTTTACATTCACTCCCTTGATAGACGTTAGTTTGTATATCAACTATTAAATCTAAAGTGTTTGGAAATTTGTTAATCACAATCTTATTATATCTGGTCTTCATTTCGCCAATCATATGATTGATATGAAAGTTCTGAAAAAATAAATAAAATATTTTCTTTCTAATTGGTTTTATAACACACAATGACCAGATAATAAACAGGCATAATATTATTATAAATCCGATTGTTGAAATATTTCTAAAACCTATACCAAATACCAAACCACTAACCAAAACGTGAAAAAATACAAATGTGGCGGGAGTGAAAATTATCCTATACCAAAAATATTTAATCATAAAATATTCTTTATTTTCTCTTTTCGTAATTCTATTGGAAAATATTTTTTTAACAATTCATCCTCATTTGCTATGATAAGCAACTTAACAAAATCCTTCTTACCTATAAAAATAGGTAATTTTTTCATCTTATAGACAAAAACAAATGAATTAATAAATACTTTTCTTGTTCGTAATTCAAATGAAGAAAGATTAATAGTTGGATTATTAAATAAAGATTGATTTATATTACCTCTAATTGTTATTTCAACTTTCGGTGATAATGGTTGTTTTCTTAAATTTATAAGAAGGTCTACCTTACCGACACCGAGTTCATATCTTATATTTTTATCATAAATGTTAAATAGAAAAATAGCTAAAAAAAATAATATTGTTAAATTAATAATAATATATAAAACCAGTCCCCAGTTACTATTTTCAACTAAACTATGTGAAATATCTTTACTTATTACATTACTTATCTGAGTTAATATTATATATATGATAATATTTCCAATAAATGACAATATGTTATAAAACTTGCTCATCAAATAATTTTTTAAGTTTCTCTGCACGAAGGTCAGATATAAAATACTTTTCTAAGATAACATCACTTCTTATTATTCTCAAAATATTAATGAAATCTTCATTTTTTAAGAGATATGGCATTTTTTTCATCTTATATATGAAATAAATACAATTAATATGACGTTTATTGGACGTTTCTATTTTTATATACTTTTTATTACGTAACACCTTTTGTATAATATTCGAAGCATCTTCCTTATCAATAACATCTATGGTATAATCAAATGAAAAAAAGTTTCTACGTATAAGCATTAACATTTCTTTATTTATTTCACCAGAATTATAATATAAAGATTTGTACGTTGGCCCATAAACTAATAAAAAACACCCAAAGTACATAACTATGAATAAAGTAGACACCACATGTGCGTTTTTGATATATTCATTCAAATAAATACATATTAATACGTTTACAACATTTATAAATGAAAATGATATAACAAATAATAAGATATAAAATAATATAGATTTAATAGTCTTCATTTAGAAAGGATTCTATTTTTTCTTTTCTCCAATCACACATTCTTTTTTTAAACCATTCATTATATGATATATTTACGCCATGTATCATATAATAAACAGTCGTATACTTATGTTGATTATTCAAGAAATATGAAGTATAATCTGTATAGACATCAAACTGTTGACTTTCTAACAATACTAAATCATCATGAGCTGTATAAATAGCTGGTGATAACCAAGAATGATGTTTACCATTATAATACCAAAGACACCTCACATGTTTATCATAATATTCTTGAACGGCTGGTTCATTAGTAGAATGTAACGTTATACCATTTAATGATATATTAGCCCAATTACCATCAGGTACTTCAATTTTACCAAATTCTTTAGTGTGTAATATGATTCTGTTAATCATAATCTATAAATTTCCACATTATAACAGTCAAAAATATATTAAAAAAATTAAATAAAAAAATTGAGCCTTTAATAATTAAATATATAAAGTAAATATAAAAACAAAAATATTTAATTATGAC
>Ga0172381_10003689_pt1 | contig 16101 bp, 24 predicted proteins | sample Leawel6488metaG_FD_119754 | JGI IMG/M metagenome (GOLD analysis project Ga0172381, IMG submission 119754) | Leachate microbial communities from a municipal landfill in Southern Ontario, Canada - Leachate well 64-88 metaG | ecosystem: Engineered > Solid waste > Landfill > Unclassified | place...
CCAGAGTTTGTAGATATCTATTATGTTTATCCCAGGCAAACTGAATCTCATATTCTTTTTCCCAACCGTCGCTATGTAGGCCATTAGTTTCCTTTTCGCGCTTTAGGTGTTCGGTAAGATCATCTCGGTCCCTTACCCATGCTATTTTCATAGATCGGGCGATGTTATAGCTTAGCTGTTTTATGCCCTCCCACAGGATATACAGCGGGCTCTTTGTCTCGATGTCCGCCATAAAAGCCTGCGCATCTTCGTCATCCTCAGGGATAAATCGGGAATACAACCCATGCTTCAGGTTTCCCTTGCCCTTCCCTACTCCAGGAGCTCCCCCATGCATCCAGCAGACTTCCTTGCCCCGTTCTACAGGGTTATGGCACTTCTTACCGCAGCGAATCGTCTTGCAAATTTGACTAGGATCCGGATCACTCAAAATAGCCCTGCGTTCTCTCCGAAGTTGGCCATATTCCTTCTGTTCGTCCTTGGTCATGCCGTCGATCCCAAGTTCATCTTCGAGGGCTCTGAGTTCGTTTAACCTGGCCTCTATCTGAATTAAATAAGCCCGAAGCTTTTCTTCAGGCCAATCAAGGAACTGTTTTTTGAGGTACTCCCAGGGGTGAAGTTTTTGTGTTGTCGACGTTTTTTCTGTGCAATTATTTTGTGTTGTTTTGTGTTGTTTTTTTGTGTTATTTTCTGTTGTTTTGGCCGGCTCTTTTTCCTGGTCCGGCATGAGCTTCTTAAAGGCATCCCGGGTCTGGTTGGGGTTTAGTTCTTTCGCTCTGGCGAATTCAGCGATACTCTTATATCTTCCCTGGTTGAACTCCAGGAATAGCTTTTTCCAATTATGCTTGGCTACACGGCCCAATCACCTCCACCTTCTTTACTGTCGCGAATTAATCTTTCTCAGATAAAGCTCTTCTCTTAACAAAAGTGTTTCTATTTCGATAAGCTTTTTTAAATCCTCTACCGTATCGATCTTAATTCTCCCATCCTGGAAGTCTTTAACCCACTGGGCAATACCGGCATGTATAATTTTCCTGTATTTATTCCTGTATTCAAGGACTGCTTCGAGGTCAGTTTCGGTACCACCCTGCCTTCTCTGATCACCCTCTGAACATTTGTTCTTATTGCCCATTGCCTTACCCCCAGCCTTCCGTTAAAATGGAAAAAGAGATAGTGGTCTATCAAAACCGTGGCCACGGTGCTTCCACTACCTCTCGCCAGGGGTACCTGGTTGTCTATGGGAGGACGTTGACACGTCCTCCTCTTTTATTATTCAAGCCTTTCAACTTTCTGCCCAGTCGATTGCTCCCACCTTTTAACTATGACATCACAATAAACAGGATCCAGTTCCATAAGATAAGCTATACGTTCAATCTGCTCGGCTGCGATCAATGTGGATCCTGATCCGCCGAAGAGATCCAGGATGATTTCATTCTCCTTGCTTGAATTCTGAATTGCCCTCGCCGGTATGCCTACCGGTTTAATGGTCGGGTGTTCGGCATTTCGCAGGGGTTTATTAAAATTCCAAACAGTGGCCTCTTTTCTGCCCCCGAACCATTGATGAGATGCACCGGGTTTCCAGCCGTACAGGATGGGTTCGTGCTGCCAATGATAATCCTGACGACCCATTACGATAGAATTCTTTGCCCAGATAATGCATTGCTTCAACAGCCATCCGGATTCGATCAATGCTCTGCGGAAGTTCAACCCTTCTGAATCCGCATGGCAAATATAAACCGCCCTCCCCTGGGCGGTAAAGGCAAACATATTCGCAAAGGCATCGAAGAGGAATTTGTAGAACTCGTCATCGCCCATCTTATCGTTCTTAATCTTTAAGGCATCTTTTGTTTTGCCACTATAATCGACATTATACGGTGGGTCCGTGAATACCATGTGCGCCAACTTGCCTGCCATTAGTTTATCTACGTCCGATCTAACTGTGGCATCACCGCACATTAGCCGGTGCCGCCCAAGCTGCCAGATATCCCCTGGTTTAGTGATCGGTTCGTCTATCTTACTGACTTCTTCCTCAACATCGAAGTCATCTTCTGCTACGTCGATTGGATCCCTAAACTGGCTTATGAGTTCCTCAAGTTCATTCTCATCGAAACCGGTTATCTCGATGTCAGATAGATCTACGTCTAATTCTACCAGCAGGTCCTTTAGCTTAGGCAGATCCCAGTCGCCGCCAGTTTTATTGAGGGCCAAGTTTAAAGCCTTCTCTTTTTCTTCCGGCAGATCAACCACAGAAACCTCAATCTGTTCATGCCCCAGCTCACGCAAAATTTTAAGCCGCTGGTGTCCACCCACCACGCGGCCTGTTCGTTCATTCCAAACTATTGGATCTATGTAATCAAACTCTATTATTGATTTCTTAAGCTTCTCATATTCTGGATCACCAGGTTTTAAATCCTTGCGCGGGTTGTAGTGTGCTGGGTTGAGTTCTTCTAGATGCTTTGTTATAATTCGCATTTTGATTTCTCCTGAACTATGCATGAAAAAAGAGCCCGAAGGCTCAGTTTATGATATGTGTTCTTCTTCTAGACAATTATGGCCTTCACATTTTCCGGGAGATAGTCGATAAACTTCCTGTAATTAGTTTTTGATGCGGTTTCGGCCATTACGTAAAACCTGAGAAAGGTATCTTGAACATCCTCTTTAGACTCTACGTTGTACGTTTCATAGTACCTTAACGTTAACTCAGTAGCTACATCTAAAGGGTTTCTTTGAATAGGGGTTGGACTTACTTTTATATCATCCGCCACATTAATCACCTCCCTCCAATCTACTCACTTCGACAGAAGGAAGGTTTTTCCTTGAAACATATTCCGACATTTTCCAACAACAAACCGACTAGCAAATACCTATTAACTGCCAAAGTTCCTTAAGCTCGATAATTATATTTTCTTTCTGGTATAATATTGATGAGCGGGATAATTATTCCTAGGAGGAATATATGGAAAACAAAGATCTATTTAAACCAGGCCAAATAGCAACTGATTCAGGTCAATATGAGATAGTTGGCCCACGTGGTAGAAAAACCAATCAAGAACGAACTGTAGTAGCGAAAGAGCCGTTTCCCCCAACCCCAAAGCCCAATTTAAGATATGCCCTTGTTGACCCAACTAAACACAAAAACAATAAAAAATAACTTCTAAACCTTATTAACCATCCCGCTCATTTTTTTACAAATAGAAAATACCCGCCGATAACGACGGGTAGCTATTATGATAATAACATTCGTTCGCATAAGTTGCAAGATATTTATGCCAAAATGTACCTATCCACTGGCAAAGGTTTAAACGCTTTTTTTCTTTTCTTAAACTTAGATTTGCTACCGCCCTTTATCTCCGCTGGCCCAGGTGGCAATACCGGTTTCTCCGACGTCCTCCAATGCATCGCGCACAACCCTTCCGTCAACGGCTGGAATCGTTTTTCATTCTTTACTGGAGGCGCTTTCTCTTCCTCTTCGTTCCCAAACCATTCGCCGCAACCAGTTGGGCACTTCCAGATAAACTCCTCGTTGCTCACCATCGGCTTCCCACAATCCGGGCACAACTTCTCCGCTAAAGCTACAGTTCCCATCCCCCGCACCTCCTGGACAAGATTTCCTCAGTTGTGATAAACTAAGGTTGTTAGAACCTTTATCCAGGCCCCGCAAGGGGCTATTTTATTTAGCCTTCTTCAGGCCTTTAAGCGTCTCGGGAGTAGGATAAAACACATTAACCCACTTTCGTTTTCTTTTCTCTCTAACAAACAAAGCCCAAGGGTATTGTGCTTTTGGTCTAACGTCAACAAGAGTTCCTTCCACCTCGTAAGGTTCTCCTAAAATATTCAGCACTGTAACGACAACCTTATGGCCAATCATCGCCCTGGCATCCTGCTCGGTGAAAGGGAGCCTAGAAATCTTCTCTTGCATCCTCTCGTCCATCTGCCGTTTGAGGTTTTTGCATTGCTCATCCAGACTATTAATAACGACCACGTTATATCCTCCTCAGCGTTAATCATGCAAGGACTATTTTATTAGTTATATCTAACATCGCTACGCTTTTGTTTCTTCTCCGCCCTTACCATTCTCAAATGCTGGGCAGCAGAGAAAGACTTAACCGTTTCCTTTTTGCATTGATTCTCCCAGTACCTGCATCTGTCGGAACAATACTTCCTTCTCCCGGACGGTAAGCCTTTATCGCATCCCCTATATTGGCATTTCATGAATGCCTCAATCCTCCCCAAACCTCCAGATCATGCTTTGCTCTCCCGCCGGCAGCTGGCTTGTCCAGCCTATTCTCATACTCGACCCGGGTAGCTTCAAACACGATCCGCACATCCTCAGCGGTGACCTTGGCACCTAGGTTTTCAGCTATCACCGCTATTTCTCTGCGCCTTGCTGTAGGTTGTGCCTTGCTGTAGGCTCCCCCTCGTTTAGCCATCTTCTTTCTTCCTTCTCCTATCCTCAAACTGCTTGCTTGTCGATTCAGCTAACAACTCTTTGAGGTAAATACCGCGATGACAATGTGGGCAGCAAGGAAGCAATTCATTTTTGTTGCGGTACTTTTTCTCTAACTCTTTTATAACAACCAAAAATGGTTTGTAACTTTCTATTTGTTTGCGTTGCTCCAATAAACGTCTGTTTTCTTCTACCATCCGTTCTCGATTATAGGCTAAGTCATATATTGCCTCGTATGGATCTACCCTGGCCCCGCATTCACCGCATAGAATAATTTTGTTTGTTGGATCCACAACAAAGGTTCTGTTGTAGCATCTGCACTTCTTGTCTATGTTGCGGTTGATTCTTAATACTTCAAGTTCGATTACTTTGTCAGGCAGTTTATCCATTCTGGCTCTCCTGCATCAAGATCTTTTTAGCCTCTTTGTGGATCTTTGTCTTAATTTCGGCTCCGCTTAGTCCATCGGTTTCCAATGTCAATCTATCCACATCAATCCCGATAGGTGGCAATTCTTTTGAGTGATACTCAATCAATCTCTTGCGCTCATTTTTCCCAGGCAACTCCATTATCACAGTAGTAAACCTTCGCCAAATCGCGGTATCAAGCAGGTGCCCGTGATTCGTAGCGGCAACCAAAAGGGATTCAGGCGGAAACATATCAATGTTTTGAAGGAGATTGATAACTACCCGGGACATCTCGCCAACCTCTTGATCACTCCCGCCTCTTTCTTTACCTATAGAATCGAATTCATCTAGGAAAAGAACCACAGGTCTTTCGCTCGCCACCTCAAATACTTTACGAATATTACCGCCGGTACTACCCAGATATGAGCTTATCAGGCTATCCCATCTGACAAAAACCAGGTCTAGGTCTAACTCTCCCGCTATGGCCATGGCCGTCCACGTTTTCCCTACTCCAGGAGGTCCACTAAGTAATATTTTGTTTAGAACCTCAAGACCATATTTACTCAATACTTCTCTGCATCTGAACTCCCTAATGACCTCTTTGATAGTATCAAGTGTCTCAATCGGGGCAATTACATCATTCAAAGTTATACTCGATTGCCTGATCTCGACCATGTTATTATTATGCTTATTTAAAGCCGTTAGTTCGTGCAGTGGCTTAACTGTGTATCCTTCGCGCTTCTTGCCTGAATATTGGTTTAGCGTTGCTTTAATTTTGTTGGCTGATATTTCTTTTCCGGCCGCCATTTCTGCTGATATGATTCGGTCAATTACGTTGTGAAAATCATCTTCGGTTTGATAATGGGCCTTAATCAGATTTTGGATATCGGAATATTTCACTCACTATTACCTCCCTCACTTAAGTACCACAGTCACAACGTCCCAACCGCCATACATTGACGGTACCGCTCGTGCCTTAATCCCATCTATCTCAACCTCAACAGCTCCGCCGGGAATGGTTTGCATCCCCATCCTAAGCTCATCAAACAGCTTATTTCTGATCCGATGTTTGATCTTACTGTCAAGCTCCGCTTCTCCCCGTTCCTCAAGCCGAAACGCTGCGTGATTTGTAAATCTAGCTCGTTGCAACTTCCTCCCCTCCCTGATAACAGGATCTTATCAACCAGCACTAACACCTATTTGCCGACCATAATAAATGGCGTTCAGGCGTTTATATAGCTCTTCCATTTTTCTAGGTTTAACGGTGCCAGGCCAACGCTCCAATAACGTTTCAATCCCCAAGAGAGTTTCCCAGAGCTCTTGCTTGGACATCTTTATAATTTCGCCACTTTCAACCTGTAGTTCATACGTGTTGCTCATAACTACCGCCACTCCCCTACGGCCACCAATCTTCCTGGCCTATAGCCACAATCTTTGTCCCAGAACAGCCCAGGGTACAAAGCTGTTACTTTGGCCCTGGCCCGGTTAAGCTTCCTCCACCGTCTGCGTTTTCTCATGGTTGTCCTCCCCTCCCTGAAAGCTTTTTTACCCCCAAACAATCCCCAAGCCGCCACAGTTATTGCAGACTAGCAGAACGGTTCCCATTCCTTGACATACCGGGCACATAAGCGGGATCAATTGAAAACTGTACGGCTGGGTTGGTGATTCCTCTACTAAGGGCTTGAAATCTACGCAATCAAACTGAGGATCCAGCCAAGTCTCTGCCCATTTCTTTATGGTTTTTGCAAGCATAAAATCTTCACCAATTGAGGTAAAATCAATCATTGCCGCACCCCTTTGGATCTATAACAGGATAACTAAAATCATGATTCAGTGGTTCTTCTGCCCATTGTTTAGTTTTGTCCTCTTTCTGAAGTTTTTTCCAATCACATTCGGCTTGATAAAGCCCTTCAATCTTTGCTAACCTCACAATTTCCCTCTGAAAGTCTGCCGCCTTCTGTAAGGCCTCGTCTCGTTGCGCCCGGAAACAATTCATTTCTTCCACATGATGTTGATTTAGCATTATATAATCACGTTGCAATTGTTCTAATTGTATTCTTAAGCACCTTATATACTCTGACTCGGGCAAAGGAGGCTGGTTTACAATTATTTGCTTATCTATCCTCCACAACCCCGCGTCCCGTTCCGCCCGGTACTGTGCAAGTTGCTCCTGCAACTGCTCAATATAACATTCGACAGGGTAAACCCTAAACGCACCATCCACAGCTTCAGGCATAGGTACTTCTTCAGACCCGCCATCCCAATATTCCAAAAGGAACTTCATGCTATCGATTAACTTACACGACTTGGCCATTCGTTCATTCATTAAAGGCTTTGGTTCGGGTTCTCTACCAACAACAATGGCCCCAATCCCTTTGATTAATCTGAGCCTGATGCTCATCACTTCATCCAGCCTTTCTCCTTGATCATTCCTCAACAAACTCAATCTCTGGGTACCGGTAAAGCAGCATCTTTTTCTTGATGAGATAATCCTTAGTTCGGTACCCCTTTGTGTCGATCACGACAACCCTACCATCCGGATGAGTCACCCTGAAATCCGCCCGGTACTTGACTGGCCTTACCCATTTGCCATCCTTATCTCGGTACCCAGGCTGCAGTTCAAATTCAGGTTGAAGTTCATAGCTCAGTATTTCCCCCGCTCTTTGGAGCAGCTTCAAAGCAATGTATTTCTGAGCTTCTTTTCGGCTATCGAAGGTGATGCCGTCGACGGAGACCTTACGAGAGTTGTACTTGCTTTTCTTTCTGGTACCAGGATTAATGCCTAAAGCCTTGGCCTGTTTTGAACTAATCCGAATCATCGGCAATACTCCTTGACCCTTTTCTTTTCGGCTGCATGCCTGTTTCGCTCAAAGTGCATCCGGTAGCACTCTGGGCACAGGTCATACGCTTTACCGCTCATTAGCAAAATGAATACAGCCGATTTTCTTCCGCAGGCAAAACAACGGATTTGCATCACCAAGCCACCTTTACTGCCCATAATTCATGGGTTTAACTTTGCCCTTAGAGTTATCCAAGGTTTGTCCACAATTTATCCACAGACTTCACCGTCAATAGTCATGCGCCCTTTACGGTTTCTAAGGGCGTTAGCACCCAACCGCAATCTATGCACTTATCCACATAAAATCCCGTAATAACCTTGCAATTATCATGTTTACAGCCTGGCTTCTCCAACGCTGGTTTCCAATGCCTGCAATAATCTAATCGCGTCTTTCTCCCCTTCTCCCAGGCAAGTTTACAGGCGAAGTCGTAGATCTCTCCGCAGACAACTGTTCTAGGTTCAGAAGACGCACAATTAGCACAGTATTCAGGTTCACCCGTCAAGGTATCACCGCCCCTCAAATTGCATACAGATCGCGGTATTTATCCTCTTTGCTCCCACCACCAGGCCGAGGATCAGCAGGTGGATCGTGGGTCTTATTGCTTTTTCGCCCGGCCTCATGCTCCTGAATTTCGCGAATAGTTTTCAGGTTCTGACCGGACCAGCTACTGAGTATGCCCTGTATGTACCGCAAGGTTAACTTCCCAGCGGTCACTGATCTTCTAAGGGCCTCTATAACTAGTTCTGGTCCGTAACTATCACCAAGAATTAAAATTTCCTGCGTTTCGATTGATGATGGCGGTCTGCCAAACTCTTTCTCAAATATTTTAACTAGCCGGGTAGACTCGTCGCTGGGTTGTGCCGGTGGCGGGAGCGGATCTTCAAACTTAGTTAATTGGTCTTGATTAATACCACCACCGTTATTAATGTTTTGTTTAGTTTTGTTTAGTTTATTTAATGCGGGCGGGTTTAGGCCGTCACTAGGGACAGATAAGCCCGTTTTAAGGGGAATGATTCCCGTAATACCACTCTCAAATGATATAATGCGGTATTTACCTGCTTGCTTTTTCCCCTGACTTACATACTCAATGCGACCTTTTAGACATAAATCATTGCGCTTTCTGTCCAAAGTTTTTCTGTCAATACCTCCAAGTTTGGCTTGCAATGTCATATTGGCCACCGTAAACCACACTGACCACCCGCACTTATTGTTTATGGCCATAAGATGATGCCATAAAGCTTGTTCGGTTGCATCACACTGATTTGTTTCGAGCCAATCATGAAAAGCCAAAACTTCTTTGAGGTAGTTCATTATTTGCCCTGCGCTTTCCTGAAGTTAATAATCAAATCACTTTGCTACGAATACATATCTCTACCCTACCCACACCCTGATCAACTGCCCCAGCAGATACAATGCTGACCAAGTAAGTACTATATAACCCAAATATGGCTTGTCCCCGACCACAACATCTCCTCCCTTGGTTAAAACAGTGCCAGCTGCTCCTCTTTTGCAGCCATGGGTTTTTCTTTTCCCCTCTTCCCCGATGACTGACCTTTCAGCGCAGCTCCTGCCCCTGCAGTATTTAAAAGCGTTTTCTTAAGAGCATCAAAACCCCCAAATCCCCCATCAGAAAGGATCTTACAAAACGCATCCTCTACCGGTATCCCTTCAGGAGTAATCATACTTAAGATTCCAGGTACGTTTTCCATAACAAAGGATTTAGGTTGAATTTCGAGTATCAGCCTGGCAAAATCAAACACCAGGCTATTCCTCGGATCCATGACATCCCGTTTGCCAGAGGTGCTAAACCCTTGGCATGGAGGGCCACCAAAAACACAATCAATATCACCATGCCCCAGACCCAAGATGTCAAGTATTTCTTGGCCGCTAAGTTTGCGAACATCGCCCATCCAGAAGTGTTTAACTGGGATCCTATCAGGACGATGGCTAATCCATCCGCTACCCGAAAGTGGCATACTGGTTACTATTCCGTTGTTGGCTTTGGCGTTACGTTTAAGCCCATTTTGAATAGCTTTTTCGAGCCGATCTTTATCGGTGTCATCAATGAAGTGGATGTCTATTGGGCGGCTGCCAAGGTTAGCCATATAGGTTATCGCTGCATGTTCATCCCAGTCAACCGCGGCCACCACATCAAACCCCGCTTCGATGAAACCCAGGCTAAACCCGCCAGCTCCACAGAAGAAATCTATCGCTTTGGGTCGCTCCTTGTGCGGCATCCATATCCCAGAAGGGTGATAATCAAACAATTATTATCCTCTCCCTATCCAACCATCCATTTAGGCGGCTTCGAAATCTCCTGCCCTTGAGGCTTCCACAGATGCAGACAATACGGATGGCGATTGACGTAATCTTCTTTTGCCGGGTGGTACTGAACTACACATTCGTCCTCGTGCCAAAAGACGTCCTTGATGTAGCACATTTCTTCCCAAGTGCAGCAGCGGATTGGGAAGCTTACTGAAACATGGTCCCAGCCTCCTCCCCAGCTGAAAACTACGAATGCATATTCCTTACTGCAAGGGAAACGGACATGGGCTAATCCGCCATCTTCCCCTAATTTTTCGATAAACAACCTTTTGCTTTTCCTGATTTCACCTAAACTCCGCATCTTTTCTCCTCCATTGGTAACTGAAGAAACATTTACCAATTCAAAAGCTAAAAAATAATAAGGTTGGTAACCAGAGGACAGTTCAAACAGCTACTTTGACCCCGCGCCTTTTCAATTCTCGAACCAATTCCTTGGTTTTAGATAATTCAATTTGCTGCCTTTTAACAATGTACTTCTCTGGTTTTCTATCTTGCTTTACCCTGCGCTTAATCAAGTCTTCCTTGGTTAAGTCAAACAATTGAAAATCAGCAACATTTGTGTATTCAAACGCATTAAGAAGTACCCACCACATATTGTTGATATTGTGATAAACCTTGCCCCTCACTAATCTCCCAGTCCATCGATCCCGAAAATACTTGGTTTCGCCATTGAAAATAGTCTTTTTATCTCTATCTGTGTTGTTGCATGAATACTCTGGGGTTTGGCCATTGAGGTTCTCTAGTTCAAAATCATCCATGGACTTTTGAGGATGATGCCAAGAGCCAACAAAGTGGTATTTTATTTTGTCTTTAGCAAGCTCATAAACAGGTTCTGAGTTATCCTGATAACCTAATTTTTCAAGGAATTCTTTAATGTGTCTGACTTCATTTCTGAACAAAAGTTTGATTAAGTAGGGCATTTTTTCGTATTTATGAAAGTCGTAATAACCGCCGCTTTTATTCTCGAAAACAATATTCTGGTAAAAGTTAATTTCGAAACCGGCAGGATAGCGACTCGCCTTAAACTCCAAATCTTTCTTACGGCCGTACCAATGATCTTTATTAAGGATTTTGTAGTTTTGCTCAATATCTGGATCGCGTCCGATCTCAAAACCACGGTCTTTCATAAAATTTAAAAGTCTATGCAATGTCGCATGATGGCTAATGCCTTTTTTAGTTTCGTTTATAAAGTAAATATCAGTGTTAAATACTCTGAAATGGGACATATATTCACCCCTCCTAAAACTCAAATACCAATTGTCCCTTTGCCGATTCCTCCCACAAATGCATGTAGCAATTCGAGAAGCAAGCTGACTCCCTACCTGTATGGCTGCAGATGCCTATTCCAAATCTAAAACTTTCGGCGGAGAAAGCCGCCAAACCAGTCTGCATCCAAAACTTGCAACTACCGCAGGCATACCAGTGATCTGGTTTCACTTTAACCTCACTTGCCCAGTGTAAAAATCGACCAATGCTATAGTTTCTCGGTACTTACCCAGATCTACGACTGCATACCGCTTATCCACCGCGACTATTCTGCCTTTCTTAGTGCGCCAGCCACTTACTTTACCCATCTTCGTAATATTAACTTCCCACTCAATCCATCTGCCTACCTCGATATTCTCCGGCCAGGTAAGATTCCGCGATACCAACGGTTTACCTCTTTTATTCTGCCTGGCAATAAGGTTTAGCTCAGTGATCTGAGGATTTTTGCTATGCATCTTAAGATCCGCTAATTGAGTTAAGTTCATGACCACCCTCCCCTCTAGCTCGATCCGCTACCTTGAATATCCGAAGTATCGAATCCGGGGCAACCCGCAAATTACCACCGTAGCGCATTTTAAGGAGTTCAATCTCGTCTAGCAGTGCCTGCACCTTGTTCGCCCGATCCCGCCAACAGGTTATGCAAAGTCCTTCTAGCTCTTTCAACCCACTTATTTTTGTGTTACTTCCGCAGCTTTGGCACATTAGGAACCACCTCCTATAGCGCAGTGCCGTGCATTACCACCCGCCGTTAACTAAAACTAGCTTCTGGTTCTGCTTCAACCTCGACTTCGTCATCCTCTAGATAATCCTCGTCGATCTGAATGTCTACATTATTTTGATAAAGCTTCAGTAGGTAAAGCTTAAATGAATCAAGATGACGCAAAGAACAAATGGAAGAATCAATTTTGTCATTAAGGTGCCATGCGTAACTTGCAAACTTTGAAATGCGTACTTCACAGTTAAGTTCCTCGTCCTCTTTGCATTCGAAAATGATCTTTGCATGTTTAAAATCGCTGTTGCTCCAGCTTCTTTTTTCTTCATATTCAACTTCCATGGTCACATTAAGATATCCATAGCAAGGAGTATCATCGGTATTAACTTCAAGCTCGCCGGTGTCAACTTCTTTCGCGGCATACTTTTTAAACTGCTCAAAAATATCCGACACTTTAACCACCTTGGGGATGTCGCCTTTAACCATTAGTTCTTTGAAGTTTTCAAGGATTTTTTTATGGTCCAGTGCTGTTTTCTGGAGAATTTCAGTCAAAACGCAGTCCAATTTAACGATATATCGCGAATAATCGTAGGAGCTCAGTTGCTCCACCATAACCTCTTTGATTTTCCTTTCGATCACCTTGGTAACATCGCCGAAAGTTCCCGTTAGATTTTCCAGGGCTTTGTTAATACTTTTTTCAAGATTCTCGGCAACTAATTTTTCAACAATGCCCTCCTGTAATTTTTGGGCAATTACATCCTTAACTTTATTTTCAATGGTCATAAAAATACCTCGCTTTCTTATAGGAATTACAACATACGCATAATTGGGAAGGCATTACCGGCATCCCACCTCATCCCAGTTCCACAACCCGAGTCGCCCCTTTGCGGGTACCGGCACAGGCAACATCCGTACATCCTCAAGGATCCAGGCGTAGCGACCAGGAGAATAATCCCCAAAAGCTAACTCATTGCCGTTTACTTCAATTAATCTGTTCCCAGCTTCCAGGAATGCAGTGTTAACTATTTTACCGCCTCGCCTGACTAGCCGTGTGCCTTTAATTTCAAAACAGTCAACCAGGTTACAGGTGGCGATTACGGATCCGAGAGGCATAATGCTCCGGGTAATTCCTACCTCGCGGAACAATCGCCCTGCTGCGTTTTTCAGCACACTGCAGAAAGGCTCTTGACCGCAAATATAATCTTTCCCACGCATGTGGATGTATTTGTTGTCTTTGCTCGCGTGAATAGCCAATGGCCCTCGATAATCTGTCTTCCATGACCTAGTCTCAATTTTCTTTGCCTTGATGGCTTCCAACGTTGCCCAAGGCTGTTGTACAGTTAAAGCTTTCATCACGCTACCCTCACCTCTGCGCCTTGTTCCCCAGGCTCAAAGTATATCTGCTGTTCAAATGCCGCTTGGGCCTCCTCGATGTGAGTGATGACCAAGGTTTTCCTAAACCGATCCGCTACCGCTTTAATTGCATCGAGGACCAGCCCCCGGTGCTCCGCATCTTGACTCCCCAAACCCTCATCAATAGTCAGCCACTCCACCCTGGATCCTGCTCTCCTAGCCAGCAATTCTGCCAATGCAAACCGAATAGCGAAATCTATCCGCAGCTGCTCTCCGCCGGAAAAGGTTTCGTATGGCCGTTCCCCGTGCCAGTCACCAACAATGATATCTAAAGTCTCAGTCCGGCCATCCTTGCTCTTTAACTCCCGTTGGGTCTCAAACTTAAGCGAGTTTTCCCCTTTTGACATCTGCCCCAGGATCTCATTCGCGATGCGTTCCAGCTCAGGTACCGCGTTTTCAATGATCAAAGCAGGGATCCCATCTCGTCCGAAGGCCTTGACCAGCGTCCTCCAGCGAACCAAGACTTTGGCTAGGGGTTTTATCTCGGCATCCAGCCGCTGGCTTTCCTCCTCGTCTTTGGCTAGGGATTCCAGCTGGGCCTTTAGCCCCCCGAATCTGGAGTGAAGTTCGTTCTGTTTAAGTTGAAGAGATTTGATTTCACCCTTTAGGTTTTCTGTTTTTGGCTCAATCGTTCCGAGATAAGCCGCCTCCCCAAGGAGCAGGCGCCGTTCATCGTCAATCTTCTGCCCCTGTTCCTCTTTCCCCACAATCTCCTGATCAAGCTTGGCAATGGCCTCTTTGGCCGTGGCTGCTAGTTGCCTTGCTGCTGGGAGTTCCTCTTTAGCCCTGGCCCACTCAGCCAGCTTCGGGAGTCTCATTTCCATCACAGGCAGAGGCTTCAACTCTTCAGCTAGAGTCTGGGTTTCACTCTTTTTGCTCTTCAGTTGTCGCTGGAGGCTTATAACCTCTTCTCTGCGTTGGGTCTGCTGTTGTTTCAGGTTTTCCAGTAGTTTAATCCTGGCCTCCAGTTGGGCAGCCTGTTCGGCTTTGGGTCGGAGTTCTACTGCAAGCGATTTCAATCTGTGATGCTCCTGGATGTTGTAGCCAAGGCTGTCTCGTTCGGAAATTAGAGTAGCCCACTGCCCTGAGTGCGGATTTTCGGACTCCTTAAGGTTCTTTATTTCAGCTTCAATACTTGGTATTTCCATCTGCGCTTTAAATGCTATTTCTAAAAGCGGGCAAGTGCCGACCAAGGGGCCTCCCGCACAAGGCACTTGACGTATTGTTGACGACTGCTCCTGTTTATTTTTCAGACTAATCCCCAGCTGGGATAGACTATGTTTGTTTGTTTTGTTCCAATCGACGACTTTCTTTTCAAATTCAAGTGCCTTGTTATTAAACTCGTTCCAGGTCTCCTGCAAGCGATCGATTACCTCAAGTTGGGAAAGGGTTCCCTTATATTCCCCCGCAGCTTTTTCCAACTCCGCCCTGTTTGCTAGCACTGCCTCTGCTTCGTGGATCTGAGCGCCCAACCGCTTAAGCACTGTTTCCATCCTGGATATATCCTGCTCAATATGTTTTTGTTCAGCATCCAGTTGTGCGAAACGCGGCTTCTTGACCTTTAGTATGGCAACCTGTTCTTTTATCTGCTCATACTCCGCTGATTTCTCTAATATCTGACTTTCGGCCGCCAGCATTTTATTAGCTCTGTTCAGTTGTTCTTTGAGCTTCCACTGCTCTTGCTGTTTGCCTGCAATATCCCCGGCTAAACTATCAAACTGCCTATAAAGGTCTTGGGCCTTTTCGATCTTTGTTTGAAGCTGCCTGACCAACTCCTGAGAGTCTAAGAGTTCTTTTTCCCTCTCTGCAATATCTCCGGCAATTGACTGCAGTTGCTCCTCCACAAAAATAAGTTCAAGCTCCAGATCCGGTTTGGCCTCAAGCCGCTTCTCCAGTTCGCTCAACTTCAACTTTGCTTTTTCTAGCTCCGCGTTGGCTACCCGTTCCTTCGCCTTAGCCACTTCCTGCAATCTCTCATATACCTCAAGCCCGAGAATCTGTGCTAGGATGGATTTTCTTTGTCCTGGAGGCTTACTAGTAAACTCATTGGCCTTCCCCTGTAGGATCATGCTCGACGCTGTAAATGTTTCGGCATCCAAATTAAGCAGCTCGCGAATCCGCTCTTCTGTTTCGCGGATTGTGGTACCCGACTCGCTGACCCACTGGCCACCGACCAGGTGCTGCAGCTCAAGTGTGCTCTTGCCCTTACCCTTCTTAGACCTGGTTCGAGTAGATCTATATATTTCGCGTCGATGCTCAAAATCAAAGACGACGCCCATCTCTTGGGTACCTGTGCGGACCATATCGTCTACGCTACAACCGTTCTTAGTAGTACCGAACAAAGCAAATATGGGGGCAATTGTAAACAGCGTACTTTTCCCTGCTCCGTTAGGACCGCAGACAGCGGCCAGAGTAACATTAGTCAAATCTATATCAGCATGGGCTATTGCACCGAAATTAGTCGCTTCAATTCTCAACGGAATCATGCAGCCACCTCCTCGAGCAAGTTTGCCGTCATGTTCTGCAGCATCGCGGTCTCATCCGTGGCAATCCCCTGCTGCTCAGACCATTTTGCCAGAGCCTCGACCGGCCCCATGGACTCGGTAACCTCCTGATCCCGGGCTCGATCCATCCGTTGGACATCGGCTTTTATTTCGGATATAAAGAAGGCTCCGGCTTCATGCAAGGCTTTCTCC